>Ga0209398_1000235_pt1 | contig 37784 bp, 47 predicted proteins | sample AshMeaBigSpring_FD_184125 | JGI IMG/M metagenome (GOLD analysis project Ga0209398, IMG submission 184125) | Groundwater microbial communities from Big Spring, Nevada to study Microbial Dark Matter (Phase II) - Ash Meadows Big Spring (SPAdes)... | ecosystem: Environmental > Aquatic > Deep...
GCGTTCGAGGTTCTCAACCACCACGGCGTGGCAGGGGAGATCGGTCCGCTCTCGGGGACGCTTGCGGTCGCGCCCGGCGATCCACTCCGGATCGAGCTGCTCGGCGTTGTCGATCATGAACGCTGGCACCCCCATCTTCTCGGCCACCTCGCGCAGGCGAACTCCGAGTTCCACCATCCGTTCCTGGTGGAGCGCGAGCTGAAGTCGGTCGGCATGATCGTGGTGAGCAGCGACCGCGGCCTGTGCGGCGCGCTCAACATCAACGTGTTCAAGCAGGTGCTGATCGCCGCGCGTGAGTACCAGACGCAAGGCATCGAGCTGCACCTGTGCCTGGTCGGGAGCAAGGCGATGCAGTTCTTCCGCCGTCTGAAGCTCCCGATCACGGCTTCGATCACGCATCTCGGCGACCGGCCGCGGGTGGCGGATCTCCTCGGCACCGTGAAGGCGATGCTCGACCTGTACGAGGAGTCGAAGATCGACCGGCTCTACATCGTCAGCAACCGCTTCGTGAACACCATGACGCAGCGGCCGGAGCTGCGGCAGATGCTGCCGGCCGAGGTCATGGACGCGTCGGAGCTGCAGGAGCGCTGGGACTACATCTACGAGCCGGCACCGGACGAGCTGATCTCGAGCTACATGATGCGCTACATCGAATCGCAGGTTTATCGCGCGGCGGTCGAGAACGTCGCCTGCGAGATGGCGGCGCGCATGGTCGCGATGAAGAGCGCGACCGACAACGCGGGCAAGCTCATCGACGAGCTCCAGCTCATCTACAACAAGGCCCGCCAGGCTGCGATCACCAAGGAAATCTCGGAGATCGTGGGCGGCGCGGCGGCGGTTTAGGCGAAAGGAAGGACAGATGGCAAACGCACAGGCGGCAAACGGCAGGATCGTCCAGATCATCGGCTCGGTGATCGACGTGGAATTCCCGCGCGAGGGCATCCCCGCGGTGTACGAGGCGCTCAAGCTGGTGGACCAGCCGCTGACGCTCGAGGTGCAGCAGCAGCTCGGCGACGGCATCGTGCGCACCATCGCGATGGGATCCTCGGAGGGCCTGCGGCGCGGCCTCGCCGTGAAGGCGACCGGCGCCCCTATCACGGTCCCGGTCGGCCACGGCACGCTCGGGCGCATCATGGACGTGCTCGGCAACCCGCAGGACGAGGGCGGCCCGGTCAAGACCGACAAGTTTCTGCCGATCCACCGTCCGGCGCCGTCCTACGACGAGCAGACCGGCGGCCAGGACCTGCTGGAGACCGGCATCAAGGTCATCGACCTGCTGGTGCCGTTCGCCAAGGGCGGCAAGATCGGCCTGTTCGGCGGCGCCGGCGTCGGCAAGACCGTCAACATGCTGGAACTCATCAACAACATCGCGAAGGCGCACAGCGGCCTTTCAGTGTTCGCCGGCGTCGGCGAGCGCACCCGCGAGGGCAACGACTTCTACCACGAGATGATGGAATCGGGCGTCATAGACAAGAAGGACCTCACGAACTCCAAGGTCGCGATGGTGTACGGCCAGATGAACGAGCCGCCGGGCAACCGCCTGCGCGTCGGCCTCACCGGGCTCACGATGGCCGAGTACTTCCGCGACGAGAAGCAGGCCTCGGGCCGTGGCCGCGACGTGCTGCTCTTCATCGACAACATCTACCGCTACACGCTCGCGGGCACCGAGGTCTCGGCGCTGCTCGGCCGCATGCCGTCGGCGGTGGGCTACCAGCCGACGCTCGCGGAAGAGATGGGCGTGCTCCAGGAGCGCATCACCTCGACGAAGACCGGCTCCATCACCTCCGTGCAGGCGATCTACGTCCCCGCGGACGACCTGACCGACCCCTCGCCGGCCACCACCTTCGCGCACCTAGATGCGACCGTCGTTCTGTCGCGCCAGATTGCCTCGCTCGGTATCTACCCCGCGGTGGACCCGCTCGACTCCACCAGCCGCCAGCTCGACCCGCTGGTGATCGGCGAGGAGCACTACAACGTCGCCCGCGGCGTACAGGCGATCCTGCAGCGCTACAAGGAACTGCAGGACATCATCGCGATCCTCGGCATGGACGAGTTGTCGGAAGAGGACAAGCTCACGGTGAGCCGCGCGCGCAAGATCCAGCGCTTCCTGTCGCAGCCGTTCCACGTGGCGGAGGTGTTCACCGGCAGCCCCGGCAAGTACGTTGCGCTCAAGGATACGATCCGCGGCTTCAAGGCGATCATCGACGGCGAGTACGACGCGCTGCCCGAACAGGCGTTCTACATGGTCGGCGGCATCGAGGAAGCGGTGGAGAAGGCGAAGACACTGTCCTGATCATGGCGCACACCATCCACATCGACATCGTCAGCGCCGAAGGCGAGATCCACTCGGGTCCCGCCACGATGGTGTTCGCGCCGGCGTCCCAGGGGGAGATCGGCATCGCGCCGAGGCACGCGCCGTTGCTGACGACTTTGAAGCCGGGAGAGGTCCGCGTTCAGACCGAGAGCGGCGAGGAGCTGCTATTCTGGGTGGGCGGCGGCGCGCTGGAAGTGCAGCCTCACAAGATCACCGTGCTTGCCGATACCGCGGCCCGCGCGAAAGACCTGGATGAGGCGGCGGCGCTCGCCGCCAAGCAGCGCGCGGAAGAGGCCTTGCGTGATCGCGTGGGGGCAATGGAGATCGCGGAGGCACAGGCGGAGCTGGCGCGCGCTGCCGCGCAGCTGCGCGCGATCGAGAAGCTCAGGCAGCTCAGGAAGGGCGGTTAGTCACGCGCTTGTCGCCGCGCGCGACGTGTCAAGATAGCGCTGGCTGATCCCGGGGGCGCATGGTCGAGACCATCGAAGCCGTCAATTTCTGGCTGAACGGCTACGTCTGGGGCACGCCGATGATCGTGCTGCTCATCGGCACGGGCGTCCTGCTCACGGTCGTCACGGGCGCCGCGCAGTTCCGCTATCTCTGGCGCGCGCTCCGGGAGGTACTCGGCAAGCTCACCCGCTCGGGCGGCGGCGAGGGCAGCGTGCGGCCGTTCCAGGCGGTCGCCACCGCGCTCGCCTCGACGGTCGGCGTCGGCAACATCGCGGGCGTCGCGACTGCGATCTTCCTCGGCGGGCCAGGCGCGCTGTTCTGGCTGTGGGTGTCGGGCCTGCTCGGCATGTGCACCAAGTACGCCGAGATTGTGGTCGCGCTCCACTACCGGGAGCGGGACGCGGACGGCACGATGCGCGGCGGCGCGATGTACGTGCTGAAGAACGGCCTCAAGCTGCCCTGGCTGGGCGCGATCTTCGCGCTTCTGACCTCACTCGCTGCGTTCGGCATCGGCAACATGGTGCAGGCCAATTCGGTGGCCGACGCGCTGCATTCGACCTTCGGTCTCTCGCATTCGGCCACCGGCATCGTGCTGGTGGCGCTGACGGGGGCCGTGATCCTGGGTGGCATCAAGCGCATCGGCCAGGTGACGCAGCTGCTCGTGCCGTTCATGGCGCTCTTCTACCTGGGCGGCGGCATCGTCATCCTTCTGATGCACGCCTCGAAGCTGCCCGACGTGTTCGCGCTCGTGTTCGACAGCGCGTTCAGCGGCACGGCGGCGGCCGGCGGCTTCGCGGGCAGCACGATCGCCATGGCACTGCGCTACGGCATCGCGCGCGGCCTGTTCTCGAACGAGGCGGGGCTCGGCTCGGCCCCGATCGTCCATGCGGCCGCGGATACCGATCACCCCGTGCGCCAGGGGCTCTACGGTATCTTCGAGGTGTTCGTGGACACGCTGCTGATCTGCACGGTCACGGGCCTGGTGATCCTGGTGACCGACTCCTGGACCAGCGGCTCGACCGGCGCGGCGCTCTCGGTGCGCGCGTTCGAGGCCGGCCTGCCGGGCACCTGGGGTGACGTGGTCGTGACCGGCGGGCTGATCCTGTTCGCGTTCTCGACCGTCATCGGCTGGAGCTACTACGGCGAGACCGGCGTCGTGTACCTGTTCGGCGCGAAGGCCGCGCTGCCGTACCGGATCGCGTGGCTCGTGTTCATCTACCTCGGCGCCGTCGGGTCGCTGCACCTCGTCTGGGATGTCGCCGACACGCTGAACGGCCTGATGGCAATCCCGAACCTGATCGCCGTGCTGTTCTCGATCCCGCTGCTGCTGCGGCTGCAGAAGGAATTCTTCGCGGGACCGGGCAAGCGCTGACGCGCTGGACCGGTCCCGGTTGCCGCGCCTTTCACGAATGAGTGGTCAATCGGACGACAGTCGACCGCACCATTTGTTCAAGAAAGGAGATTCTTGTGCGTGTTTCCAGCTGGACTCCTGCGCTCCGGATGACCTCCCTGCTCGCCGTGATCTTTCTCACCGGTTGTGCGACCGGCCCGACGGTCCGCGTCGACCAGGACGCGGCCGCGTACCTGTCGCGGTACCGTACCTTCGGCTTCTACGACCGCTCCAAGACCGACATGCTGCGCTGTTCGACCATTGCGTCGGCGTGGCTGATCGAGATCCAGGCAGCGCGGGAGAGTGTGAGCGTGACCGTGCTGCGCGAAGGCAGAGCGATCGAGATCAGTGCAATCCCCGGGCGGTAGGTTGCTTGCGAAGCTGCAAGCCCTCCTCAAGGTGGCGAGCCAGGCCCGGACCTGTGCCTCGGTAGCCCCGCCTTGTGAGTCCGGCGGACCGGACCTAGCATGCCGCATGGCACGCAGTCGGACGAAACCGGCATTTCAACGCCGCAGCCGCAATCCGCCCCGGAACTGCGGTGGATGCCGACCCGCACCGCGATCGAGGCGTTCGTCTCGAGCTATGAGGCGCGCCACGGTCCTGCGCCGGAGAGCTTCCTGGAAGAGGTCAACGTGAAGGCGCCTCCCGTCCCTCTCAGGATGCGCGACCTGAGCCAGGATGTCCGGGGCGGCGTTGCGGCGCCATTCTGGGCTCTGCTGCACCCGACGCAGGCGTGGCGAATCCTGCTACCGATACCTCCGAAGCGGGCCGCTCCGGAGGACTCCGATCAGGAGGGAGGAAAATGATGCTCTCCCCACATCAGGCGAAAGCTCCGGCGATGTTCCTGTTCTGGGTGTGCCTTGCAGCGGCCACTGGCGAAGAGCCGGTGGATCCCGCGGCAAAGCCGGCTGCCGCGGAAACCGAGACCGAGCCTGCCGCCGAGGAAGCCGCTGAGTTCAAGCCCCCGGGATTCAGGGCCAAGAGACACGGCGATGTCACGCTCTATTGCCGGCGGGAAGCCGTGCTGGGATCGCGCTTCAAGGCGGAGAAGTGCTACGACCAGGCCGGCGTCGAGGAGATCCTGCGCGCCGAGAGCGAGAACAAAGAAATCCTGGACAAGATCCGCAACTGCGGCGTGGGGTCATGCCCAGGCGGTTGAGTCGGGTTCCGGGTTCCGCCCGGCCAGTCATCAACCGCCGCGCCGGTCCCGGCGTGAACGCGCCTCGGCCGATCCGATTTCTCCCGAGACGAATTCCAGCAGGTCTCCCGGCTGGCATTTCAGCACGCGACACAGGGCCTCGAGCGTCGTGAAGCGGATGGCGCGCGCCTTGTTGGTTTTCAGGATCGAAAGATTGGCGAGCGTGATGCCGATGCGATCGGCGAGCTCCGTGAGGCTGATATCGCGCTCGGCCATCACCTGTTCGAGGTTGAGCCGGATGGGCATGGCCGCGCTCAGACGGTGAGTTCGTTGTCGCGCTGGAGCGCGAGTCCCTGCCGGAACACCTCTGCCAGCGCCAGCACCAGGAGTCCCGCAAGAAACCCGCTGCTCAGGATCGGAGCGTTGAAGCCGAACAATGGCGGGCGCTCGGCCGGCGGCAGCTGCACCGGCGTGCCGGAAATCAGGATCTCCGTGTGCTCCGCGAGGTGGCCGTACATCGCGTAGGCGAACCAGCTCTCGGCGACGGCGGACACCAGCGCATAGACGATGAGCGAGACGCCCACGATCTGCACCAGCCGCACGCTCTGCGCGGTGAAGCTTTCGCCGCGGCCGACATTGCGGAACAGGCGTCGCAGCAGCTCGAACAGCGCGGCCAGGAAGAGTGCGTAGATCAGCATGACCGGCAGGCCGTAGGCCTTGAACACCTCGACCGCCGCGGCCGGCTCCTTCACGGTCATCGCCACGTTGCCGCCGAAGGCCTGCATCCGGAACGTGGGCCCGGCCTCGCCCGCGGCGGCCGGCCGTAGCTCGATGCTGGCGGGCTGTCCCAGGAACTCGCCTTTCGCGGGCCCGAGGCGCGCGTCGGACGGCAGCTCGGGATCGACCAGGATCGCCACGGCGATGCCGAGGGCCGCGAGCGCCGCGCAGATGGTCAGCACCGTGAACGTGACACGGAACAGGCTGGGCAACAGCGGATTCATGACGGTTCTCCCTGACGTTATCGATAAACGATATATATCGTTTATCGATAATATGCAAGGAGAGGATCAGTGGGGTGCGATGGCCGCGAGCGGCGGGACGCCAACCCACCGGGCATGCAGCCAGAGCACGAAGGCCACGTACAACGCGAGACCGCCCACGACCGCGATGACGTCGTTGAGTGCAGAGGCCGGCAAGGCGCGGATCGGACGCGCCGGGCGGCGTTCGAGCGAGATGCGCACGGCGACCGCCCACACGAGGAACACGCCGAACAGCAGCAGATCGGCGGCGCTGCCGTTGGTGAGCAGGTGCGCGACGGCCCAGAGCAGGGTGGCGAGCAGCAGGGGATGCTTCGCGGCGCTCCTGATCCGTCCGGGCAGCACCGAGGCGAGCGCGAGCGTGAATACCGGCAGCATCAGGACCGCCGCAACATAACGCAGCCAGGGCGGCGATACGTACATCGTCTCGGCGCCGGCGCGCGCGGGGCCATAGCCGGTGACGAGGAGGTAGAGACCGATCGCGGCGACGACCGCATAGATACCTTGCCACGCCATCGTGCCGAGGCGTGCGGCGACGCGGTTGCGCCAGTCGAGCGCCAGCATCGAAATGGAATGGACGCCGAAGAACACGATCAGGCCGAGAATCAGCGTCTTCATCATGTCTCCCCGCCGGGACGGCGATCTTACGTCTTTCGCTTCTTCCAGTGCGGCATGGACGCGGGCGGGTTCCCGATCTATTCGACGTCCTTCCCTTGCTCCATCGCCCGGCAGATCTCCGCGACCTGCTCGCGCAGTATCTCCGCCAGCCGCCGCGTGCCGGGCCCGGCCGTTTCGCGGTCGGCGAACACGAGGTAGAGCGTCGCCTCGCGCACGCCGCCTTCCACGAGCGGCAGCGGCTTCAGGCGGCCGCGATCGAGTTCTTCGCGGATCGACTCCTCCGGGTACCAGGCGTAGCCGAGCCCCATGCAGGCCGCGCGGATCGAGGTCGCCTTGTGCGAGACGGTCCAGCGCAGCTCGTTGATCCAGGCGCCGCTCGCGCGCGTGCGCGTGACGCCCGAGTCGCGGATCACGAGGTGCCGGTGCGGGCGCAGGTCGTCGAGCGTGAGCGGTCGTCCGAGCCGGTGCAGCGCATGCTCCGGGTGCGCCGCGCACACGAATCGCAGCCGCATCAGCGGATCGCCGAGGAAGCCGGCGGGCACGTGCGAGCCGATCACGAAGTCGGCGCGGCCCTCCAGCAGCGCCTCGTCGGTGCCTCCCAGCACCGCCTCGGCGAGCTCGATGCGCGTCTCCGGCCGCTCCTGCGAGAACTTCTCGAAACAGCGCAGCAGCAGCCAGGTCGGGAACACGATGTCCACGGCGACCCGGATTTCAGGTTCCCAGCCCTTCGCGAGGTCGGCCGCTGCGCGTTCAAGGCGCGCGGCTTCCACGATCAGCGCCTTGCCGCGCCGGTACAGCAGCTGCCCGGCCGCCGTAAGCACGGCCTTGCGGCCCTGAATCTCGAACGCCTTGACGCCTGCGAGCTGCTCCAGCTTCTGGACGGCATAGCTGACAGTGGACTGGCTCTTGTGGATAGTCGCGGCTGCCTGCGCGTAACCGCCTGATTCCACGACGGAAACGAGGGCCTCCCATTGGTCCAAGGTGACTCTCGGTCTGGCCATAAGTTCCAAAAAATCGAAAGAGACCGTCGAAAACATGCGCTTTTTTATCTATGAGATCAATACGAAGATGTGACCCATCGGAACACGGGAGACCACCATGACGACCCTGAACAATGCAGCTCACCTGACCGGCCGCACCGTGATCGCGGCCATCTTCCTGATCTCCGGGGTCGGCAAGATCGCTGGCTACTCGGGCACCGCCGCGTACATGGAATCGATGGGTGTGCCGGGGGCGCTCTTGCTGCCCACCATCGTGCTCGAGATCGGCGGGGCGCTCGCCATCATCGCGGGCTGGTGGACGAAGCCCGTGGCGCTCGCGCTGGCGGCGTTCTCGCTGCTCGCCGGCATCCTGTTCCACGGCAACTTCGCCGACCCCATGCAGCAGATCATGTTCCTGAAGAACGTCGCGATCGCGGGCGGCTTCCTGTTCCTGGCGGCGGGCGGCGCCGGCGGCTGGAGCCTCGATGCGCGCCGGGTGCGCACCTGAAGTCTTAGACTGGATCAATCGGAGACCATCATGACCGTTCGCACATTGCAGAGAGTCGTCCCTTCGGTGCTGTCGTCCGATGGCGCGGGCGTGAAGCTGCGCCGCAGCCTGGGCGCGAGCCAGGCGCTGCGCCACGACCCGTTCCTGATGCTCGACGAGTTCGGCACCGACAACCCGGACGACTACATCGGCGGCTTCCCGCCGCATCCGCATCGCGGCTTCGAGACCGTCACCTACATGCTCGACGGCCACATGCAGCACAAGGACCACATGGGCAACACCGGTGACCTCGGTCCCGGTGGCGTGCAGTGGATGAGCGCCGGCCGCGGCGTGATCCATTCGGAGATGCCGCAGCAGGCCGAGGGCCGCATGCGCGGCTTCCAGTTGTGGATCAACCTGCCGGCGAAGGAAAAGATGAAACCGGCGGCGTACCGCGACATTCCCGCGGCGGAGATCCCGACCGCCGCTCTCGAAAACGGCGGCGCGGCGAAAGTGATTGCCGGAATACTGGAGCAGGGCGCGGCGAGGACTGCCGGCCCGATCCAAGGTCTCTCCACGGAGCCGCTGTACTTCGACCTGCGATTGCCGCCGCTGGTCGAATTCGAAGCGCCGGTGCCGGCCGGGCACAACGCGTTCCTGTACGTGTACGAAGGTCAGGCGGCGATCGGCGACCAGCCGCTGCCCAACCGCGCCGCGGGTCTCCTGACCGACGGCGACCGCGTGCAGCTGCGGGCCGGTCACGACGGCGCGCGCCTGCTGCTGCTCGCCGGCAAGCCGCTCCACGAACCGGTCGTGCAGTACGGCCCGTTCGTGATGAACACGCGCGAGGAGATCGAGCGCGCGGTGCGCGACTACCAGAACGGCGAGCTGACGGGCGGCTGAGGGGACGTGCCGGGTACTGGCTGTCTTTTCCGCAGCTTATGGCGTGACCGGATGTTTATAGGCATCCGGCCATGGCCGGCCTCGCGGCCCCTGAGGCCGACAGACATGGCAGGATCGGAACCTAGAAATCCGGCTGCGGCCAGATCACCTGACCGGTTCGTCTGTCACCCGGGAGTCCTGCTTGAAGTGGGTCCGCTCGATCGCCGCGCTGTGGCTCTTCGGCTTCGCGACCGTCGTCGTCGCGCGGGACGAGCAGCCCGTCGTCCCGGCCGAGGAGCCGGTCGCTGAGTCGCCCGCGCAGGCGGCACAGGAGCAGCCGCCGGAGGGCGAGGCGATCGATGCTGCCGCCATCGATGCCGAAATCGCGGCGCAGGAACTCTCGGGTGAGGCGAAAATCCGGCTCGACGCGGCGCGCGACGCCGTGGTGCAGATTCGGGGTTTCCTGGGCGGTTCCGAGTCGAGCGCATTCCACGGCAGCGGATTCGCCGTGGGCGACGGACGCCGCGTCGTGACCAATTATCACGTCGTGGCGCCGGCCGTACTGTACCCGCAGCAGTACCGGCTGGAATACCTGGCGGGCGACGGGCGCACCGGGCCGCTGCACGTCCTCGCGATCGACGTGCGCAACGACCTGGCCGTCGTCGTCGGCGAGGATCTCGAGTTGCCCGCACTCAGGCTGCGCGACGAAATTCCCGCGCAGGGAGAGCGTGCCTGGTGCATCGGTTTCCCGCTGAACCTCGGCCTGACCATCACGGAGGGCGTCGCCAACGGGCTGGTTGAGAACAGTCTCGAGCAGCGCATCCACTACACGGGGGCGATCAATGGCGGCATGTCCGGCGGGCCTGCGCTCGACCGGCGGGGCCGCGCGTACGGCGTCAACGTCTCGCTCGTCACCGGCCGGCAACTCGTCGGTTTCGTCGTGCCGGCCAAGCACATTCCGCCGCTGCTGGCGCGTGCCAAGCTGCCGCTGGAGCGATCGCTGAGCGCGCGGCAGCTGCGCCAGCTCGTGACGGGCCAGGTGCTCGCCTACGAGGCGGAGGTGCTGGAGGCGCGGCCGGAAAGCGAGGGCACGCAGAGGGTACGGGGCTACGTGCTGCCGACACGGATCTCGCGGCATGTGGAATGCAGCACCGGGTATTGCAGTCGCTGGGGCTGCACCCCCTGCAGTTCGAGCGGCTGGTGAACCGGGTCGCGAAAGGCCCGCGCCGGATTGGAGCGGCGGCCCAACTGGCGCCGTTCGCCTGTCGCGACGCGCTGGTGTCGCTCGACGGCTTCGACGCGCGCATCTCCACCTGCGTGCGGCAGTATCGGCTGTTTGACGGCCTCTACGACTTCGACGTGACCGTCGTCGGCATCGACGACACCCGGCAGGCGCTGGTGAGCAGACTGGCGCTGCAGGGTGTCGCGTTCGAATCCGGCAGGCGAATCATGGAGCGCTTCCTGGGAGCCCTGCAGTGGACGCCGTGATGCTCATCGAGCAGATCGGCCCGCACGGGCAGCTAGGACTGCAGCGGCGGTTCCAGGGTGCCGGCACCGATTGCCGCGTGGGACGCGAACTGGTCTGCGACATCGTCGTGGACGACAAACACGTGGCGCCGCAGTATGGGCTGCTCACGCTGCTGGAGGATGGCCGAGCCCGCGTGCGGGACCTGGGCACGCGCAACGGCACGCGTGTGGACGGCAAGCGCATCCCGGCGGGCGTCGAGGCGATCGTCGAGGAAGGCGAGGTCATCGTCGGGCGCACGCGGCTGCGCCTGCGCACGCGGCACACGAGCGTCGGCCCGGAACGCATCTTCCGGCGCGACTTCGTGAGACGGCATCGCACGATCCTGGCGGCCGCCGGCGTGGCGGCATGCGTGGCCTATGGCGGCTTCCTGCAGTGGCTCAAGGGTCCGTCATCGCTGCTGCGCAGCGTCACGGTGGCGGCGCTCGTCGCGACCGGCGTGATCGCATTGTGGTCCGGCCTGTGGGCGCTGATCTCGAAGCTCAACCGCGGATCGTGGGAAGCGCGGGTCCACGTGACCATCGCCGTCGCGTGCGGGGTGGCGCTGGCCGCGCTGTAACTGCATCTGCGCGAGGCAACGTACTACGGGCGCCGCACCGCGCTGATGCTGGCCGCCGCCGTGACGCTGGTGATCGGTGCCATTGCCTGGGTCGTCACGATCGGCGTCGACGATGGCGACGTCAACCGCGTGCACCTCGGTCCGGAAGTCCGGCACGGAGCGGGCCGCGTCGTGCCGAATCGGGACATGGCCGACTATCTGGGGGAAGTCGCCGAGTGACAGCGCGCCGCCGCGCGGCAGCGCCAGAAGTCGCTGCTCGATGCACCGCTCGCCGACGTGGACGATTGACCCAGGCTCGCGCCTACTTCCCCCGGGCCGCGTAGTACGCAGCGATCTTCGGTTGGCTCTTGACCCGGTCGAGGTGCTTCGCGAGCAGAGGCGCGTGCCTGTCTACGATGTCGGCCGGGACGTGATCCAGCGCCCCGGACTTGAGCCAGCGGATCCACAGGTAGCACTTGATGTCGGCGATGGTCAGGCGCTTCTCCACGAACCACTCGCCGCCGCCCGCCTTGAGCCGGGCCTCGATCTGCTGCAGGTAACGCGGGATGGGGCCGGCCGCGAGCTCCTCGCGCGCCTTTTTCTTGGTCTCGCCCTCGAGACGCAGCGTATTGCCGATCAGGACCGTAATATCCTCCACCGCGTCCATCAGCTCGTCCACCAGCAGTGCCTGCAGGTCGTCCTTCGGGTAGAGACCGGCGAGCTTGCCGAGATAGCGGTTGATCGCGTTCGACTGCGCGACTATCCTGCCGTCCACCTCCAGCACCGGCATCGCCTGGAACGGCATCTTGTCGCGCATCGCCGGCCAGTCCTTGCCGGGGATGCGCTTGTCCTCGAAGGCTATGCCGCCGAGGTGCATGATGAGGCGCGCGGCCTCGCCGCGGCCGCCGTCGAAGTCAAAGTAGGTCAGTACCAGCTTGGGCATGGGATCTCCGGGCGTGTCATGGCTCGCGCTGCGCAAGCAGAGCGGTTAATTGCGCGCCCCGCCAGGCGAGGGCCATGAGCGGAGCGACCATTGCGAACTGCAGGATCGTGAAGAGCGATTCCATCAGGATATATTCGTCGACCGCAGTCATCGGATGTTTGGCCGACACCGCTACGGTCGTGAACGACCACGACAGCAAGGCGTAGATCAGCCCCGCCCGCAAGGCGCTCCTCGTCCAGGCATCGCGCGCCGTGCCGAAGAGGCGGGGGAAAGCCCAGGCGAAAATCAGGCCCTGGACCAGCATCGATCCCAGCCCGAACGGGATGATGGGATCGGGTCGGTATATGGCCAGCCGCGTGTACACGTCATGAAAAGCCACGAGGTGCCAGAGGTAGCCGACGATGAAGCTGGGGACGAGGTAGGCCAGCACAGCGAGCAGGAAGGGCTTCCTCATGGACGCGGATGCTAGTCCAGTTCAATTGCACAATGCAAGTGATGTGCTAGCATGTTTGCAGTGCAACGAAGCCGCCAGCAATCGCACCGGTCGGGCTGCCCGATCGGCATCATGCTCGACATGCTGGGCGATCCCTGGACGCTCCTGGTCGTGCGCGACCTCATGTTCATGGGCAACAGAACTTTCGGCGAGTTCCTGTTGTCCGGCGAAGGCATTGCCTCCAACATCCTGAGCGACCGGCTTTGCCGGCTGGAGGCGAACGAAATCGTCGAGAAGCGCCGCGATCCCGCGGACGCCCGCCGCCTGATCTACGCCCTGACCGAAAAGGGCATCGGTCTGGCGCCGGTGCTGGTCGAAATGATCCTGTGGGCGGTCGAACATGAGGATACCGGCGCGCCCCCGAAGATGATCCGGGCGATACGCAGCGACAAGGCGGCGTTCATCGGTGGACTGCGGTCCGCGTGGCGAGCGGCGCGGCGAGGCCGCGTGTCACGATAGGGGCCCACGATCCGGGCAAAGCGATGAGCAGGCTCAAGATCGTTACGCTGCACTGCTTCGGCAGCAACCCGGCCAAGCATGCCGGCCAGAAGGGGCATTTCGTGCACTGCGCGCAGGCCTGCGGCGACCGCGTGGAATGGGTCTATCCGGCCGCGCCCAATCGCCTCGATCCGGAGGTGGTCCGCAACCTGCTCAGGAACGAGATGGGCTGCACCGACGAGGAAGTTGCGGCCTTCGGGCTGGAAGATCCGCGCTGCTGGTTCCGGTTCACCGACGGCCGCTACGTCGGCCTCGAGCAGAGCATGGAGTTCCTGGCGGAACTCTGCGGGCGGGAGCGCCCCGACGGCATCGCCGGCTACTCCAACGGCGGCGGCATGGCGCAGCTCGTGGCCGCCGCGCGCGAGTCCGGTCATCCGGATTTCCAGTCCATCCGATTCCTGATGAGCTTCTGCGGCGCCACTTCGCCGATGATGCAGGGCAGGATCCGCGAGATCATGGGCCCCGGCCACGCCAGGATCACGATTCCCACGATCCTCTTCGGCTCGCGATACGATCCGCTGCTCGCGAACGCGGAGCAGATGGCGGCCGATCTTTTCGAGCGTTGCGAGCTCGCGATCGCCGACCAGCGACGGCCTTTCGCGAACCACGCGCTGCCGGAGGAAGCGGCGTGCTACGAGCGCGTCGTCAGGTTCATGGGAGACAGAATCACTGAGGGCAAGAGTCTGTAAGACCCTCGCCAATGCCGGCCGTATTCGGCTGCTCAGGAGTTTGCCCTTAACCGGATACAGGTCCTAGAATCCGGCACCTTCCTACGGAGCGCACTGCGAGGGGAGGACGCCATGTTCGATCGCATCTTGATCGTAATCATGCTGGCGGCCGTGTCGGCGGGCTGCCAAAGAAACTGGAAACTCGAGATCACGGAGGTCGACAAGAAGGACATCGAGTTGTATCTCGACCATCCAACGGATGAGGCGCTCAGCCTGAGGGGCATGAACGTGACCTGGGTGTCGAGCGGCGGACATCGGCGCAGCATCGATCTGGGGCTGGTACCGGACGCCCTTCGCGGTGGTCAATTCCTGGTGATCTGGGAATACCGCAATTACTCGGGGCCGCCGGTGGCCGAGCAATACAGCGGCGGCGCGGCGGGACGGGTGCCCGGCATCAAAGTCGCCGCCGATTATTTCGATGGCATGGAATCGCACCCGTCCGTCGTATCACTGTCAGGTTCCCGAACCGTCGGGCTCTTCGTCACGCATCGGGTGCGCGACGAAGTCAAGTTTGGCCTGCCGGTCGCAGACCGCCCCGTGGGCCTCGATGCATTTACCAGCGACGGCACGCTCACCAATCCGGAAGGGTCCAATTCGGTGCAGCGACTCTGGAGTGGCAGTCACCCTCTGGACACGGGAGCGGAATCGGACTGGCTGGAGCGCATTTCCAACCTGGGAGTGCCGACGCCATGAGAGAGTAAAGCCGCGGCGAAATATGTGCGGAGCGGCTGCCGCGTCAGCGGGGCGCGTTGCGCGCGGTATCCATGCGTAGGGCGCGATGGAGCCCGACGATCCAGGCGAGCAGGAACAAGCCGAAGCCGCCGAATGCGATCCAGAAGAATGTTTCGTCCAGTCGCGGCGGATCGCTGCGGTTCGCCAGCATCACGGCGTGATGGATCGCGAGCCCGAAGGCGACTGCGAGGATCGGCAGTAGCGTGAACCACAGCCGGATCCTGGCAACGCCCTGCTCGCGCCGCTCCGGCGCGAGCCAGTAGTCGCGGTTGGGGATGTTGAGCCATCTCGAGCCCCGTGCGGCGGCGCTGACGACCAGCCAGCGGATCGCCAGCGGCATGAACACCCCGATCCCGAGCATCACTGCCCGGTAGACGCCCGGGTCCATGGACTGGATCACGCGGCCGCCGGCGCCGAATTTGGAGGCGACAGGCGCGGTCAGGGACCAGGTGCTGTCGAACACGTCGATGACGGTCACGGCCACGAGGCCCAGCAGGATTGCATCCAGGAATCGTTGCATGGCTCCACCTCACCTCGTCGGGTTCGATGCTGCGGTTCAGGGCAGGTAGGCGGCTTCCTGGCTTGCCAGCTCGGCATCGGCGATGTCACGGCCGGCGGGAGCATAGCGCGTGCCGTCCCAGCTCCAGACCGGAAACGAGAATCCGGGGCCGCCGTCGGCGATATCCCGCACGCCGCCGGTGGCGCTCTTCAGGATGATCAGCATCCGGCCGCGCGCCGAATAGATCTGGCGCCAGGCTGCGCCGTCCTGCATGAACAGGTGGATCGCGGGGCCGTCTCCATAGCACGAGGCCATGGTCGGGCCGCCGCCAATCGCAAACAGCGTCGCGGTGCCGACGCTGCCGCCGAGTTCGGCCGGCAGGAACGACGGAACCACCGGGTCCCCGCACTCGTTGATGACCCGCCCGTCAACTTCGGCCGAGAGACCCAGGACCGCGAGCATGGCCGCCCGGTCGGCATCCGTGAGCTCATGGCTGCCCGCGGTGACGGCCGGGCCATTGCTGGCCGTAGCGGCCTGGCCACGGTCTGCAGTGACGGCTGGCTGGTCGCAGGCCGTGAGCGCCAGGCTGATCAGGGTAGCCGCGGCCGCGATGATCGTGGATTTCATGGGTGCCCCTCCGGCCGGCTGGATCGTGAATGCTCGCCATCGACGCCGTCGCGGGCCAATCTAGTCGGGAGGCAATAATTGCGCCAGTCCCCCGGTCTCTTGGTGCGAAGACCCGAGGGCGCGAGGCCAGGAATGAGCAAGTTCACCAAGGACCCCGCAACGATCTCGAAGCTTTCGCCCGAGCAGTACCGGGTGACCCAGCTCTGCGGCACCGAGCCGCCGGGCACGGGCGCCCTGCTGCACAACCAGGAGCCGGGCATCTACGTGGACATCGTCTCGGGCGAGCCGCTATTCGCCTCGACCGACAAGTACGACTCCGGCTCCGGCTGGCCGAGCTTCACGAAGCCGATCGAGCCCGCCAATGTCGCGGAGCTCTCGGACGACAGCCACGGCATGATTCGGACCGAGGTGCGCTCGGCGCACGCCGACAGCCACCTGGGTCATGTGTTCAACGACGGGCCGCGCGATCGAGGGGGCCTGCGCTATTGCATAAACTCGGCCTCGTTGCGGTTCGTGCATCGCGACGACATGGAGCAGGAAGGCTACGGGGCGTACCTGAATCAGGTCGGAGACAAGCCATGAGCGAGGAGCGTGCAGTGCTGGCCGGCGGCTGCTTCTGGGGCGTGCAGGACCTGTTCCGCAAGCACCCCGGCGTGATCTCGACTCGAGTCGGGTACACGGGCGGTAACACGCCAAACGCGACCTATCGTAATCACGGCTACCATGCCGAGGCCGTCGAGATCCTCTTCGATCCCGCGAAGATCAGCTTCCGGCAGATCCTCGAGTTCTTCTTCCAGATCCACGATCCGACCACACGCAATCGCCAAGGCAACGACGTCGGCACCAGCTACCGGTCGGCGATCTTCTACACGACCGACGGGCAGCGGCGCGTCGCCCTGCACACGATCGCGGATGTCGACGCATCGGGGCTCTGGCCCGGCAAGGTGGTGACCGAGGTCGCGCCGGCGGGCGATTTCTGGGAGGCCGAGCCGGAGCATCAGGATTACCTGCTGCGGAATCCCGGCGGCTATACCTGCCATTTCATCCGCCCCGACTGGACGTTGCCGAGGCGCAAGAGCGCTTAGGCCCGCCGGGTCCGGCGGCGCAGCCGCGCGGCCTCTTAGCGGTTGCGCCGCTCCACGTCCTGGCGAAGCTGCTCGTTCCGCTGCAGGTATTCCTTGAACAGCTCACCGAACGGCGCCTCCTCGCCGGCGAAGTAGCCGATCTGCCGCACGTGCACCTTGCCGTCGGTCTCGACGACCTGACGGGTGATCCAGGCGGGGTGCGCGGGATGGCCCCTGGTCGTGAAGATATAGAAGGTCCGCGTCGCCTGGTCGGTGAAGCCGACGAGGCGCTGGTCCTTGTAGACCTCCGCGGACGCCTCGTGGCTCCTGCGCACGGTCTCCAGGTAGCGCTGCCACTGCTCCACCGTGATCCGCGGCGAGGGATACGGCTGGAATTCCTGCGCGACTGCCGGGGCGGCCGCCCAGAGCGCCGCGGTCAGCCAGGCGGCCAGGCAGGCCGGGAAGATTGCGAGCCATCGTCTCATCACTCGCCAGTGTAGCGGCTCAGCGTTCGATGCCGGTACGTGCGGGAATGCCGACGGAAGGCTGTGCGCCCGATCCGAAGACCTGCGCCAGCCTGCCCGTGGCGAGGGACGTGCCCAGCAGGATGACCGCACAGGCGATGAGCATGCTCGCGGTGATCGTCTCGCCGAGGAACGCCAGGCCCCAGAGCATGCCGAAGAGCGGGATGAGGTAGGTCACGGTGACGGTCTTCGCCGGCCCGAGGCGCGAGAGCAGCCGGAAATACAGGATGTAGGCGAGCGCCGTGCAGACGATGCCGAGGACGATGACGCAGAGCCAGCTCGCGAGCCCGGGCATGACCGCCGGCCCGTAGCCGATGGTCAGGGGCAGCAGCAACAAGGCCGCCGCACTCTGGCTTCCGGCCGCGCTCCGCAGCGGCGATGCGCCGGGAAGCCGCTGCTTGGCGAAGTTGGCCGCGATCCCGTAGGAAAAACCCGCGGCCAGGCCCGCGAGCGGCGCCCAGACGCCGCTGCCGCCGCCGAACGAGATCCGGTCCCAGACCAGGATCACGACCCCGCCGAATCCGATCACGAGCCCGATGATCGCGCCCGGCGACAGCCTGTCACGCAGCCAGAAGTACGCGATGAGCGCCGTGAACAGCGGCGTGCTGGCGTTGAGCACGGCGGTCGCGCCCGCCGTGATGGACAGCGTGGCGTACGCGAACAGCGTGAAGGGAATGGCCGAGTTCATCGCGCCGAGCGCGGTCAGCGGCAGCGCCTTGTCGATGAGTCCCCGCGCGCCGCCGCGCCAGGTGAGCAGCGCCAGGAGGAAGACTGCGGCGATCGTGATGCGGACGCCCGCGAGCGCGATGGGCCCGAATTCCGGGACCGCGACGCGCATCAGGAGGAACGAACCGCCCCAGATGGCGGCCAGCAGGAGAAGTTCGATCCGGGCGTCGCGTCGGCTGCGCGCATTCATGGCAGCGCACGTTACGTGGGCCGGCAGCCCGTGTCGCACAGTCTGTCTTAAGGCGCATTCAGGCCGGCTTAACGCCTGCCGGGCGGGTCGCTGCAGGAACCTTGACCCGGATCAAGGTGACAGGGCGACGCGCGTCAGACGATTTCCGCGGAAGGACCGGGAGTTGCAGCATCGGCCGGATGCACGGGCTACAGTATGAGGCAGGCCGCTGGTTCGGTCGGGTCCACGGGCCCGTCAAGCGAGGGGTTACTCTTGGATCCGATGCTCCCGCAGTCCGGCCGGCTGAAGTTCGAACCGGCCCTGGAAGCGGCGTACGTCGCAGAGCGGTTTTCCGCCAGCCGGCAGTTCGTGCGGGTCAACCTGCTCATCCTGATGGCGATCATGTTCGTGATCTTCGTCACGGACCGCATCGTGATGCCCCAGATCTCGCACCTGCCGCTCCTGGAGATGCGCCTCGCCTACATGCTGCCCGCGCTCGCAGTCGCGTTTGCGGCGACTTTCGTGCCGCGCGCCGATCGCTGGTACCCGCGCGTGGCGGCGGCAGCTGCATTCGGGATGCTGGTGGCGGTCTCGATCGTGGGCCTCCTGGTCTGGCAGCACGGCGAGGCGCGGCTGATTGTCCGCCCCATCTATGCGGCGATCGCCATCTACTTCATGCTCGGCCTCAGCTTCCGGACCGCCCTGGTCGTCAACACGCTCGGCATCGCGGTCTACGTCGTGCTGGCGGCCGGCTGGGCGGGTCTGCCCGCCAGGGACCTGCTGTACACCATCAGCACGCTCGTGCTGACCAACGTGCTGTGCATTGCCGGCGCGTTCAAGCTGGAGTACCTGCGGCGCGCGGTCTGGCTGGAGGCGCGCCTGCTCCAAGAACATGCGCTCAAGGATGGACTGACCAGCCTCGCGAACCGGCGCCGGTTCGACGAGCAGTTCGGACGCATATGGCAGCAGGCCCAGCGGGACGGAACACCCGTCTCGCTGCTGCTCGTCGACATCGATCACTTCAAGAAATTCAACGACCGCTACGGCCACCAGGCGGGCGACGAGGCGCTGAAGTCGCTCGCACGCGTGCTCTCCGGCAGCGTACGACGGCCGCTCGACGTGGCGGCGAGGTTAGGGGGCGAGGAATTCGCGATGCTGCTGTTCGACGCCGGTCGCGAATATGCCGTGCGGACGGCGCAGTCGATCCTGGACCGTGTGCGCGATACGGCGATTTCGCACGCCGATTCGTCCACCGGACGCCTGACCGTGAGCATCGGCATCGCAACGGTGATCCCGGTCCCCGGCCGCAGTCCCGCCGGGCTGCTGCAGCTTGCCGATCAGGCGCTGTACGCGGCCAAGGATGCCGGCCGCAACCAGCTGTTGTCCCTCGACCCCGAGTACGAGCACCTGCAGACGGGCCTCTTCGACCGGTCGCTGTTCGCCGGATCGACTCCGAGGGCCCGTCGGTAGCAGGCGCGCGGCGTTACATGACCGGCAGGAGCCGCCCCATCTCACGTCTCTGCGCTGAATGTCAAGGACGTGCGTTATTGCCAGATGCACGTCATGCTATCGCGCCATGATCTGCCACATCACGACGCGCGCGGCGTGGGAAGCGGGGCAGGCCACCGGCCTGTTCCGCTCGCCGGAATTCGACGAGTTCAAGTTCATCCACTGCTCGCCCTGCGAGCAGGTGCTGATGGTCGCGAACGCCTACTTCGCTGGCCGGACCGGGCTCATGCTGCTCGTCGTCGATCCCGCGCGGCTGACATCACCGGTCCGCTGGGAGCCGCCGCACTGGAGCGGACGGTTGCCCGGTTTCACCGACGGCCTGCTCTTCCCGCACGTCTACGGTCCGATCAACGTGGATGCGGTCGTGCGGACGGCCGAACTGGTGCCCAACGAGACGGGCGCTTTCGTGATGCCGATTCCGGCGTGATGCATCCGGCCGAAGGATTCCCTCGGCCGGAGCGTCCCATGTTCAGCGGCACACAGACCAGGACCGTGAGTGCCCCCGGAACATGGAGCCAATGTCATGAAAAGTCACATGGGACTGATTTCCAGAGCCGCGCTCGCGGGCGCCGTGATCGCGACAGCGACAGTCGCCCCCGCCACGGCCGCCCAGCCGGGTCCGTTCAAGCAGACGAACATCCACTTCGAGACCAACGCTTCGGCCTGCGACATGGGCATCCAGATCAGCTTCGACACCGACGGCATCACGGAAGGCGAGGTCGAGAGCCCCTACGGACAGGAAGTCTTCAGCCTGCGGGCAGTGTACGGTCAGGAGGGCACGCACGACGTGACCGAGCTGTTCCAGGAACGTGTCGAGCCGCCGATCACCGACCTCGAGCAGGCACTCGGCTGCGAACCGTCAGAGGACGCCATCTCGCTCGCCGAGCTGCTCGCGAACTGGCCCGCGGGCCTGTATGAATTCGACGGCGAGAGCGGCGGGGCCGAATTCGAAGGCGTCGCCAGACTCACGCACAAGGTGCCCGCCGGCCCGGTAATCCTCGCGCCGGGAGACGGTGACGTCGTCGCGCACGACACGAATCTCCTGATCCGCTGGAACAAGGTGACGGCACCGATCCTTCCGTCCCTGGGGCCGGTCGAGATCGTCGGCTACCACGTGGTGGTCGTGGACATCACCAACCCCGAGCTGGCGCCGGGCAAGACCAAGACGTCGCTGAACGCCGACCTCGCGAAGGGGGAGACGACCTTCCTGGTGCCAAAGCAGTACCTCGAGCCAGGCAGGATCTATGAGTTCGAAGTGCTGGCGACCGAGAAGGGCGGCAACCAGACCATCACGGAAGGCGGTGTCTTCTGCACGCGCCCGATGGTCGCCGCGGATTGCGAGGCGCCATAGCAGACGGCCGCGGAAGGTTGTCCCCTACCTGTTCGCGCGCTTCCTCACCTGCTCTCGCTTGCGGCCATACATCGCGATGTCCGCCTGCGAGAGCAGGGCCTCGAGCGGCTTGTCCCCCGCCGGCGGCAGATCCTCGACGCCGACGCTCATCGAGAGCCGGTACGCCTGCCCGCCCAGCTTGTTGAACTCGTCGATCGCGTCCTGCAGCCGGTGGCTGCCACTGCGCGAATGGCCGTTCCGGTCCACGAGCTCGAGCACGGCGAACTCGTCGCCGCCGATGCGCCCGACGACGTCGGTCTCGCGGAACACCCGGGCAAGGACCCGCGCCGCGTCCATGAGGAGCGCGTCTCCGGCCTGGTGGCCGAGCGAGTCGTTGACGTCCTTGAGCCCGTCGAGGTCGATGAACAGCAGGCGGCAGGGCACGTGCGCGCGGCGCGCGAGCCGGCGCGCCTGTTCCGCGAGCAGCAGGAATCCGCGCCGGTTGCGCAGGCCGGTGAGTTCGTCGGTGAGGGCCATCTGTTCCAGCTCGAGCGAGAGCCGCTGCAACGAGGCGGCCGCGGTCTTGTGCCCGGTGACGGCTGCGGCCAGCATCAGCGCCATGAGCGTCGTCATGCCGGTGAACGCCTGGAGCAGAAGCAGCGATTCGTGCGACACCCCAGCCGCGAACGGGCCGCCGCCGCTGGCGGTCGCGGCGATCGCGATCGCGGAGACGATGATGGTCGCGAGCGCGACTCCGCCGGGGCTCGTGCGGCAGGCGATCCAGACGAGGACCGGCAGCGGCAGGAAGGTCAGGGAATAGGCGTCGCGGTCCGGCGCGATGCCGTAGAACACGAGCGCGGTGACGGCGCCGAGCAGCGCGAGCGAGCCGATCGACTCGACCGTCCGCCAGGGCGCGCTGGTGGCGGGTAGCAGATGCTTCCAGTGCAGAATCGCCGGCGTCAGGGCGAGCACGCCGATCACGTCGCCCAGCCACCACGTGAGCCACGACTTGCCGTAGGACTCGAAGTCCACCATGCCCGTGAGCTGGAGCGTCGTGACGCCCCAGGTGGCGGCGACGACGCAGCACACCGCGATGATCGCCGCAAAACCGAGCGCGGCGGGACCGGAGGTGAAGAGCCGCGCCGCGCCGATCCAGCGCTGCGCAAGATGCGCGGCGAGGAGCGCCTGCAGCGTCGAGCCGAGGGCGATGCTGGCCGCGACCGCAAGGCCGGTGAAGCCCGGCAACGAGCCTGCCGCCGAGTATGCGGCCCAGACATTGACGAGGAATGAGCCCAGCCAGATGCCGGGCCACACGCGGGAAGTCCACAGCAGCACGCCGGCGAGCGCGAGGCCGGAAGCCGGCCACACGGGCGAGGCATAGCCGGGCGGGACCGCCAGCAGGAGCCCCAGCATGCCCGCGCCGAAATAGGCGACGGCCAGCGCGCCGATCCTGCGCACCTGGCGCAGCGACCAGCGTTTCCGGTAGACCTGCAGGCGCTGGGTGTCGCCGCTCGTGGTCATCGAAGGGCCGCGGTGGTCCCGCATGGTCCCTCAGGGTCTCCGAAACCGCGCCGGAACGCGCGTCCCGGATGACTTATTTCAGCGCCGCATCACTCTGTTCAGCTCGCGGTTGTGAACCGCATCACCTGCCGGCGCCGCCCGCCGCGCCGGGTCCGGCGCCCCGCAGGGACCGGGCGAAAAATGGCAGCATGCGCGTCTCGACGCGCTCGCGGATCATGCTGGTGTGGGTGCCGCCGGCGTACATCTCGAACTCGTGCGCGATGCCGTGGCGCTCGAGCTCCTGCGACAACAGCCGCGCGCCGGCCGGGATCTGCGCGAATTCGTCCAGCTCACCGACGTCGAACGCGATGCCGCGCAGCCGGCGCAGGTTGTCGCGGTACCCTCCGGCGGCATGGGACGGCATGCGGGACTTCCACGCGGAGTAGGCGGGTTCCTGCGGGCGCAGTTCGCCGCCGGCGGGGGTGAACGGAAGGTCCACGTAGAGGCCGGGCCTCGCGGGGTTGGGAGACAGCGCGGCCGCGAGGGCGGTGACGAACGTCGGAAACGACTCCTCCGCAGACGTTGGGTTCGACTTCAGATCGTCAGGCGACTTCAGCTCTCCGGCACGAGCCCACCCCGGATTGTCAGGGCCGAGGTCTCCGGCGAGCGCCAGGCAGCAGGGGCTGAGCGCGTAGGCCGCGGCGAAGACTTCCGGGTGCCTCATCGCGAGCACGATTGCGCCGAAGCCTCCCATCGAAAACCCGGCGATGCCGCGGGCATCCGCGCGCGGCGCCGTGCGATAGCGCGCGTCGACCCACGGCACCAACTCGCGCACGATCGCATCTTCCCAGTTCCCGGTCACCGGCGAGTTCACATAGAAGCTGCCGAAGTAGCGGTTGCGCGCTTCCGGTACGACGACGATCGTCCCGCCGATCACTCCACGCGCGATCGCGGCATCCATCGTCTCGGCGAGTTGCATGCCCTGGAATCCCGGCCGGCCCTCGCTCACGCCGAAACTGTCGATGCTCCCGAGCCAGCCGTGCAGCAGGTAGATGACCGGATAGCGGTGGGCGGGCGGCGATCTGTACCCCGGTGGCAGGTACACCGCCACGCGCAATTCCGGTGGATCACCCAGCAGGTTTGACTCGAGCGCGGCGGCGCGCACCACGTGCAGAGCGACGCCGCCCGCCTCGCTGACGGTCCGTGTTCCCGCGCAGCCGGCGACGAGAGCCAGCGCAAGGAGAGCCGCAGTACACGAGCCGTTCATCCGCCTGGACTGCGGCTGCGAAGCGTGGCTTGTCATTCCACCGTGAATTTCAGCGGACCGCTGTAGTCGTTCCACGCGATCGACTTGTCCGTACGCTCGTTGATCACGAGTTCCTGCCTGACGACGTCGCTTTCGATCACTTTCACAAGCAGCTGCGGCATGAAGAACTTCAGCAGGAACGTGGATTCCGACTGGATGGTCGGGTGCACCTCGACCGTCGTCGTCTTGCCTTCTCTGACCTCGAAGGTCAGCAGGTCAAGGTTGAAGAACGCGCCCTTCGCGAGCACCTTCTCGACGCTCAGGCCGCCTTCCGGAATGAAGCTCGGCGCATGCAGCGTGTAGGTGCCGGGCGCGAGCTCGAGCGTCTTGCTCTCGCCGTAGCGGGTCATGTGCGGCACGTCGAACCGGAGGAACCGCTTGTTGACGGTCGTGATGATGAGCTGGCCGTCGGCTGCGCCCCACTCGATGCCTCCGGTTTTGAGCCGGTTCTCGATCTTGTCCTTGAGCTTGACCTTCGAGGTAAAGGGCTTCACGTCGAAGACCAGCGTGCCGGTCGCGGCCTGGGCCGAGAAAGTGCAGAGGGCGGCAGCCACGACAATGGCCGCGGTACGAATCGTCATGCGCATGTAAACCTTCCTGAGGGGTGAGTCGTAAAAGCGGCGCATTCTACAGTGCGGAGGAGCCGGGAGCGAGACCGGCTTCGGTCCGGATTGCCTCGATGTCGAGTTTCTCGATCCACTTCGGGAGATTGGCCCATACGCGGTGGAAACCGAACTGCTCGCTGGTCATCTCCGCGACCGCATCTTTCTTGGACCAGCCCTCGACCACGATGCGGTACACGGCCGTCATCGCCCCGGTGCGGTCCGAGCCGTGCTGGCAGTGCACGAGCACCGGCTGGCGTCGCGGATCGGTGACGATCTGCAGGAAGCGCACGATCTCCTTTCGCTCCGGGTGCCAGGCCTTCATGTAGATGTGCTCGTAGGCGAGGCCGGTGCTGCCGATCTCCTTGCGATCGGAGTTGAAGGAGCGCAGGTTGACGACGGTGGCGATCCCCAGGTCCTTGAGGCTCCGGAAACCCTCGGCGGTCGGCTGCGCGCTGCGGTATAGGGAGTCGCTGACCTTGTAGGAGTTGCTGGTACCAGGGGCGGACAACGCCTCGGCGGCACGTTGCGGGCGGGCGTCGGCGGCTTCGGCGTGCAGCGGCGCAGCCGCGCAGGCGAGCGCGAGCGCCATCACGGCCGCGTGAACGCGGGCTTCCGGGCGAACGGGTGCTGTTGGTCTTGGCATGATTCAATCGTAGCGTGTTACGGCAATTCCCGTATGCCCGGTGAACTCCATCGTCATACCGCCTTCACGACCGTCCCCACCAACGGCAGCCCCGCCGGCGTGTGGATCGGCGACGAGCTGCCGCCGCTGCAGGAGATGCGCGCATCGCTGCCGACGTCGGCTGTTCCGCGACCGCGTTCATCACGTCCGCACGGGGGCTCGCGCGGACCGTGCGCCATGACAGCCCGGAGACGGAGATCGAGTTCTGCAGCCACGCGACCATCACCTCGGGCGTGGTCCTCGGCGAGACGGAGGGCCCCGGCACCTGCCGGTTCTCGATCAAGCCGGGCGAGATTCCGGTGAAGGTGCACCAGCGCGCCGGGCGCTGGGAAGCGGCTTTGACTTCCATCGCGCCGCGGCACGAACCTGCGCCTGCGAGACTCGTCGCCGACGCGCTCGCCGCGCTGCGCCGGAATGCCGAAGACCTGGATCCCGCGGTCCCGCCCGCGCGCGCATTCGCCGGCGCCTGGCATCTGGTGCTCACGGTGCGAAGCCCGGAGCGTCTCGTGAAACTCGATTACGACTACGAGCGGCTGAGGGCACTCATGCTCGCGGACAGACTCACGACGCGGCAGCTCGTCTGGCGCGAGCGCGCGGATCCCTTCGACTCGCGCAATCCCTTCCCGGTGGGCGGGGCAGTGGGAGATCCGGCGACCGGCGCGGCCGCGGTCGCGCTCGGCGGGTATCTGCGCGATGCAGCTTTGATCGCTGCGCCCGCGACGATCCTGATCCGCCAGGGCGAGGCCATGGGCCGGCCGAGCCGGCTCACGGTGGAAATCCCCGCCGCCCGCGCAATCGTGGTGCCGGGAAATGCCGTGCCGATGGAGGTGTGAGATGCCGGACAGAGATTCAGCGCAAGCCGTGGCCGAGAAACTCGCGCGGGACTTCCTCGAGCGCGTGTGGGGGCCCGGGCACGACATCGCCGCGATCGACGAGCTGATGACACCCGATTACGTGATCCACTCCGGCGGCAAGACGGTGCGCGGGCGCGAGGCATTCAAGGCCTGGGTCGTGGAGTTCCAGCGGCTGATGCCGGAGGCAGTGGACGAGATCCTGGACGTGTTCGCGAACGCCGCAGGCGACCGCGTCTGTGCGCGCTGGATCAACCGCGGCCGGAACAACGGCGTGTTCGGGCTGCCGCCGAATGGCCGGCCGATCGAATTCCACGGGATCAGCGTGTGGAGCGTGCGGGAGGGGAGGCTGGCGGAGTGTTGGGTGGAGAGGGAGACGCTGCGAAATCTGTGCGCGTGAACCGTCTACACTATTCAGGTTTCATGCGCACACTTCGGAGAGAGACAACAGAGGCCCCTGGCGATTGGCCGTTCGCATGACCGTAGAAGTACCTCGCCGGCAGCTCCGCCAGCGCCAGGTGCACCCCCCGCGAGGCCGCTTCCTCGAATTCCCGCCTCGCCGCCGCCGAGGCCCTGGCCAGGTCCGGATCCCTGACCGCCCACACCACGATATCCAGCTCCGGCGGAAACGCAGTCACGTAGCGGGAATCCGCCGCCAGCCGCGCGTATAGCTCCAGCGCCTGCCGGCGGCAAGAGTCCAGCATCCCCGCGAACTCGCCGCCACGAACCAGCGGCAATAGCCGTTGAGTCGCCCATAGCGCAACGGCGGCCGCGCCCGCCCGCGAGCACTCGAGGCTGATCTCGCCGAGGTGCAGGTCGCCGGACGTGAAGTACGTGTACGGCGAGTCGTGCTGGTAGAACTTGCCGACCGCGGGATCGCGGAACAGCACGCAGCCGCAGCCGTAGGGCTGCAGCCCATGCTTGTGCGGGTCGATGACGATCGAATCGACTGCGCCCAGCGCATCGAATGCCGCGCGCGCGGACACATCGAGGTTCGATGCGAGCGTGTAGTACCCGCCGTACGCACAATCCGCGTGCAGCCGGAACCCGTAGCGCTCGCGAAGCGCCAGGATCTCCGGCAGCGGATCGACGGCACCCACCGCGGTTGTCCCCAGGGTCGCGACCACGCAGCCGACGCCGCCGCGCTTGAGCCGGTCTTCCAGCGCCTGCGGATCCATGCGCGCATGGCGGTCGCTCGGCACGCTCTCGAAAGGAACCTTCAGCACGCCGCTGATGCGGTCGTGCGTGTAATGCGCCTGGTCGGAGGCGAGCACGGTGTCGCCGGGCCGCAGCTGCCCCGCGATCCAGAGCGCCTCGAGGTTCGCCATCGTGCCGCCACCCGTGAGATGCCCGAGATGCGCCTGCCAGCCGAACATGCGTGCGATCTCCGCGACCGCCTCCTTCTCCATGGGAGAACTGGCGCGGCTGCCGTCCAGCGCGTGATTGTTGGGGTTGATGTACATCGCGAGCGAATAGGCGAGCCGCGCGATCGGGTGCGGCGGTTTCAACATCTGCCCGGCGTAGTTCGGGTGGAAGTAGGGGTAGTTGTCCTGCATGCGCGTGGCGACTTCCAGCAGCACCTCGCGCAGCGCGGTCTCGTCGTAGCTGCGCCCCACTGCCCGCGGCACCGCGGGCAGCTCGCGGAAGCCTGCCTCCATGCGCACCAGCGCCTCACGCAGGAGGTCGAGGTCGCCCTTGTCGAATTCGTAGGGCTTCATGGCTCGCGGTAAACCGCGGCGCCGGCGATGGCCGCGAGCACGGATACGACCAGCTGACAGGCGCCCGCCAGGACCCACAGTTCGTTGCTGAAGTAGCCGATCGCGATGAACTGCACGGGGGCGGCCACGGAAAAGGCGAGCCAGGAAACGACGCCCGCCCAGGCCGCGGTCCCGGGACCCGCGCCGAAACGCTGGCGCATCAGCACGTAGCTGAAGAGCGCGAGCGACCCGCGCCCCATTTCGTACAGGATGAAGTACAGCACGGCCCAGCCGCCATGCTCGCGCACCTGCGCACCGCTCGTTGCCTGCAGCGCCTCCCACTGCGCGGTGAGGAGCCGCTGGTGCAGGAAGCCGTCACTGACGAAGCAGATGGCGCCCGCAATCAGCGCGCCGAGGATCAGGCGATCCCAGCGGACACCGCTCTTGTTCCTCCCCGCCATCGGGCGGAGTGTGCCACGGCAGCCGCCTTCACGTAACGCGTTACGCGGCAAGCGCCTGGTCGCAAGCCCTGAGCACCGCCGCTGCCGCCCGCTCGATGTCCGCCGCCGTGGTCGCGCGATCGGCGACGGAGAAGCGCATGACCATGCGATTACGCCACGTCGAGCTCTGTACCCAGCATTCCCCGCTCTCGCGGGCGCGTGTGGTGACCTCGACGGTGAGCGCGTCCGCCGCCGCCTCATCGTCCGCGCGGCCGGGCGCCGTGAACCGGAAGATCGCCTGGTTGAACACGACCTCGTTCAGGCAGGCGACGCCCGCACGCGCGGAGAGCAGGTCCCGCATCCGGCGGGCGTGGCCGCAGCAGGTCTCGATCATCTCGCGCACGCCGTCGCGCCCGAGCGCGCGGATGGTGGCGTAGATGGGCGTGGCGCGTGCGCGGCGCGAGAGCTCCGGCACGTAGCGCGACGGATCGCGCGCGCCGGCCGCCTGCGCGAGGTAGCTCGCGGAGATGTCCATCGCGCCGAGGTGCGCGGCGGTGTCGCGCACGATACCGAAGCCGGCGTCATAAGGCGTGTTCAGCATCTTGTGCGCATCGGTTGCCCAGGAGTCGGCGAGCTCGACGCCCTGGATGAAGCGGTTGAGCTCCGGGCTCACGCGCGCCCACAGGCCGAAGGCGCCGTCGACGTGGAGCCAGGCGCCGTGCTGCCGGCAGAGCGGGGCAATCTCGGCGAAGGGATCCATCGCCCCGGTCATGATGTTGCCGGCCTGGGTGCAGACCAGGATCGGCCCGGAGGCGGTGGCGAGGGCGGCCGCTACGCGATCGGTCCGCATCCTGCCTTGTCCATCAGTCTCGATCGACACGACGCGCTTGGCGCCTAGGCCCGCGAATCGCAGCGCCTTGTGCACGGTCGGGTGAGCTTCTTCGCTGATGAGGACGGTGATCGGCGGCGCACCGAACAGGCCCTGCGCCTCGACGTCCCAGCCGGCGCGCTTGAGGAGAGCGTGGCGCGCAGCGGCGATGCCGAGGAAGTTGCCCATGCTGGCGCCGGTCACGATGCCGACACTCGATTCGCGCGGCAGGTCGAGCAGTTCCAGCACCCACTCGCCGACGAGGCTGTCCACCGCGCAGCCGAAGGGCGTGACGAGCGGCGTGCCGGGCTTGTCGTCCCAGGCGGCGTTCAGGAATTCCGTGGCGATACCCGCCGGGTGCGTGCCGCCGATGACGTAGGCGAAGAAGCGTCCACCGGCGGTGGGGGCGAGCGCACCGTCGGCCGCACGAATCAGGGCCTCGATGACGGCGTCGGCAGGCTCGCCCTTGTCGGGCAGTTTCGTACCGAGCCTCGCGCGCACCTCGGGCTGCGTCACGGCCACGTGGTTCGAGGCCTCGTGCACGCCCCGCAGGTATTTCCGCGCCGCTTCGTAAGCGCGTGCGAGCGCTGCCTCGGCCGCCCTCGAACCGTGCTCGTCGCTCATGCAGCTGACCCCACCGCGCGCCGCAACGCCGCCCGCGCCAGCAGGCGCGTCGAGTCGAGCGTCGGCAGCGCGGAGTTGGAATCGTCGATGATCAGCGGAATCTCCGTGCAGCCGAGGATGACCGCCTCGGCGCCGGCTGCCCTCAGGCGCTCGATCACCTGCTGGAAGTACCGCACGCTCGCCGGCTTGAACTGGCCGTACACGAGTTCCTCCATGATGATGCGCGAACACTCCTCGCGGTCCGCCGCATCCGGGCGGACGCACTCGCGCCCGCGCGCGGCGAGCTTCGACGGGTACACGTCGCTTCCGACCAGCCATTTCGTCCCGGTCAGGCCGAGGCGCCGGTAGTCGCGGCGCGCCGCTTCGTCCGAGACGACTTCCGCGATGTGCAGCCAGGGCAGCGGCGAGCGCTGCTCGACGTAAGCCATCGCCTGGTGGATCGTGTTGTCCGGGCAGATCAGGAAGTCCGCGCCGATGGCCGCGAGCTTGCGCGCGGAGGCCAGCATCAATTCGCCGAGCGCATCGAAATCGCCCGCTTCCAGGGGCCTCATGTGTTCGGCGAGCGGGAAGGTGTGCATGGAGACCTCGGGATGCCCGTGCGGCCCGAGGTACTCGGCGCCCTCGACGCAGATGGTGCGGTAGCAGAGTGCCGCGCCCTCGGCGGAACACGCGACGATGCCGATGTGCTGCGCGGTCGCCGTCATGGGAGGATGCCCAGTTCGTCGAGCGACCGGTGCAGCTCGGCCGCGTCGCGGTACACGCGGAATGCGCCGGAGGCCTGCAGCTCGTCGCCGCCGTAGCCCCCGCTCAGCAGCCCCACGCTCAGCATGCCGGCGCGCCGGGCGGCCAACATGTCCCACACGGCGTCGCCGACGACGTAGCACTCCGCCGCCGGCACGCCGAGCTTGCCCTGGCAGGCCAGGAAGAGATCGGGCTCTGGCTTGGCGCGCAGGACGTCGCGTCGCTCGATGACGACCGTCTCGCGACCGATGCCGAGCGCTTCCAGCGATGCGTCGATTTCCGGGCGACGGCCGGAAGTGGCGACCCCGAATGCGACGCCGTTCGAGCGCAGCGAGCGGAGCAGCTCGAGGGCGCCCGGCAGGGGCCGCCGCTCCGGCAGGAACTGCCGGAACAGCTCGCCGTGGCGGCGCTGCAGTGCTTCTTCCTGTGCGGCGTCGATCTCGCGTCCGAGCTCGCGCGCAGCGGCACGCGCGAAGAGCCCGCCGCTCATGCCGATGCGGCGATGGATGCGCCATCCGTCGATCGCAAGGCCGCTCTCCGCGAACGCCCGCTGCCAGGCGAACACGTGCGCATACACCGTGTCGATCAGTGTGCCGTCGAGGTCGAAGATGATCGCGCGCATGGCCCAGGCGCGATCTTACAGGACTGGCGTCGCAGGCTGAGCAGGCCGACCAGCAGCGCGAGCAGGCCAAGGCTGGCGCTACCGCCGCCACCGCCGTTGTTTGGCGGCGGCGGCGGGGGTGGCGGCGGAGGCGGTGCCGCGGCGGCGCAATTGGCGCCGGTGGCCGGTGGTGCCGCGCCGGCCTGCGGGGCGATGTGTGGCTTGAAGCTGCAACTGGTGCCGCCGCCGTCGCCCGCCGTGCCCACGGCGTCTTCGTAGCGCAACCACCCGCCGCTGCCCCAGTCCACCGCGGTCGCGGGATCGGCATCGAGGTCCATCAGCGCCATGTCGCGCACCGAAAGCGAGATCACCGCGGGAGTCGCGGCCACCACATTGATCGTCGCGGGCAAGGTGAAGTCCACGGCGAAGGCATCGTCCTGGTAGCGTCGGTACCCGTTCGGGGCGCCGCCCGGCGTGCCGAGCCAGGCGGCATTTGCCTGCAGCGACACGTTCTGCCCGGGGAGCGACGGAATCTCGAGCGTCACCGTGCCGACAGTGTTGCCGATGTTCTGGCCGGGATACGTGACCACGGCGCCGTTCATGTCCCGCACGCGCATCGGCTTGTTGAAGGCGACCCACAGCCGGTAGTTGCGGCCGGGGACCAGCGCTTCGCTGGTACCGGTCGTCATTGCGCGCGTGGTCGCGCCGCTCATCTGCCAGCTCGCGTCGTACACGACGGCATTCGCCTGCATGTCGCGGATCTGCGCGGCGATCGCGACAGGCGGTCCGCTCTGGCGGTAGAAGCCGATCAGGTACTGGCGCGCGACGTCGGTCCGCATGCGCGCGGCCTGGCTGTCGGGCAGGATGAACCCGCTGTGGCCGTGCGTCGTGAGGCCGCCATAATCCTGGCCGCCGTTGATGGGCTCGAGTTCCATCGTCCACGCCGGGATCTGGTAAGTGAACGCGAAGTGGTCCGCGGTGGTGCCGATGCCGGGAGACCCGGCGGAATCCGGGCCGAACGCGTAGGAGCGGCCCGAGGCGGCGGTCATGCGCGCGGCGAGACCGGCGGTGATCGCATTGCGGCGCGCATTGCCGGTCGTGGGCGCGAGGTACACCTGGCCGAAGGAATGCGTGTCGCTGAAGAGACGCAGCCGCGCCGTGGGGCCGAGCGTCGCCGCTTGCTGCAGCGCCAGGATTTCCGGCTCTGTGTTGGCTGCGGCGCCGCGGTAGATGAGGCTTGTGACCGACGAGCTGCTGTTGACGGTGCCCCAGCCCGCCGCGGAATTGCGGTTGAGGTCCACGCCCCAGAAGTTGTCGGCGACGGTCGCCATGCTGGAATCGATGGGTCCCTGCGTCGCGGGATTGCGCAGGTTCTTGCGCCGCATGCGGCCGTCGCGCGGCTGCTCGCGGTCGGCCGAGACGGTCGTCGGGTAGAGCTGCGTGTGGATGAAGCCGTCCACATTGTTGACCGGCACCAGCACGGTGTTCAGGTTCTCGACGAGGTATTGCCCGAGCCCGCCGTCCGCCTTGCCGGCGACCAGCGTCTCGAGGAGCCCGGTCACGGCCTCGGGTGTCTGCCACTCGCGCGCGTGGATGCCGCCGTTGACCAGCATCGCGGCCTCCGGGAAGCCCTCCGCGGTGGTGCCGTCGGTGTCGCTGATCGCATAGGCCCAGATGTCGCGTCCCGCGACCGTCTGGCCGACGACCTGTCCGGTGACCTCGTCGTGCAGCGTCAGCAGCGACTGGTGTCGCGCGAACAGTGAGGCGTAATCGCGGAAGCCGTCCACCGGCGTGAGCGAGGCGACCGGCTGCGGCGGCGCGTAGCCGAGCGCGATATTGGTCCCGGAATTGTCGTTCTGCGTATAGGTGAAAAAGACGTCGCCGCAGCCCGGGGCGAAGGGGTTCGTGATCTCGCCGCCCTGGTCGATGACGCAGGCGGCCCGCGCCGCGGGCACGGCCGCGATTGCAAGCGCCACGGCCGCGACGCGCCTCAGCGTTCGAGCCACTGCTGCACTTCCGAGCGAAGCTGTGTGGAACCCTGCCGCGCGGCGGCGAATTGCCGCAGCTCCTCGCGGGCCGCGGTGCCGCCGTCGAGCTTGAGCGCGAGCACGAACAGGCGCCGCGAGGATTCGGACGAGGTCGCGCGCAACCGCCGGCCGATTTCCGCGGCGACGGCAGGATCGCCGATCGAAGCCAGCGCCGCCGCGGCCGAGGGCCCGAGTTCCGCGTCACCGATCTGCCCGTAGAGGAACGATCGCGCCGCGCCATCCTGCACGGCGATCCGGCCGATCGCGAGCGTCGCGGCGGAAGCGATGTCGGTGCGCCGGCTCGCGTCCGCCAGCAAGCCGAGCGCGGTCTGGGCGTCGAACGCGGCAGGCAGCGCGCGCATGGCGTCGAGGGCGACGCGCGCGTCCGCATGACCGATCACGAGAGTGGCGAGCTCGGCATCTGCGAGCCGCCGCGCCAGCACCAGCGCGATCTCGTCCGCGCGCTGTCCCGCCGACATCGCCCCCGCGACCGAGGCGCGTTGGACAGCGAGCCGCGCCAGTGGAGCGGCCTCGAGGGCCTCGATGATACCCTCGCGGACCGCGTCGGGGGCGGTCGAGTCCCCGCGCGCGGCGAACCGCCCGATGAAGGCCGTGCGCCCGGTGGCGATGTCGGCTTCGGCCTGCGCACGTGCCGTCGCGCGCTCCCAGGCGCGTAGCACGAAGCGCGCGGTGGCGCCCGTGTCATAGAAGGGGGTTACTCGCTCGCCGTGATCGGGATCCGCGTGCGCGAACACCTCCGGCCGGCGCAGTGCGAGCTGCTGCACCACCGCACGCGCCTCGGGGGTGGGCGCGAGCCGCGCGAGATCGTGCAGGCCGCGGTCGAGCAGCCACTCGCGGGCCACCGGTTCGAGTGTCCGATCGGTCGAGATGCGCTGCACGCGCAGGGCGAGTCGGGTCGGGTGTCCCGCGGCGGCGAGGGAGGAGAGATCGGCATCGAGGGCGACGACTATCGGTTCGAGCGTCGCCCGCCGGGCGGCCGCGGGGTCCACGACCTGGGCCGCGAATGCTGGCACCGCCGCCAGGCACAGCAGGGCGGTGCGCAGAAGACCCCTGGTAATCCCCCCCATGGCGCGTATTGACCCATGATCGCGCCTGTCGGTTCCCGGTCCGCTGCCAACCGGGCGCTCGGGTACGATACTGAATATATGCCGACCATTCTCGTCACCGGCGCCAACCGCGGCCTCGGCCTCGAGTTCGCGCTGCAGTACGCCGCGGACGGCTGGAAGGTGATTGCCGCCTGCCGGGACCCGGAGGCCGCGGCCGAGCTGCGCAATCTTGCGGCAGGCGGCGCAGGCCGTGTCCGTGTGCTCGCGATGAATGTCGCGGACGGCGCGAGCGTCAAGGCCGCGGCATCGGCGCTCGCGGACGAGCCGATCGACGTCCTCCTCAACAACGCAGGCGTCGGCAACCCGCCAGGCAAGGTGCTCGGCTCGCTCGACTACCCGGGATGGCTCCGGGTGCTGGACGTCAATGTCCTGGGCCCCGCGCGTGTTGTCGAGGCGCTGCTCCCGAACGTCACGAGGGGCGGGCGCAAGCTCATCGTCACGATCACGAGCCGCATGGGCTCGATCGCGGACAACAGCTCCGGCGGTTCGTATCCCTATCGCAGCTCCAAGGCCGCCGTGAACATGGTGGTGAAGAGCCTGTCGCTCGACCTCGCGCCGCGCGGGATCACCTGTGTCCTGCTGCACCCCGGCTGGGTGCGCACGGACATGGGCGGGCCCGGCGGCAAGCTCTCGCCCGCGGAGAGCATCGCGGCGATGCGCGAGCTGATCGCCAGGCTCGGGCCCGAAGACTCAGGGAAGTTCTACGACTACGACGGCGCCGGGATTCCCTGGTAGCGGGACCGTCAGGCCCACGCCGGCTCGCAGCGAACCTCGCTCCTGACCGACCGCGCGATGAAGCACTCCTCGTGAGCCTCGTGGTGGATCGCGAGGATCTCGTCGCGGTCCGGCCGGCGCCCGCCGCCGAAGACGATGGCGGGGCGCAGCGTCACGCGCGACATCCAGTGCTTGCCGGAGGCGCCTTTCTCCATCACGCCCACCGCCTCGTCCCGATAGCTCTCGACCAGGAGGCCGCGCTTCGCGGCGATCGAGAGGAAGAACAGCATGTGGCAGCTCGCGAGGCTCGCGACGAACGCCTCCTCCGGATCCACCGCCGCTTCGACGGACATCGGCAGCGGCACGATGTGCGGCGAGGCGGAGGCGGGAACCTCCGCGCCGCCGTCGAAGCGCCAGCGATGGCCGCGGCTGTAGCGGTTGTCGGTGAAGGTCGCGCCGTCGCGATTCCAGCTCACGATTGCCCGGTATTCCGCCATCCCGCTCACCCGTGTTAGCTCAGGAAGGCGACGGTCTCGTTCAAGGTACCGGCATGGTGCCCGACCGGCTGGTGCCCGCCGGCCGGCGCCGTGCACGACGAGGATCGCCGGGCCACATGCACGGTTCTGGTCCTCCCGCCGATCATGTGCACCGGGCCCGGATCAGCCTGTGGTCAGACGCCGAGGCCTCCGCCGGGTGCGGCGCCCGCTCCGCCCTGACCGGCGAGGATGGCCTTCCAGGTGAGCTCGAGGCCGTTGCGCTTGCCTTTCGGCACGATCTTCAGCCCTTCGGGCGAGATCGTGATCATGTATGGCGCGTCGCCGATCGCCAGCTCGCGCTTCAGGGGCTTCTCGAGTTTGGTCGCCATGGGGCCTCCGTTGTTCTTGCGGCCGGGGGGCCGGCCGGTGGTCCACGGGGCAAGGATAGCGACTCCGGGCGGAAAGTGCCGCATTCCCCTGTTGCACGGGAATACATGCGGCTGGAGGGGTAACGCGCCGTTCGACGACGGCTGCGACGACTACAGCGAGGAAGAATAAAGGGCGGGCACCCTCAGGGCGGCGCGAGGAGCTTCTGCGCCGCGAGCCCGCCGACCTGCCTTCCCATCGCCGCGCCGACCTCGGTCGAATTGCGGTAGTGCACGCCGTCGTAGATGCGCGCCAGCGAGACCTCGCGCACCAGGTCCTCGGGCGTCGCCCAGCTCCGCACCGCGCCCTTGACGACATCGCTTGCGGTCGTGAGCGTCGGCATCGGATCGCCGCCGACGTCCGCCGCGATCACGGTCGCTACGGTGGCCGCGATGATGCAGTGCGCGCAGGGGTATTCGGGATGCATTGGCGTCTCGATGAGCGGCAACCAGGTCAGGTCCGGCAGCGTCGCGTCGTTGCCGTCCTGGTCGCCGTTCCGGATCGCGGTGATCGGGCGCCAGAAATTGTAGTGATACTTGGCCTCGAACACGGCGATGATCGCGTCATCCATCGCCTGGGTGACGGCCATGAACAGCCGCGCATTGCGCGTGACGTCACGGCCGGGCCGGCCCGTCACCGAGCGCACGACGCCGTGGTACACGGTCGGCAACGTGCCCTCCCAGAACTTCGCGATCGCGGTCTGCTCGGGCGTGCGCGTGGATCCGTCGCGCGCGCCTAGCGCCTTGACTTCTCCGTAGTCACGCGTCCAGGTCGCGCTCTTGAGGTCCGGCGGCGGGCCGGGGCGGAACTGGGACGCGCTCTCCAGGAGCCAGGGCTTGCGCAGGGGCCACTGCGGGATCACCGGCAGCGTCGTCGGCACGTAGATGCCGGGTGCCGCTGCCGGGCGGTAGGGGACGAGGCGCATCGCATGGTCGTCCGCGCGTGATGCCAGCACGGCCTCGGCCGCCTTTTCGCCGAGGGCGATGCCCGCGGCCTTCGCATCGCCGTCCGGGACCGCGGCCAGGGCCTCGGCGCACTGCCGGTCGATCGCGGCGGACGACGCCGGCAGCAGTTTCCTGAGCGCCGCGCAGTTGGCCGAGGCGACCGCGGCCTCGAGCGAGGCGCCGGGCGCGGCCGCCAGCGAGTACGCGCTTACCGGGTAATGCTGCGTGATGCGGTTGACGGCTTCGTACACCGCCGTCTGGACCATCGCCATGATGCGGTTCGCGGGCGGCGTGCCCGTGCCGGCGGCGATGATGATCTCGCCCGCGCGGGCGTTCCAGTCGGTGACGGGATCGGCCTGCACCATGGCCGCTGCGCAGACTGCGGCGAGGCCCGCGACGAGCTTCCTCATGCTGACTCCTTGCAGGGGCGGCTATTTCGGGATCGGGACGATCATCCGCACGCGCTCGCGGTATTCCACGTACGCCTGCCCGTGGAAGCGCACCAGGTCGCGCTCCTCCAGCAGCATGGCGACGAAGATGTACGCAGTCGTCGCGATCGAGAACAGCAGATGGCCGGTGCTCATGGTCGGCGTCGCCCAGAAGGCAATGATGAAGCCGAGATTGATCGGGTGCCGGACGAGGTTGTAGAAGAACCGCGTCACGAACGGCAGGTCCGTGTACTGCTGCCCGCGCCAGTACAGGTACACCTGCCGCAGCCCGAACAGGTCGAAGTGGCTGATGAGGAATGTGCTGACGAGGACGACGAGCCAGCCGAGCGCGAACAGCGCCTGCAGCGCCATGGCGCCGGCCTCACTCTCGACGTTCCAGACGATATCGGTCATCGGCCGCCACTGCCAGTACAGCAGGATGAGCGCGGCGGAGGAGAGGAGTACGTAGGTGCTGCGCTCGATGGGCCGCGGCACCAGCCGGGTCCAGCCGTCCTTGAATCCCGGC
>Ga0209398_1000236_pt1 | contig 37759 bp, 27 predicted proteins | sample AshMeaBigSpring_FD_184125 | JGI IMG/M metagenome (GOLD analysis project Ga0209398, IMG submission 184125) | Groundwater microbial communities from Big Spring, Nevada to study Microbial Dark Matter (Phase II) - Ash Meadows Big Spring (SPAdes)... | ecosystem: Environmental > Aquatic > Deep...
CTCCGCCCCGCTGACTGCTTGCCGTCACCGGCAAGTGGTCAGGTCCATGATTTCGGCCAGCGTCTCCGCCAGGTTGCAGGCATCCGCCGAAAAATGTACCAGACCCCGACCGGCCCGGCACCGCCGGCGCGCGGCTGCAATCGCTTCCCGCGCTCCCGGCGAGGATTACTCGACGTTCTGGATCATTTCCCGCATCCGTTCAATCGCGGTCTTGATGTCCACCACGTGCTGCGCGATCTGCGCATCGTTGGCCTTGGACCCGATCGTGTTCGCCTCGCGGAACATCTCCTGGATCAGGAACTCCAGTTTCCGCCCCGAACTCTCCGCGGACTGAACGCCCGCCTGGAACTGTTCGATATGGCTGCGGAGCCGGACCAGCTCCTCGGAGATGTCAGCGCGCTCGGCAAACAGCCCGACCTCGCGGACCACGTCGGCTGGCTGCGCGGTGACTTCGTGAACGGTCAGCAGCTTGCCAAGCCTCTCGGTCAGCCGCTGGTGGTAGGCGGCGACCACTTGCGGCGCCAATCGGTCGACCGTGTGCACGTGCTCGCCAATCAGCCGGCAATTCTCCAGCAGGTCGTCGGCCATCGCGCGGCCCTCGGCGCGGCGCATCCGCTGGAGGCTCTCCAGGGCCGACTCGACGGCCCGGCCGATGACCGGCCATTCCGCTTCGACTTCTGATTCGTCAATGCTCCGCTGATCGATCACGCCGGGCAGCAGCAGCAGGGCCTGCCAGGGAAGGCTGTCCTCGGGCGACAAGCGGAGCGGTCCGTGTCGCAACTGCTGGACGTAGCCGTTCAGCACCGCCTGGTTGATCCGGTAATCGTCCGGGTTCGCCACGCGGTGGACCCGCAGGTTGACCTGCAGCGTTCCCCGGCGGACGAGCTGGCGGACGCAGGCGTCAATCCGTCCTTCCAGCGAACCGTAGCCGTCGGGGCAGCGCAGGGCCAGCTTCATGTACCGGCTGTTGATCGAGCGCAGCTCGACCACAACGTCCAGGCCGCCCTCCTGGATGTGGGCTTCGCCGTAGCCGGTCATGCTCAGCAGCAAGGCGGGCGTCCTCGACGTTTATGATCCTGGCAGCAGCCGAGCGTCCCGTCCATGGTGCGTCCATGGTGCATGGTCGCCTGCCGCCGGTTCACGGTTAACTGTGTCGCATCCTCGTCGTCTTCCGCTCCGCGAAAGAGCGTACTTTCGCGGAGCGAAAGGCGAAAATCCCAGGCGGGTGCGGTATCGTGCGATGGATGCCTGCGGCGAAAAAAGGCGTCAGCTCCGTCAGCTTCCCACCGGGTCGCGCGGACGGCTGGGTGGCACGGACTGAAGATCTCGCCCGGCGCAATTCGGCGACCACGGGGGACGACGGTCACGGCGGGGGCCGCGCTGGGAACGATCCGCCCTGGCGGGACCCCCGTTGTTCGTCGGCGCCTACGGCTCCGGCGCAGATCCCGGTTCGGCAGGGCTGCCGACCGGCGAGCCGCCATCGGCGTCCGGCGATTCCTGCTCAGCGGGAGCGGGAATCGCCGGGGGACGACCGATGCCGTCGGTCTCCGCGCCGAAGCGTCCGGCCTGGGTGCCCAGGAACTTGACCGATGCGACGCACAGCACGATCCAGAACGCCGCCACCACGATCGTGACCCGTGTGAAGGTGTCCCCGGCCTTGGTGCCGAAGGCGCTCTGCCCGCCCATCCCGCCGAAGGCGCCCGCCAGGCCACCTCCTCGGCCCCGCTGCACCATGACCAGCAGGATCAGGAAGACGGCCATGATCGACATAAGCACGCCGAAGGTGATCGACAACGCCGAACCCAGCACGATCCACGATCCCATGACACCCCCACACCGTTGTTTTCGACCCGGTTCTGCCTGTCAGGCGGCCGCAGCGGCGATCGCCAGGAAGTCGTCGGCCTTCAGCGAGGCACCGCCTACCAGGGCCCCGTCAATGTTCGGCTGGGCCAGCAATTCCGCGGCATTTTCCGGCTTCACGCTGCCGCCGTACTGGATCCTCACGCTGGCCGCGACGTCGGCATTGTAGCGTTCTTCCAGCAGATTGCGAAGGTCGCGATGGACCTCTTCGGCCTGGGCCCCGGTTGCGACGCGGCCAGTGCCGATCGCCCACACCGGCTCGTAAGCCAGCACGATCTGGCTGGCCTGCGCCCCATCCATTCCCGCGAGCGACCCTGTGACCTGCTCCTGGATCACCTGGCGGGTGCGGCCCGCCTCGCGCTCCTCCAGCAACTCGCCCACGCAGATGATGGCCGTCAACCCGGCGGCGAGGGCCGCCCGCGCCTTGCGGCTGACCAGGTCGCTTGATTCCCCCAGCAACTGCCGCCGTTCGCTGTGCCCCAGGATCACGTAGCGGCATCCCAGATCGACCAGCATCGCCGCGCTGATTTCGCCGGTGAACGCCCCCGCCCGCTCGAAGTACATATTCTGGGCGCCCAGGCCGACCGGGCTACCTGCCAGGGCCTGGCCAACTGCCTCCAGATACACCGACGGAGGACAGACAACCAGATCCGCCCCGTTGATCTGCCGGGCACGCTCCGCGACGCGGCGGGCCAGCCCAACGGCTCCGCTGCGATCCAGGTTCATTTTCCAGTTGCCAGCGACCAACGGTCGTCTCATGTCGCGTCTCCAGGAAGCGAGGAAACCGACTTGCCCAGCCACTCCGCCAGCTGTTGCAGCTGTTGGGCCAGGGCGGCGAACTGCTCGGGCAACAGGGCCTGTGAACCGTCCGATTTTGCTTGTTCCGGACAGTTGTGAACTTCCACGTGGACGCCATCGGCCCCCGCGGCCACTCCCGCCAGGGCGCAGGGTGGGATCAACTCGGGCCGCCCCGTGGCATGGCTGGGGTCGACGATCACGGGCAGGTGCGAGCGGCCCTTGCAGGCGGGCACGGCCGCGACGTCGAACAGGTTCCGGGCGACCGTGTCGAACCCTCGCACCCCGCGTTCGCACAGCACCACGTTGGGGTTGCCCTGCGCGAGGATGTACTCGGCGCTCATCAACCAGTCCTCCACGGTGGCGCTCATGCCCCGCTTGAGCAACACCGGCTTCTGGCTTTGTCCGACCTCGGTCAGAAGCACGAAATTCTGCATGTTGCGGGCGCCGATTTGCAGCATGTCGGCGTAGCGCGCGACCAGCTCCACGCGCCGCGGATCCATCACCTCGGTCACCACGGGCAGTCCGTACTTATCGCCGACGTCGCGGAGGATCTTCAGGCCCTCCTCGCCCAGGCCCTGGAACGAGTAGGGGCTGGTCCGCGGTTTGAAGGCGCCCCCGCGGAGCAGGTTGGCCCCGGCCGCGTGAACGGCGGCCGCAATCTGGTCCATCGGCTCCAGCCCCTCCACGGCGCAGGGACCGGCGATCAACCCGAAATGGCCGCCGCCGATCCGCACGCCGCCGACCGATACCACGCTGGGCTGAGGGTGGGCCTCGAGACTGGCCAGCTTGTAGGGCGGCATCACCGGCACGACGTCGGCCACGCCGGGGATCGCCCGCAGCGGCTCGATCTGCAGCCGCTGCTCGTCACCAATCAGGCCGATGATCGTGCGGTAGGTACCTCGGCTGAGATGGGCCTGGTAGCCGAGCGCCTCGGCCCGCTCCAGGACATGCTCGACCTGCGGCTCGGTCACGTCGCTGCGGAGGATGATGATCATCGCCGATGGGGCTGGAGTGCGGGGCCCGGCGACGGGACAGCGGGCACGGGGCGGGCCCGCAACGTCGCTGGGCGGCCACGGCGCCGGGCGGTCTGGCTGCCGGCTCATGCGCCGGCTCCTGATTTTGGCCAGGAGTGTAGCACGCTCGTCGGCCTGGCGTCGAGGGCCGGCCTGCCCGAGTCACCGTTCACACCCCGGCTGAGCATTTCGCGGGATTCGAGAGGGTCAGGCACATGTTTTCGGCCTGCGCGTCGTCGCCCGGTCGGGCGGATTGGCCGAAAAAGTACCAGACCCCGGCCCGTGAACAGTTACCTACCCGACAGGACGCGTCCGGGCATAGCTGCCCAACGGCTCCACGCGAACCGCCTTGCGGCCCAGCGACGCGATCGCGCGGCGAACCCGCACTTCTGCCTGATGCCCCTCCAACTCGACGAAGAACAGGTATTCCTGTGGGCAGCCCGGCTTGGGAAACGACTCGATCCAGGTCAGGTTCAGACGCCCCCGCTTGAATATGGCCATCGCGTCGGCCAACGCCCCGGGCTGGTGCGGCAGCTCGAACATCAGCGATGTCTTGTCGTTACCGGTGCGGGGTGCCGGCTGGGAACCGATGACGGCGAAGCGCGTCACGTTGTCTTTTTGATCCTCGATGTTGGCCGCCATGACCTCCAGCCCATAGCAGACGCCTGCCTGCAGGCTGGCAATCGCCGCCACTCCCCGTTTTTCCGCGGCCAACTGGGCGGCCTCCGTCGTGCTGGCCGTTTCCACCGTCCGGGCGGCGGGCAGGTGGCGGGCCAGCCACAACCGGCACTGCGAGAGTGCCTGCGGCTTGCTGTACACCTCGCACACATCCGTTCGGGAGCCGCGCCCCAGCAGGTTGTGGTGGATCCGCATCTGGACCTCCGCGCAGATCCGCAGCGGCATCCGCACGAACATCTCGAGCGTGTCGACGATCCGCCCATCGGTCGAGTTCTCGATCGGCACCAGGCCAAAATCGGCGTTCCCCTGTGCTACCTCTTCGAAGACGGCGGCGATCGTGGCCACCGGCAGCAGTTCGTTGCTCGTCCCGAACCGCTCGATCGCCGCCAGGTGGCTGTAGCTGAAGGCGGGCCCCAGGTAGGCCACGCGCACGGGGTGCACCAGCAACCGCGCACCAGCGGTCAACTCCCGGAACAGGGCCCGCACGCAGTGGTCGTGCAGCGGTCCCGAGTTCCGCTCCAGAAGGGCGTCGGTGGCCTGGACCTCGGCGTCCAGGTCGACCGGTGGCAGCGACCCCTGCTGCCGGGCCTGCGCGAACCGCTGCGCCAAGCGAGTTCGCTCGTTGACCTGCTGGAGAATCTGCTGGTCCAGCCGTTCGATCTGCCCAGCCAGATCGGCCGGCGATTCCGGACCGACCCGGGCACCCTCCGCGGGCGACCGGGAGCGGACGCCCCGCCGCTGGGTGCTGCCTCCCCTGACTGGTCGTTTTGCCATGACTTCCGACTTTCCGCGACTCGCCGAGAGCGTAACCGTTCACAGCCCAGTGGAGGATTTTGCCTGTTTCCAGGGGGTCAGGTCGATGTTTTCGGCCAGCGCGTATTTGCGAGGTCGAGTTTATCGGCCGAAAAGTGGGTAACCGTTCACAGCCCGGTGGAGGATTTTGCCTGATTCCAGGGGGTCAGGTCCATGTTTTCGGCCAGCGCGTGTCTGCGAGGTCGAGTTTATCGGCCGAAAAATGGACCAGACCCCGACCCGTAATGGTTCCCCGAGAGCTGACAACCTGTGCCGCCATAATATCCGCGCCCCGCCGCCGGCAACCAGACGATCCGCCACCGGCTCACGCCCCCCGGGGCCTTGCGGATGGGCTCCGCTGTCAAAGTGGCAGAACGCTTGCGCAGCACCACGCCCACGTGTCAAAATGGCAGCCGCGTTGACTGCCTCCAGAGATGTTTTCCCGGCGGGACGCTCGTGGTGCCGCATAAGCGCTTGCGTAATTGGTCGTTGCGCACGTCTGGCCACTGCTCAGCGAGTTCCTGGCACAAGGTTTGCGACGATGCCGAAGCGAAGCCTCGTCCTTGTGCCTCACAAGGCGCGGGACGGGGCGTAAGACCGGCAGGCTCGCCGGGACCCGCCGCCTCCCGCGGCACTTCCCACGGCGAGGGCCCATCACAAGCAGGGGCGGGCGACCTTACCCCATCCACACCGGGCGGGCCGGCGTCGAACACAGGAGATGCATTCAGATGGCACAGGGTGAAAAGATCATCGGAATTGACCTCGGAACGACCAACTCGGTCGTGGCCATCATGGAAGGCAGCGAACCGAAGGTGATTCCCAATGCCGAAGGAAACAGGCTGACACCCAGCGTGGTGGCCTTTACCGACAAGGGCGAGACGCTGGTCGGCGAACCGGCGCGTCGCCAGGCGGTGACGAATCCCCGCCGGACGGTCTACTCGATCAAGCGTTTCATGGGGCGGCGGCACAGCGAGGTGGAATCGGAAGAGAAGATGGTGCCGTACGAGGTCACGGGCGGCACGCACGACTACGTGAAGGTCAAAGTGGGGGATAAGGAGTACACGCCCCAGGAGGTCTCCGCCAAGACCCTCCGCAAGCTGAAGGAAGCCGCCGAGGCCTATCTGGGTCACAAGGTGAACAAGGCCGTGATCACCGTCCCGGCCTATTTCAACGATTCGCAGCGGCAGGCCACCAAGGACGCCGGACAGATCGCCGGCCTGGAGGTCTCCCGCATCATCAACGAGCCCACCGCGGCGGCCCTCGCCTACGGGCTGGGCAAGAAGACCCACGAAAAGATCGCCGTCTTTGACCTGGGGGGGGGCACGTTCGACATCTCGATCCTGGAGGTGGCGGGGACCGAGGGGACCGATGGCGACGTGACCGTCTTCGAAGTGATCAGCACCAGCGGCGACACGCACCTGGGCGGCGACGACTTCGACGAGGCCTTGATCCACTACGTGGCCGACCAGTTCCAGAAGGAACAGGGGATCGACCTGCGGAAGGACACGATGGCCCTCCAGCGCCTGCAGGAGGCGTGTGAGAAGGCGAAGAAGGAGCTCAGCTCCACCGTCCAGTCCGACATCAACCTGCCGTTCATCACCGCCGACGCCACGGGGGCCAAGCACCTGCAGGTAAGCATCACGCGGGCCAAGCTGGAGGAACTGCTGGACCCGCTGATCGAACGCTGCCGCAAACCGGTGATGCGGGCCCTGGACGACGCCAAGATGAAGCCCTCCGACATCGACGAAGTGGTGCTCGTGGGCGGCTCGACCCGCATTCCCAAGGTGCAGTCCCTGGTCCGCGAGATCTTCGGCAGGGAACCGCACAAGGGGGTCAACCCGGATGAGGTCGTGGCCGTGGGGGCCGCGATCCAGGGCAGCGTGCTGGCGGGCGACCGCCGCGACGTGCTGCTGCTGGACGTCACCCCGCTCTCGCTGGGCATCGAGACGCTCGGCGGCGTGTTCACCAAGCTGGTCGAACGCAATACCACGATTCCCACCGAGCGGAAACAGGTCTTCAGCACGGCCGACGACAACCAGACGGCGGTGACGGTCCGCGTCTTTCAGGGGGAACGGCCGATGGCCGCCGACAACCGGCTGCTCGGTCAGTTCAACCTGGAGGGGATTCCCCCGGCGCCCCGGGGCATGCCGCAGATCGAGGTCAAGTTCGACATCGATCAGAATGGAATCCTCAACGTCTCGGCCAAGGACCTGGGTACGCGCAAGGAACAGACGGTGCGGATCGAGCAGTCGTCAGGGCTGTCCGACGAGGAGATCGCGCGGATGCAGCGGGACGCCGAGCTGCACGCGTCGGAGGACAAGGCCCGGCGCGAGCTGGCGGAGCTGCGGAACCAGGCCGACCAGATGTGCTTCCAGCTCGAGAAGCTCGTCAAGGAAAACCCGGACAAACTGAAGGAGGCCGATAAGGAGGCCCTGCAGCGGGCCATCGCCAAGACCCGCGAGGTCGCCAAGGGCAACGAGGTACAGGCCATCAGGTCGGCGATCAGCGAGCTGGAACAGGCCTCGCACGCCGTGAGCAAGTCGCTCTACGAGTCGGCTCAGCGCGGAGCGGCCAGCGGCGGGCCTTCCGCGTCCGCCGAGGCCGGCGACGGCGGCGCACGGCACGCCGACGAGAACACGATCGACGCCGAGTTCGAGGTGAAGGACTCGTAAGCCGATGGCCTTTCGATTCGACAAGCTGACGATCAAGGCCCAGGAGGCGGTGGCCGGCGCCCAGGAAGCGGCCGCGGACGCCGGAAACCCGCAGGTCGAGCCGCTGCACCTGCTGGCCCAGATGCTGGCCGAAACCGACGGCTTGGTGCGGCCCGTCCTGGAGCGGGTCGGGGTGCGCCGGGACCAGTTGGCCGGCATGGTTCAGTCCGAGCGGAAACGCCTGCCCCAGACCCAGGGCGGGGCCCGTCCCGCGCTCAGCAGCAGCCTGGCCCAGGTGCTCGACGCGGCACAGCGGGCCGCCGAGTCGATGAAGGACGAGTTCGTCTCGACCGAGCACCTGCTGCTGGCCCTGACCCGTGTCGACTCGCCCGCCCGCAACCTGCTGCAGCTGTGCGCCGTCACCGAAAACGACCTGCTCACCGCCCTGGCCGATGTGCGGGGCACCGGTCGGGTCACCGACCAGACACCGGAAGACAAGTTCCAGGCCCTGCAGAAGTACGGCATCGACCTCGTCGAACGGGCCCAGCGCGGCAAGCTGGACCCGGTCATCGGCCGCGATCGCGAGATCCGCCGCGTGATCCAGGTGCTCTCCCGCCGCACGAAGAACAACCCCGTGCTGATCGGCGAACCCGGGGTCGGCAAGACGGCCATCGCCGAGGGCCTGGCCCTGCGGATCGTTCACGGAGACGTGCCCCAGAGCCTGAAGAACAAGCGGGTCATCGCCCTGGACCTGGGAGCCCTCGTGGCGGGTACGAAGTTCCGCGGCGAGTTCGAGGAGCGGCTCAAGGCCGTGCTCCGCGAAGTCCAGGACGCCGGCGGCTCCGTCGTGCTGTTCATCGACGAGCTGCACACGGTCGTGGGCGCCGGCCGGGCCGAGGGGAGCGCGGATGCGGCCAACCTGCTCAAACCGGCCCTGGCCCGCGGCGAGCTGCGCTGCATCGGCGCGACCACGCTGGATGAGTATCGCCAACACATCGAAAAGGACGCGGCCCTGGAACGCCGCTTCCAGCCCGTCTACGTGGGCGAGCCCAACGTCGCCGATACGATCGCCATCCTCCGCGGCCTGAAGCCGCGCTACGAGGCCCACCACGGGGTGAAGATCAAGGACTCGGCCCTCGTGGCCGCCGCCCAGTTGTCGCACCGCTATATCACCGACCGCTTCCTGCCCGACAAGGCCATCGACCTGGTCGACGAGGCGGCCAGCCGCCTGGCGATGGAGCTGGAAAGCGTCCCCACCGAGATCGACGAGGTCCAGCGGCAATTGACGCAGCTGGAACTCGCCGCCCGCCAACTGGCCGAGGAGACCGAGGAAACCGCCCGCGAGCGGCTGGCCGAGATCGAGGAGGAGATGCAGGGGCTGCGCCGCAAGCTGGCCAGCCTCCGCGAACAGTGGGAGGCCGAAAAACTGGGGATGGGCGACGTGCAGAAGGTCCGCCAGGAACTGGCCGACGTGGAACTCCAGTTCGCTCAGTTGGACGCCGCGATCAAGGAGAAGCAGTCCACCGGCGTCCCGGTCCCGGAACCTGACTACCAGCGGATGTACGAGCTGGACGTCCGCCGGCGACAACTGCAGCAGCGGGTGGACGCCGAGGCCGAGGAGCCAACGCGGGAGGAGGCCCCCACCCGCCGCTTGCTGCGGCAGGAAGTGACCGAGGACGAGATCGCCGAGATCGTCAGCTCCTGGACCGGCATCCCCGTGGCCCGGATGGTGGAAACCGAGAAGGCCAAGCTGCTGGTGATGGAGGAACGCATCCACCAGCGGGTCGTCGGCCAGCACGAGGCCGTGCAGGCGGTCGCCCATGCCGTCCGCCGCAGCCGGAGCGGACTGCAGGATCCCCACCGGCCGATCGGCTCGTTCATCTTCCTGGGACCCACTGGCGTCGGCAAGACGGAACTCTGCAAGGCCCTGGCCGAGGTGCTCTTCGACGACGAAGCGGCCATGGTCCGGCTCGACATGAGCGAGTTCATGGAACGCCACACGGTCAGCCGGTTGATCGGCGCCCCGCCCGGCTACGTCGGCTACGAGGAAGGCGGCCGGCTGACGGAGGCGGTCCGCCGCCGTCCCTACTGCGTGATCCTGCTGGATGAAATCGAAAAGGCCCACCGCGACGTCTTCAACATCCTCCTCCAACTGCTGGACGACGGACGGCTGACCGATAACCACGGCCATACGGTCGACTTCACCAATACGCTCGTCGTGATGACCAGCAACATCGGCAGCCAGGCCATCCAACGCATCGCCCAGGAGGGCGGCAGCGAGGAAGAGATCCGAGCCGCCATCAACGCCGCGCTGCAGGCCCAGTTCCTGCCGGAGTTCCTCAACCGGGTCGACGAAACCATCGTCTTTCATCCGCTGGACCGGCGGCAGATCCGGCAGATCGTTCAGCTGCAGATCGCACGCCTCGCCCGCCAGCTCGAGGAGCACCAGATCAGCCTGTCCGTGAGCGCAGACGCATTGGACCAGATCGCGCGGGAAGGCTATGATCCGACCTACGGCGCGCGACCTCTCAAACGGGTCATCCAGCAGCGGATCCAGAACCCCCTGGCCACGGAAATCCTCCGCGGGCAGTTTCAGGAGGGCAGCGGCGCGCGGATCGACTACCGCGACGGAGAGTTCACCTTCGAGCGGACCGGCCCGTCCGCGCCGCGGACCGTGGTCGAAACGGAATCGGTCCGCTGAGAACCCCATCCCGGCGCGTCGACCAGCGGCGACGCGTCCCGCTCCCGGGACGCGGGTCTTGCCCCGGGGCGCGGCGACAGTTCGGTCCGCGCCCCGCTACGACGTCCCGGCCTCGCACAGCTCGGCCTGGCGACGCAGGGTTCAGCGGTCTTCCAGCGACCAGGCCGAGATGATCACCTCGGCGCCCGGAGTCAGGTTCCGCAGCTTGGTGGCGATATGCGCCTTCTCGGAAACCGTCGCCTTTTGCAGTTTGCGCTGAAACTGCGCCAGCTTCTTGCTGCGGTGCCGGCGGCGCTTGATCTCTTTCATTCGTTCGCTACAACCCACAGCCAGTCCTCCTTCTCGCGCCGCCCTGAGCGGGCCCGCGCGGGGCGGCACGTCATGAACCTGTCGGGAACGGTGGCTTCAGCGACTCTTCGGTTCGGGCTACGGATGCCCCAAGCGAAGGAGGTCGAGCAGTTTTCTCGGCGGTTGGACCGGGTTGGTGCAAAAACTGTCGGCGCTGCAGCAAGGAGCCAACCGCCGCACGTCGCAGGATGGCGCGACTCGATGCACCCTGCTCGCCCGGCCGGAAACCTGGGATTCTACGCATCGGCCGCCGCCGCCGTCAACGCACCCAGTCGCACCGCGCCGCGGGCCGGCGAGTCCGACACGGGCTGCTCGTCTGAGAAACCCGGATTTGACAGCCCGCCGCGGGGACCGGTACGCTTGACCCGTGGCGGAGCTGTATGGCCTTTACGTGATCCTGGGAAGAAGGTGCAAGCCGGCACGCGCCCACCAGGGTTGTAACCTTTTCCGGGGGAGGGCGAGGCTCCCGCCGAGCCGGTGTGTTGAGCGGGTTTTCGGCTCGGCGAGCGCCTCGCCTCCCCGAAACGCTACACCGTATTTCGGAGACCTGGTCGGTTGGACCGCAACGGAAGGTAGCAGGCGGCGCACCCCAGGGCCGCACAGACGACCCGGCCTCGCGTCTGCTGCGTAGTCAGTTGAACGTCCCATCGGCGCGGGTGGGACCATCGGACGATCCCCCTGGGAGCCCGGATTCAGACCAGAGGATCTTCGGAGAGGTGGCAGAGTGGTCTATTGCACTGGTCTTGAAAACCGCTGCAGCCGCGACGCCCCGCTGGACCCTGGGGAATAGGCTGGAAGCCGGAGAGGAAGAGATTTACCACATCGCGATGACGCCCCACCGGAATACCCTCGACAACCCCTGCTGGTCGGCTTCTTGTTCGAAAAGGCCGTTCGAAGGGTGTCGCGGTAACCGTTCACGGGTCGGGGTCTGGTCCATTTTTCGGCCGACAAACTTGACCTCGCAGAGACGCGCTGGCCGAAAACATGGACCTGACCCCCTGGAATCAGGCAAGATCCTCCACCGGGCTGTGAACGGTTACGTGTCGCGAAGTGTCCCGATGGGGCAAGGTGAATAGGGTCGAGCAGACCATACCGGAGGGTTGGCCGAGCGGTTTAAGGCACGGGTCTTGAAAACCCGCGTAGGGTCTCACCCTACCGTGAGTTCGAATCTCACACCCTCCGCTTCTTCGTTCATCGACCGACCGGAACCGTATCTCACCCAGGCGGGCGACGTGCTGTTCCTCGATCGCGGGCACCGGCTCGATGCGGTCGCCGTGCCGGAGCTACCGCCGAACACGATCGCAACTGGCTACTCCTTCATCCTGCGGCCCAACCTTCGCGTGATGCTGCCTGAGTACCTGGCCTGGTCGCTCAACCAGCCGGACTCACGGGCTTCGCTGCGGCCCTTTCACCGGGGCGGCCACATCCCGATGGTCTCCCGCAGCGACGTGGAGGAATTGCGAATCCAGGTGCCGCCGCTCGATGTGCAGCGGCGGATACTCACGCTCAACAACCTGCTCGACCAGGAACACCGCCTCTTCGCGGCGATCCAGGAGAAGCGGGGCCTGCTCGGGCAGGCCGTGTCCCGCAAGCTGATGCGTGTCGCACGACTCTCCGAGTCGTGACAGAATGAGAGCCGACAACCAACCCGATGTACTCGACTCGGAGAGTCGAGCGACGAAGAATGGACGACGGATATGGCCAACGACTTCAAACAGGACGACATCATCGCGATTGTCTGGAGGGCGTGCGACACCTTCCGGGGAGCCGTCGATCCGTCCGAGTACAAGAACTAGATCCTCACGATGCGCTTTCTGAAATACCTGTCCGACCTGTGGAAGGACACGCAGCCGGAGCTTCCTGACAAGTTCAAGGGGGACAAGCAGCGCATGAAGCGGGCCTTGGCCCGCGAGCGGTTCGTCGTGCCGGACGAGTGCGACTTCGCTTATCTCTACGCCCACCGCGACGCTCCCAACGTCGGCGAACTCATCAACGTGGCGTTGGAGAAAATCGAGGACGCCAACAAAACCAAGCTCGAAAACGTCTTCCGCAACGTGGACTTCAACTCCGAGCCGGCCCAGGGGCAGACCAAGGAGCGGATCCGGCGGCTGAAGCACCTGCTGGAAGATTTCAACGATTCCCGGCTCGACCTGCGGCCTTCGGCGAGCGGGGGACGTCAGTCCCATGTTTCATCCCGCGACGTGATCGGCGACGTGTACGAGTACCTCATCGGCCAGTTCGCCGCCGGGGCTGGCAAGAAGGCAGGCGAGTTCTACACGCCGCCGGAAGTCTCCACGCTGCTGGCGAAGCTCGTGCAGCCGAAGGCGGGCGACCGCATCTGCGACCCGGCCTGCGGTTCCGGCCCGCTGCTCATCCGCGTGGCCGAGGAAGTCAAGGAAAGGGGACACGACTCGGAGAGTCGTGCGACGTCGCTCGACTCTCCAACTCCAGTACCTCCTACGTCGCTCGACTCTCCGAGTCGAGTACCGGGCACGCCCAGCACGAACTTTTCGCTCTGCGGCCAAGACTCGAACGGCAGCACATGGGCACTCTGCCGGATGAACATGCTCCTGCACGAGCAGGACGCAGCCCGCGTCGTGTCGTGTGCCACGATCACCAACTCCAAGCTGGTCGAAGACGACTCGCTGAGGAAGTTCAAGGTGGTCGTCGCCAACCCGCCGTTCTCGCTCGACAAGTGGCGGGCCGACTTCGCCGGGCACGATCCGCACAAGCGGTTCCGGCGGGGCATTCCACCCAAGACCAAGGGGGACGACGCCTTCATCACGCACATGGTCGAGATCGCCCTGCCCGACGATGGCCGCGTCGGCGTCATCGTGCCGCACGGCGTACTGTTCCGGGGCGGCTCGGAAGGGCTGATCCGGCAGAAGCTGATTGAAGACTACCTGCTCGAAGCGGTGGTTGGGTTGCCGACGATCCTGTTCTTCGCCACCGGCATCCCGGCCGCGATCCTGATTTTCAATAAAGGTCGGCGGCATGTCGCTCGACTCTCCGAGTCGAGAAACTCGAAACTCGACTCGGAGAGTCGAGCGACGGACGTGCTGCTCATCGACGCCAGCCGCGCGTTTGCCGACGACAAGAAGCAGAACCGCCTGCGACCGGAAAACATCGAGAAGCTCCGCGGCACCTACCAGCAGTTCAAGAGCGTGCCGAAGTACGCCCACCGGTCCACACGGAAGGAGATCGAGGAGAACGACTTCACCATGAACTTCCCTCGGTACGTGAACACATCCAACGCGGAAGCCGAGATCGACATCGCCGCGTTGCACACGGAGATCGACGGGTTGGAAGCCGAGCTTGCCAAGACGCGGAACGTGATGAAGCGGTGTCTGGTGGAGTTGCGAACCGAGGGAGTCAGCTGAAGATGGACTCATCCTGGCAAGAAGCTCGCCTTTCTGCTGTCACGGTGAAGATCGGCAGCGGCGCTACTCCCCAGGACGGAAGCAGTGTCTATGCGACTAGCGGCATCCCGTTCATTCGCAGCCACACCGTCATGGACGACCATGTGGACCTCAGCCACGTCGCATTCATAGACCAATCAACGCATGCTGACATGGCGACGAGCCGTCGACTTCCCCTCGACGTTCTTCTGAATATCGCAGGAGCGTCAATCGGACGATCATGTGTTGTGCCAGCCGACTCTGGCGATGGCAGCGTAAGTCGACACGTCTGCATCGTTCGACCACACGAATGCCTGGACCCGTTCACTTTGCAATCTTTCCTGTCTTCTGACTTTAGTCACAAGCAGATCACTCTCTGTCAGGCCGGAGGAAATCGGCAAGGTTTAAATTGCGATATGATTGGTCGCTTAAAGATCTCGCTCCCCCCGGCTCACGGTTCAGCAAGCCATTAGGCGCTGTTCAACAACAAGTTACCGAAATCACTCATCAGCCGCGGGGCGCTAGCCCGCGGTTCATCCGCGAAAGACCGCGGGCTAGCGCCCCGCGGCTGATCCACACAACCGGTAGGTAATTGTCGTGCAGCGCCTTACTCGGTTACTGTCAGCCTGGGATCGCGGGATACGGCAGTTGAGCGACCTGATCGCCGCCAGGCTCCGCTTCAAGCACGGGCTGATGCAGCAACTCCTGACCGGCACACGGCGGCCTAAGCCAGATGGCTACAAGGGTTCACCCACGGCATCGGAAGCATCCACGCTCACGCTCGGATTCACTGCAACGGCAATTGAAGTCGAGCGAGGAATGAATGGGAAGAGCTACGACGAAGGCATTCCAGCACTCGATGAGTGTCCGAATGGATGGCGGACGAAGAAGCTCGGGAAACTACGGAACGAGATCGAGGGCCCACGACTCTCACATCCGCCACAACCTGCCGCCTTGTTACCGCGCAACGTTATCGAGCCGGACTCGTGCCCCGCGAAGTCCTTCGCGGCGATCAGATCAGGGCCTCATCGCAGCTCCGCACTAAGGCAGGCGCTTCCCTTATCTCTCGCCGACGGATTGTGCATGCAGCTTGTGGCGCTGTTCCAGACTCACTGGATGGTGCCGTTGCCTCGAACGCATACTCATGCCTTCGCGTTTGCCAGGAATTGTAGCCGTTCACAGCCCGGTGGAAGATTTTGCCTGATTCCAGGGGGTCAGGTCCATGTTTTCGGCCAGCGTGAATCTGGGAGGTCGAGTTGGTCGGCCGAAAAAAGTGGACCAGACCCCGACCCGTGAACGGTTACCAGGAATTTGATCCACTTTTCCTTGAATACCTCACTCACACGAAGTACCTGCAGCGGACCTTCTACCAGTCGAGTGTTGGTGTCACCGTCGAGAAGATGCGTTTTCGCCAAGACCAATGGTTGAAGTACGACCTTCATCTACCACCTCTATCCTAACCGCGTCGCATTGACATTCTGCTCTCCGCCATCGATCAAAGGATCGTCCTGTTGGATCGCCAGCAAAAGATTCTCTCCAAGCGGACGAAGGGCCTGATGCAGAAGCTGCTGACGGGCCAGGTGCGGGTGAAGCTGCCGAAAGGGGGTGCGTGATGGCCATGAATTCGTCGCACGACTCTCCGAGTCGTGATTCCGGCGGAGACAGACTCGACTCGGAGAGTCGAGCGACAGAACGAGCGACAGAACGAGCGACAGAACGAGCGACGGAACGAGCGACAGAGCGAGCGACAGTCGAGTGGACTTTCTTCGATCCCGAGGTGGAAGTTGATGTCACGGCCCGCAATCGACCCCATTGGGACCAGACTGGGGCTGTGACATTCGTCACCATTCGGCTCGCGGATTCGATGCCTAGGGTGGTCGTGGCGCGGTGGCTCGCCGAGCAAGACGAATGGCTGAAGCAGCAGGGGATCGACTCGGAGAGTCGCTCGACAATGTCGCACGACTCTCCGAGTCGTGAGTCAGCACTAACCAAAGCGCCGGAACGCATTCGCCGAGCATTCTCGAAATTCAAGAACCAGCGATGGCACACACACCTCGACAATTGCCACGGGAGCTGTCTCTTGCGGCAATCACGGTTTGCGAACATCGTGGCCGAATCTCTCCTCACGTTTGATCGAGAGCGATACGACCTCGAACGCTTTGTCGTGATGCCAAACCATTGTCATCTACTTGTTCAAATGCGGCCTGGCTGGGGGTTGCGGGAGCAGTGCGGCTCGTGGATGCGATTCACGGGGCGGCAGATCAACAAGCTGAGTGGCGCCTCGGGTGAGTTTTGGTCGGAGCCGTTCGATCACATCGTGCGGAACGAGGCGCAATTTCACAATTTGCAGGAGTACATTGGTCAGAATCCGAGTAAGGCGACGTTGTCCGAAGGAGACTATTTGCTCTGGGTGCGTGGTCGTGGATTCGTCACAGCGTCGCACGACTCTCCCAGTCGTGAATCCGGCGGAGACAGGCTCGACTCGGAGAGTCGAGCGACGAAAGGGGGTGAGTGATGGCCCGCATCCCACTTTCAACTTCTCTCACAGGCTGCGGCAGAATTGCCGCACGGGCCGGGCGACCATTTGAGGACCAGCCATGAACCAACAACTCCCCTCGATCATCGAGGACCACACCGCGAAAATCCCCGCCCTGCAACTTTTGCAGAACCTGGGCTGGCGATACCTCACTCCCGGCGAGTCCGTCGCCCTGCGGGGCGGCAAGCTGGGTTGATGCTACTTCACAACCCTTGCTTGTCGCGAGCTTCTTGTTTTCAGGGCTTCCAGGGTACTGGAGGCCCTGTTTCGTTTCCTGTAGCCGTTCACAGCCCGGTGGAAGCTTTTCCCTGATATTCCAGGGGGTCAGGTCGATGTTTTCGGCCGGCGCGTATCCGCGAGGTCGAGTTGATCGGCCGAAAAATGGACCAGACCCCGACCCGTGAACGCTTACCGTTTCCTGGACGCAACTTCTTGGCCGCGTGCTATGCCGGTTGAACCATGGACCCCTTGGGAATAGGGCGGTTTTCTTGTTTCGTCCTTGTCGAAAAGGCCGTCTCGAAAAGTCGAGATATGGCAACCTGAGCGTGATCGGGGACGCGGGTGCGACAAGCGGAGCATTGCAGGCTTACGGGGTCAAAGCGGTCTTGTACCATGCTCGCATTGACTTGCGGAGGGGGCGGGGGTGGATCATGGGGAATCTTGAAGGCCCGAGGTCGGGGCAACTCGACCCAGGGTTCGCATCCCTGCCTCTCCGTCTTGACGCGTTGCAACTGCCGTCCGCGCGCCATCAGCCAACGCAGACGCGGCTTCCCGCCGCATGGCTGCTGATCCCGACGTCCGTCGCGGTTCTCGCATCGAGCAGGAGACGCAGCCGCGGCGAGACGAGGCGGCTATGCAGAAGGTATCGTGCTCAGGGGGGAAGTGAGAGCGCCGGGCCGCGAACCAGGCCGGCGGTGATGTCGAGGTCCAGCGGCTCCACGAGCCCGGCCCGCAGCCGCTCCACGGCGATCGCCCCCATGACCGCGTTGTCGGTGCACAGTTCCAGTGGGGCTACGAGCAGACGCACACCGGCCCGCGCGGTCGCCTCCGCCAGACGCTCCCGCAGCCGGGCGTTGGCCGCCACCCCGCCGCCCACGCAGAGCGTCTTCAGGCCCGTCTTCTCCAGGGCCAGCAGCGACTTGCCAACCAGGCAATCGACGACGGCCTCCTGAAAGCTCGCGCACAGGTCGGCGATCGTCTGCTCCGCCGGCCGCGGGGCCCCCGGGTCGATCCGTCCTGGGCCGGCGATCTGATAGCGGACCGCCGTCTTCAGTCCGCTGAAGCTGAACTGCAGCCGCTCGTGGTCGTTCAGCAGGGGCCGGGAAAAACGGTACGCCCGCGGGTCACCGTGGCGGGCGGCCCGCGAGACGGCGGGCCCCCCCGGGTACGGCAAGCCCAGCATATTGGCCACCTTGTCAAAGGCCTCCCCGGCCGCATCGTCGATGGTTCCGCCCAGCAATTGGAAGTCAAGCGGGCTGGCACAGCGATAAAGACTGGTGTGCCCGCCGCTGACGACCAGGCCCACGCAGGGGAAGATCTCCTCGCCGCTGGCCAGCCGGCAGGCATAGATGTGTGCATGGAGGTGGTTGATCGCGATCAGCGGCAGCCGCAAGGCGACGCAGAGGGTCTTGGCCGCGACCAATCCGACCAGCAGCGAGCCGGCCAGGCCTGGCGTGGTGGCCACCGCCACCGCCGCCAGGTCCTGCAGGCCAAGGCCCGCTCGGCGGAGCGTGGTCTCGATGACCGGCAGGATGTTTTCCACGTGGGCCCGGGCCGCGATCTCCGGGACGACCCCCCGATACTGCTCGTGCAGCCGATCCTGCGAGGCCACGGCAGCCGCCAGGACCTCCAGGCGATCGTTCACGACGGCCGCGGCCGTCTCGTCGCAGGTGCTCTCCAGGATCAGCAGGTTCATGGAGGTTCCTTCCCGCCGCGCACGGGCGGGCGATGTCTCGCGCGTCGCGCCAGCGGGCGCGGGAGGTCCGTTTCCGAAGGGGCGTGCCCGCAAGAGGTTCGCGAGGTTGTTGGTCGTTGCTGTGTCGGCCCTGCGGGCCTGGGTTGACTTGCGGCCGTGCCGTGGGCCGAACGAGACGGAGCAGATCGAAGCGGAACAGGTCTCGGGGCGAATTGAGCCGAAATGCGTTTGCACACCGCCCGGTGTAGTGGCTCAGCAGGAGCTTCGCCCTCCCGGAGATGGTTCGCCGTGCGTGATGTTGCGGCGGCTCAGCAGGAGCTTCGCCCTCCCGGAGATGGTTCGCCCTCCCGGAGATGGTTCGCCGTGCGTGATGTTGCGGCGGCTCAGCAGGAGCTTCGCCCTCCCGAAGATGGTTCGCCCTCCCGGAGGAATCCCCCTGCTCGTCAGCGCGCAGCATCCTTGGGCGATTTGGCCAGCTCGCGGCGGAGATGTTCGAGCGCCTTTTGCAGCTGTCGGTCGACGAACTTACCGTTGCCGTTGCTGTCACCGTTGCCGCTGGGGTCCTGATCCGCAGCGGGTTTCGCCCGATCCGTCGCCGCCGGCTCCTTGTCTGGCGCTGTGGCCTCCGCTGGTTTCTCGGCCGCGGCCGCTTCCCCGTTCTCTGCCGCGCCCTTCGGCTGGAGGATGTCCCGCTGGCGGCGGACGATCAGCAGCCTTGCGGTTTCCTGCGGCGAGAGCTTGACCTCGAAGCCCTTGTCGGGGCGCACACCCCACTCGTCCTTATCCGCGGCTCCCTCGAAGCGGTGGATGTTGTGGCCGTTGGGCCGCTGGTACCCGGCCGTTGTCAGTTTCAGGGCGCTCCGCCCCTCTTCCAGCTCGATGACGTTCTGCACACTTCCCTTGCCCCAGGTTCGTTCGCCGACGATCACCGCCCGCTGGTGATCTTGCAGGCAGGCGGCGACGATCTCACTGGCGCTGGCGCTGTAGTTGTTGACCAGTACCACGAGGGGGAAGTCGAGGTAGCTGCCCGCCTCCTGCGCCTCCCACAAGCGCTGCTGTGTATTCCGCCCCGCCGTGCTGACGATCACCCCCTTGGCGAGAAAGAGGTCGCTGACCTCCACGGCCGCGGTGAGCAGCCCGCCGGGGTTGAAGCGCAGGTCCAGCACCAGGCCGCGCAGCCCCTGGTTCTGGAGCTCCTCCAGGGCTTCGGTCAGCTTGTCGGCCGTGTCGCGTCCGAAGGCCACTAGCCGGATGTAGCCGATCTTCTCCTGCGGGTCGTACATGAAGTCCCAGGTGTCGTCGTCGCGCCGCCGCTCACCCAGCACGGTGTCGATCTGGATCATCTCCCGCTCGAGGGTGACGGTCTGCTCCTGGGCGTTGTGGGCGTGCATGACTGACATCGTCACGGAGGTGCCGACCTTGCCCTTCAGCCGCCGCACGGCTTCGTCCAGCGAGAGCCCTTCGGTCGACTTGTCTCCGATCTGCACGATCCGGTCGCCCGCCAGGACTCCCGCGCGATAGGCTGGGGAACCGAAGATCGGGCTGATCACCGTCAGCTGCCCGTCCTCCATCCCGATCTGAATGCCGATCCCGCCGAACTCGCTCTCCACGCCGGACTTGAAGGTCTCCAGTTCGTCGGGCGGAATGTAATCGGAGTAGGCATCCAGCTTGGAGAGCAACCCCTCGATGGCCGCCTCCATCAGCTCGCGCCGGCTGACTTCCTTGACGTAGTTGCGGTCGATCTGGTCGAGGGTGTCGGCGAAGAGCCGCAACAGGTCGAAATATTCATCGTCGTCGCCCCGCTTAGCGACCGGCGGAGCGGCGGCGGCCGCCGGCTTGTCCACGACGCGGGGCGTCGACTCGTCGGCCCACAGCGTGGACGGCGGGGCGGGGAGGCCAGGTGGACCGGTCGTGTTCAGCATCCAGGCACTGGCCAGCAGGAGCGCCGCTGGCAAGAAAAAGGACGATCGCATGGCGAGTCTCCGTAGACTTCAGGCAACCGTGCCGGCTGCGACGCGGCCCTGGCGGGAATGACGATTTCGCCCCCGCGGCTGAGGAGCGGGACGCCCCGCGCGGCGCCGGGCGGATTGATCCGGCCGCTGCCGGGCGTGTAAGCTGCCTGCAGACAGAGGTTTAGCCGCATTATAAGGGTGTCCGGCGCGGGCGGCAAGATTCACCGTTCGCGGCGGGGGGGGGACCGAGACCATGGTCTTGATGGAATTCAGCGTTGTGCCGCTGGGCAGTGGCGTGAGCATCAGCCCGTACGTTGCACGCTGCGTGGAGATCGTCGAGCAGAGCGGGCTCGACCATCGGCTGCATGCGATGGGCACCGTCGTCGAGGGGGAGCTGGTCCAGGTGCTGGCCTTGCTGCAGCAGTGCCTGGAGGCGGTGGCCGCCGATTGCGAGCGGGTCACCTGCTCGGCGAAGTTTGACTACCGTCGCGGACAGCAGGGCTGCATCGAATCGAAGGTGCGGAGCGTCGAGGAGAAGCTGGGGCGGCGCTCGAAGTCGGCCGCGGCCCAGACCGGCTGAGCGCGCGGGGGCCGATTCACATCGCGCAGCGGCGGTGGCGGGACGGCAACCGTTCACACCCCGGCGGAGCATTTAGCGGGATTCGAGGGGGTCAGGTCCAGGTTTTCGGCCTGCGCGTCTGCGCCGGGTCGGGCGGATGGGCCGAAAAATGTACCCGACCCCGGCCCGTGAACGGTTACGCGGGATAAGGGGCGACGATGCGCGAGGCGGATGTGGCGGTCATCGGGGCGGGCGTGGTCGGGATGGCCACCGCCTACGAGGTGACGCAGCGTTGGCCGGGGCAGCAGGTCGTGGTGCTGGAAAAGGAGGACCTGCCGGGCCGGCACCAGACGGGACACAACTCGGGGGTGATCCATTCCGGCATCTACTACCAGCCCGGCTCGCTGAAGGCGGTCAACTGCCGCGCGGGCCGCCAGGCCCTGCTCGCCTTCTGCCAGGCAGAGGGCATCCCGCATGAGATCTGCGGCAAGGTGATCGTGGCGGTCGACGCCCGCGAGCTGCCGGTGCTGGAGCGGATCTACCAGCGGGGCCGCGCCAACGGCGTGGCGTGCGAGTGGATCGGTCCGCAGCGGCTGGCCGAGCTGGAGCCCTGCGCCGCGGGGGTCCAAGCGATCCACGTACCGGAGGCGGGCATCGTCGATTTCACGCGTGTCTGCGGACGCCTGGCCGAGATCGTCCAGCAGCGCGGCGGGGTGGTCTGTTGCGGCGCCCAGGTCAGCGCGCTGCACGTGGGACGGGACGAGGTCGTGCTGGGAACGGCCCGCGGCGAGGTGCGGGCGCGGTGGGTGGTCAACTGCGCGGGCCTGCACAGCGACCGCGTCGTGCAGCTGGGCGGCCAGCGTCCGCCGGCGCGGATCATCCCTTTCCGGGGCGAGTACTACCGGCTGCGGCCCGAGACCCAGCGGCTCTGCCGCAACCTGATTTATCCGGTGCCCGATCCGGACTTTCCGTTTCTGGGCGTGCACTTCACGCGGATGATCGACGGGTCGGTCGAATGCGGACCCAACGCGGTCCTGGCCCTGGCCCGGGAGGGATATCGCAAGACCGATGTGAACCTGGTCGACCTTTGGCAGTCGCTGACCTATCCGGGCTTCCTGCGGCTGGCCCGCCGCTACTGGCGCGTGGGGGCAGGCGAGATGTGGCGGTCGTGGAGCAAGGCAGCCTTTGTGCGCGCCCTCGAGCGCCTGGTGCCCGCGGTCACCGCCCACGACCTGCTGCCGGCCCCGGCGGGGGTCCGCGCGCAGGCGGTCGCGCCCGACGGCCGGATGGTGGACGATTTCCTGATTATCGAGGGCGGCCGCGTCGTGCACGTCTGCAATGCCCCGTCGCCCGCCGCCACCTCGTCGCTGAACGTCGCCCGCCTGATCGCCGATCGCCTGCACCGACTTGGCGCACCCTCCTGAAAGCTGTTGGGCCTGTTGGGAGGGCGAGGCTCCTGCCGAGCCGGCGCGCTGAACGGATTCTCGGCTCGGCGGGAGCCTCGCCCTCGCGGTGTCGGCGGGAGCCTCGCCCTCGCGGCGCTCGGGTCGGCGGCTCGGCGGGAGCCTCGCCCTCCCGGTGTCGGCGGGAGCCTCGCCCTCCCGGTGTCGGCGGGAGCCTCGCCCTCCCGGAATCACGGGAGGTTGGTTGCCGACCCTGTTCTTGTTGGCGTCCGCGGGCGACAATGGCCCGGGAGACACTCCTGCCAAGGACCTGATGGATGGCCACCGTCGTCACGCCTGATCTCGTCGCCGAAATCCGCTCGGTCGTCGGCTCGCGCCACGTCCGTGCCGACCGTTCCGAACTGGCGGTCTACGAGTGCGACGGGTTCGTGATCGAGAAGAACCGACCGGATCTGGTCGTCTTCCCTGAAAACACGGCCCAGGTCGCCGAGGTGATGCGGATCTGCCACCGGGCGGGCGTGCCGGTCGTACCGCGCGGTGCCGGCACCAGTCTGAGCGGCGGCTGTCTTCCGGTGGGCGGCGGCGTGATGGTCGTGCTCACGCGGATGCGGAACATCCTGGAGATCAATTTGCGGGATCGGTACGCGGTCGTGGAGCCGGGCGTGGTCAACGTGCGGCTGACGCAGGCCTTGAAGGGGACCGGTTATCATTACGCCCCGGATCCCTCCAGCCAGGGGGCCTGCACGATCGGCGGCAACGTGGCGACGAATGCCGGGGGGCCGCACACGCTGAAGTATGGGGTGACGGTCAATCACGTGCTGGGCGTCGAGGCGGTCCTGGCGGACGGCCGGGTGGTCCAGCTGGGCGGCCCGGCCGAGGACGGCCCCGGTCTGGACCTGGTGGGGGCCCTGGTCGGCAGCGAGGGCACGCTGGCGATCGTCACGCGGGTCTGGGTGCGTTTGACACCCGACCCGCAGGGCTGCCGCACGCTGCTGGCCATCTTCGATTCGGTGGACGACGCGACGACCGCGATCAGTGAAATCATCGGCGCGGGGATTCTGCCCGCGGCGCTGGAGATGATGGACCGGGGGATCATTGCCGCGGTGGAGGCGGCGTTTCAATTCGGCTTTCCCCTGGACGCCGAGGCGGTGTTGCTGATCGAGGCCGACGGACTCGAGGCGGGGCTGGACGCGCAGCGGGACCGGATCGTGGCCATCTGCCGCCAGCAGCGGGCGCGCGAGGTGCGCCTGGCGGCCGACGCGCAGGAGCGGCTGAAGCTCTGGAAGTGCCGCAAGCAGGCGTTTGGGGCGATCGGACGGCTGAGTCCCAGCTACTGCACGCAGGACGGGGTCGTGCCGCGGACCCGCCTGCCGCACATCTTCCGCCGGATCATCCAGATCGGCGAGAAGCACGGCATCCGGATCGTGAACGTGATCCATGCCGGGGACGGCAACATCCATCCGATCCTGCTGTTTGACGAGCGGGACCCGGAGCAGATCGAGCGCGTCCTGCGGGCCAGTGATGAAATCCTGCAGGAGTGCCTCGATTGCGGGGGCAGCGTCACCGGCGAGCACGGCATCGGCGTGGAGAAGATCAGCTTCATGCAGAAGATGTTCAGCCCGGACGACCTGATTGCGATGGAGCACTTGCGAACCGCGCTGAATCCGCGGAACCTGTTGAGTCCCGACAAGATGTTGCCCACGGCGGGCGGCTGCGGCGTGGAACAGATTCATCCGGGGCGGCGGGCGGCCCTGTAACGCCTGGCAATGGCGGGAGGCCCGGCCACGACGGCCGCGGGGTAAGAGGAGACGTAACCGTTCACGGGGATGTCGCCAGACCTGCTGCACCCCAAGGGGGTCAGGCACATTTTTCGGCGGCAGCGCCCCCACGACACCGAACCGTATTCCCGCCGAAAAATGAGCCAGACCCCGGCCTCCGCCCCGCCGAAAAATGAGCCAGACCCCGGCCGGTGAACGATTTCGAGAACACTGACCTTGAGCACAACCACCGACGTGTTGCCGCTGAGCGAAACCGTGGCCCCGGCCAGCGTCGAGGAACTGGCCGAGCGGGTGCGGCAGGCCTGCGCCGCGCGGACGCCGGTGTATCCGCTGGGCGGCGGCACGAGCCTCGATTTCGGCTTGCCGGCGCGGCAGACGGGGATCGGGCTGTCGCTGGGCGGGCTCGACGCGGTGCGCGATTATCCGGCCCGCGACATGACGGTCACCGTGCAGGCGGGCCTGGTGGTGGCGGAGCTGCAGCGCCTGCTGGCCGCCGAGAACCAGCGGCTGCCGATCGACGTGGCGCAGGCCGACCGGGCCACGGTGGGCGGCGTGGTGGCGACGAACTTCAGCGGTCCGCGGCGCCACGGCTGGGGGACGATTCGCGACTACGTGATCGGGATCGCCGCGGTCGACGGAGTGGGACGTTGTTTTCGCGGAGGCGGCCGGGTGGTGAAGAACGTGGCGGGCTACGATTTCTGCAAGCTGCTGACCGGTTCGCTCGGCACGCTGGGCGTGATCACGGAGTTGACCTTCCGGTTGCGGCCGCGGCCCGAGCAACAGGCCCTGGTGGCCTGTGCGCCGAGGGACTGGGACGAGGCGGAGCGGCTCCTGGCGGCGCTGGTCCACTCGCGTACCGCGCCGGTGGCGGTCGAGCTGCTGCTGGGGCCCGCCTGGAGTGGACTGGCGGAGCTGGATGGGTGGTCAGCGTCCGCCGGCTCTCCGCTGCTCGTGGTGGGCCTGGAGGGGACGGAGCCGGAGGTTGCGTGGATGGGGGAGCAGCTGGCAGCGGAGTGGCGCCAACTTGGCGTCGCACGCTGCCGGAAGCTGGAAGGCGGCCCGGCCGAGGCCCTCTGGCACCGGCTGACCGAGTTCCCGGCCGCGGGCGACTGGCCGCTGATGCTGAAGATCACCGTGGTTCCCAGCGCCACGACGCGTTTGATCCAGGCGGCGCTGGCGCTGGACGCGGACTGCAGCGTGCAAGCGCATGCCGGCAGTGGCGTCGTGGTGGTCGCCTTTTCGCAGTTTCCCGCGCAGGGTTTGTCGCGGGCGGTAACCGGCGGACTGGCGGCGGCGGCCGCCGCCGCGCACGGCAACGCCAGCGTGCTCCGCAATCCGTCGGGCGCCGAGATGACGCGCCAATGCGTCTGGGGCGGGTTCGATGTACCCTACGGGCTGATGGCCGAGGTCAAGAAGAACTTTGATCCGCGCGGCATCCTCAACCCCGGGCGGTTTGTCTACTGATGAGCAAGACGATGGCGCAGCACGACACCGCGGGGCGGGCCAATCCCGGGGCCGGGATCGACTATGAACTGTTTCTGGACTGTGTCCACTGCGGCCTCTGCACGGCAGCCTGCCCGACCTATGCCGAGTTGGGGGACGAGAACGACGGGCCGCGCGGCCGCATCTACCTGATGCGGGGTGTGACCGATGGCCGGTTGGAGCTGACGCCGCGGGTGCGGCACCACCTGGAATTGTGCCTGGACTGCCGGGCCTGTGAGACGGCCTGTCCCTCGGGCGTGCAGTACGGCAAGTTGATTGAGCCGTTCCGCGTGGCGATGGAGCAGCAGGCGACGGAGCAGCCGAAGTCGGCCGACTGGTTTCACCGCTGGATCCTGTTCGGCCTGTTCCCCTACCCGGACCGCTTGCGCAAGGCACTCTGGCCGGCGCGGGTCGCGCAGCGCCTGCGGCTGGACCGGCTGGCCGAGCGGCTGGGTCTGCTGCGGGTGTTGCCGCCGCGGCTGCGGCAGCTGGCGGCGATGCTGCCCCCGCGGCTGGGCTCGTCCCCGCCGCTGCCGGGTGTGTTGCCCGCCAAGGGCCGGCGGCGGGCCCGCGTGGCCCTCTTCACCGGCTGCGTGGGCGACGTGTTGTTCCGCGAAACGCACTGGGCGACGGCCCGGGTGCTGCAGGAGAACGGCTGCGACGTGGTGGTCCCCGAGGGCCAGGGCTGCTGTGGGGCGATCCACCTGCACGCCGCCAGCGGCGACGTCGCGCGCCAGCTGGTCGATGCCAACGTGCGGGCGTTTGATCCCGACGGCGTGGACGCGATTGTCGTAAACGTGGCCGGCTGCGGGGCGATGTTGAAGGACGCGGCCCACCACTGGCACGACGAACAACAGGAACAGCGGGCGCGGTTTGCGGCCAAGGTGCGGGACGTGAACGAGTTTCTCGATCAGCTGGGGCTCGTGCCGCCCCCGGGCGAGCTGCGGGTGACGGCCACCTACCACGACGCCTGCCACCTGCTGCACGCCCAGCGCGTGCGCGAGGCACCGCGGAATCTTCTGTCCCGGATCCCCGGGTTGAAGCTGGTCGAGCTGCCGGAAACCGAACTCTGCTGCGGAGCGGCTGGCACCTACAACCTGACCCAGCCGGAGATGGCCGCGCGGCTCAGCCGCCGCAAGCTGCAAAACATCCTCAGCACGGGGGCGAGCATCGTGGTGACGTCCAACGCGGGCTGCCTGCTGCAGATCGCACGCGAGGCCCGAGCCCGAGGACAGCGGCTGACGGTGGTCCATCCGCTGGACCTGCTCGACCTCAGCTACCGCGGCCAGCCGCTGCCGCGGGCGTAGGGCCCAGGCCTGTTACTTGGAGCGGAACGGCAGAAAATAGGGGCAAGGCGCTGTTCAACAATAAGTTACCGAAATCACTCATCAGCCGCCGGGCGCTAGCCCGCGGTTCATCCGCGAAAGACCGCGGGCTGGCGCCCCGCGGCTGATTCACAAAACCGGTAGGTAATTGTCGTGCAGCGCCTAACCGTTCACGGGGTGCGCGCTTGACTTGCTGCACCCCAAGGGGGTCAGGCACATTTTTCGGCAGCAGCGCCCCCACGACGCCGAACCGTATTGCCGCCGAAAAATGAGCCGGACCCCGACCTGCACCCCGCCGAAAAATGAGCCAGACCCCGGACTGTGAACGGTTACAAGAATGGGTTTCATGTTTCCGGGAGGGCGAGGCTCCCGCCGAGCCGGGAACCCGCTCCACACGCCGGCTCGGCAGGAGCCTCGCCCTCCCCAACTCGTGCGACTCTGGTCTGCGCGTTCCCTCGCGAACTCGTCCCGCACCGGCCAGGATCACGCACGGCCATTGAGCCGCCGGTGAGGCAAGGGGTGGTTTCCCGGAAAGACCCGCGGCGAGCGGCTTGCGGCTCACGAGGTACGGTGAAAGAGATAGGCCGCAGGGGGCGCCGGGCCGCCGGCCGGCACGCCGTCCGCGCCGGGGGTGTCGAGGGTTTCGATCTCCAGGTCGACCAGCCGGTGGACCAGCTCGGCGGCCGAGGCCGGGCGCCGGAGCGGCTGCTTGGACAGCATCTGCCGGATCAGTTTCGTCACCTCCGAGGGCACGTGCGCCGCCCAGCGCCGCGGGTTCGGCGCCGGACGTTCACGGTGTGCCTGGGCGAGCCGCGCGGGATCGTCGCCGGGAAACGGCAGCTGGCCGGTCAGCATCTCGTAGAGGGACACACCCAGGCTGTAGATGTCGCTGCACGGACCGGCCTCCTGCCCCCCGCCCGCGATCAACTCGGGGGCCAGGTAATGCAGTGTGCCCGCCAGGGGCCGCTGGCCGCCGCGCGGACACCGCGCCTGCGGCCGGGCAAACCCCAGGTCGATCAGCGTGGCGTGACCCTCGGCCGAGACCAGCATGTTGGCCGGCTTCACATCCGCGTGCAACCAACCCCGCTCGTGCAGCGGTTGCAGCCCTTCGGCGATCTGCCGTGTCACCCACAGGGCGTACCCCACGGGCAGGCTGCCCTCCGCGGCCAAGGCCTGGTCGAGCGTCACGCCGGACAGGTACGGCATCACGAAGTAGAGAGGCGGCCGCCGGAGCTGAACATGCAGCACGGGCACCAGGTGCGGATGCGTGATCACGCGCCCCAGCTGGGCCTCGCGGCAGAACATCTCGTGAACCAGTCCAGGCTGGTCGTGGGGCGACTTGAGCACCTTCACGACGTAGTCGGCCGGCCCGTCCCTGGGCGAAGTCGCGGGGCGAGCCCGGTATACCTGCGCCGTACGGCCGTCGTGCAGGAGTGCCGTCAGCTGCCAGCCCCCCAGCACAGGGCCTGACGTGGAAGGAGAGGCAACCCGGAAGGCCTGTGTCGGCAGTTCCCTCTCCCTCCAGGGGCCGATTGGGGTGAGCGGGTTCTGCGGTCGCATGTTTGTCTCGCCTGCGCAGCGTCGCTCCGCCCTCGCCGCCGGCCGCTCTTCGACATGGGAAGAGGACGACCTGGCGGATCGACGTGGATGCTAGCGCTGGAGGAAGTGCAGCAGAATGGCAGTCAGGCGGGCATCGTCACCTGCGCGGATGGCGGCCTGCGCGGTGACGAGAAAGGATGTGCTCGATCGGGTGGCGTGATTCTGGAAGGGCGAAGGTCCGGTTGAGCCGCCATGTTCATGGCTCAGCAGGAGCCTTGCCGCTCCCAAGATCGTGAACGTCCCCCTGGAAACTGGATCGGCCGCCGCGGAAGCCGAACTGAACGACTTCGGGGAAAAAGGGCCGCATCCCGCCGCCCGTGCCGCGGGGCCACCGTCCATCCCGGGGGGAGACGGCCGCGGGACTTGTGGGCGGTGTTCCCCACAACTAGAATCACCACGCTGTGTCGCCGGCGATCGCCGGCGTGCCGAAGCGAACACGGGGTTACCGGCCGTGGTTGCCGGGCGGCGAAAATCCTTGCGGTCCGGCCCGTGCCCATCCGGTACGTGCGGGCCGTCGCGGGATCACGCGCGAATGTCCGCAGGGTGCCTGCTGCCCGCCCGCGCCTCCCGCGGCCGGCCGGCGCCAGATAGGAGGAGCGAACTCATGTCGGGCACGGGTCACGCCACGGGCCGCCGGAGGTTGTTGCTAGCGGGCATGGTCCTGCTGGCTGGCTGTACGCCCGCCTCGACGCCGCCACCGCCATCCGGCAATCGGACCGCGCCCACCCCCAGCGGCACGGCGGCCGCGCAGGGCGGCCGGATGGTCCTGTTGACCAACGGCAACTCGCCGTTCTGGGACGCGTGCCGCTTCGGTTTGCAGCAGGGGGCCAAGGATTTTCAACTGGCCGACGACGGCCTCGCCGCGTTGATGGAGGTGAACGACGGATCGCCGCAAGGGCAGATCGACAAGCTCCGCCAGTTTGCCAGCCAGACGGATATCGTGGCGGTCGCCGTGTCGGCCCTGGATGCCGACAACGTGGCGGTCGCCGACGAGATGCGCAAGCTGCGTGCCAGGGGTGTCCACGTCATCTGTGTCGATGCGGATGTGAACCGCCAATCCTTGCGCGACGCCCGGTCGTACTACATAGGCACCGACAATCTGACGGGCGGGCGGGTCCTGGGAACGGCTGCGCGGGGGTTGCTGGCGGAGCGCGGGATCGACCAGGGAGGCTACGTGCAGTTCGTGGGGCGCACCGGTTCGCACAACGCCCGCGAACGCATGGACGGATTCAAGGAAGCGGTGGGCGAGCGGTTCCAGGAGGCTGACCGCATGGGCGACGACCTCGACCGCACACGAGCTCGCGACAACGTGCGGAACGCGCTGCGCAACCATCCGGACCTGGTGGCCCTGGTCGGCATCTGGTCGTATAACGCGCCGGCCATTGTCGATGTCGTGACGCAGGAGCAGAAGCGCGATCAGTTCACCATCGTGACGTTCGATGCCGAGCCGATCGCCATCAAGCAGATGGCGCAGGGCAGCATCGACGCGATGGTCGTACAGAACCCGTACGAGATGGGTTACCAGGCGGTGCGGCTGATGAAGGCCCTGATCCAGCAGGATGAGGCGGTTGAGCGGGAGATGTTTCCCCGGGCGGATCAGGCGGACGGCGACCTCTACGATACCGGGTTGAAGGTGGTCGTCGCGGGCTCCGACGCTCCGCTGAAGCGCGACCATTTCGCCGCCTACGGCGATCGCGTCCAATTCCTGACGCTGGACGAGTTTCAGGCCTGGCTGGACGAATACTCCCTGAAGGGATCATGAGCCGAGCGCGCGGGAGCTGGGGATTCGCGGGGCCGCTGAAGGCCAACGAGGTGGGCCTGCTGCTGGCGATCGTCCTGGTGGTCGTCCTCACCGGGCTATTGGACGCGAACCACAACTACTGGAACGATCCCTGGACCAGCGGCAAGGATATCGCCCGGCAAACGGCCTTTCTCGGCATTTTTTCCCTGGGCGCGGCGGTCGTCATCATTTCGGGCGGCATCGATCTGTCCAGCGGCTCGATGATCGCCTTCAGCGGCACGGTCTGCGCCACGATGATGGTGCTGCTGGCCCCCGAGGAGATGAAGAACGCGGAGCCGTTGGGGTTGACCGTCATCACGCTGGCCATCCTGGCGACGCTGGTCGTCGGATTCCTCGTCGGCAGCCTGCACGCCTGGCTGATCACGGTGGTCGGCTTGCCGCCGTTCGTGGCCACGCTGGCCACGCTGGTCGGTTTGCGGAGCCTGGGCCGGGCGATCTGCGAGAACGTCACCCAGCAGGTGTTCGGCGGCAAGAGTACGCAGATCCAGATTTACGACCGCCAGTTCCGCACGCTGGCCACCGAGGTCTGGATTCCGGTGGTCATCTTCGTGGTGCTGGCCGCCGCCATCTGGCTGCTGCTGGGCCGCACCGTGACCGGGCGGCATATCTATGCCCAGGGCGGCAACGAACAGGCGGCGCGGCTGAGCGGCATTCGCACGGAGCGCGTCAAGTGGCTGGCCTACTGCATCGGCTCGTTGACGGCGACCGTGGCCGGCGTGCTGTATATCGGCGACCAGAGCGTGGCCGATCCCCAGACCCTGGGTCGCGGCTACGAGCTGAACGCGATCGCCGCCGCGGTCGTGGGCGGTTGCAGTCTGCAGGGCGGCGTGGGCACCGTGCCGGGGACGCTCCTGGGCGCACTGTTTTTGCGCACCGTGATTGACGGCGTCGCCAAGATCATCAAGACCGGGGCCGACGTGTACGAGGGGCTGATCGTCGGCATCGTGGTCGTGATCGCCGTGGCCTTCAGCCAGTTCCGCCAGGCAGTGGGCGGCGGCAGGGAGGCGTTTCCCGGGGCCCTCGGTGTCGTCGCCCTGGTGACGCTGGCACTGCTGGCGGGCGTGCTGGCGACCCTGCTGGCCGGCCGCGGCGTGGGCGCGGCGGCCGGCACGACCGCCCTGGTGCTGCTGGTAGCGTGGAAGTTCTGGGAAGCCGCCCGGCGGCCCGGATGATGCCGCGGTCGGTCTGCGCACCCGGCCGCACCCGCGGACCCTCACGAGTCTTGGGTGATCCTGGTAAAAAGGTACGAGCGACCAGGCGCTGACCAGAGCCGCACGATCTTGGGAGCGTGAGGCTTCCGCCGCGCCGACAACTCATTCAACCCGCCGGCTCGGCGGGAGCCTCGCCCTCCCGGAAACACGCAACCTGCCTGCTGCCAACTGCCAACTGGGTGCGGGGTACCGCGTGAGGATGTTGGAAATGCCGTCCGGCGAACCGCTGATTTCGATCCAGCACATTACCAAGCGGTTTCCGGGGGTGGTGGCCCTGCACGACGTCACGCTCGACATCCAGCCCGGGGAGCTGCACGCGATCTGTGGCGAGAACGGGGCGGGCAAGAGCACCCTGGTGAAAATCCTCTCCGGGGTGATCACGCGGTACGAGGGCGAGGTCCGCATCCGCGGCGCCACCGCCCGCTTTCTGGGCACGCGGGCCGCGGAGCAAGCGGGGATCAGCATCATCCACCAGGAGTTGAACCTGGTGGACCCGTTGTCGGCCGCGGCCAACATCTTTCTGGGCCGTGAGCACCGCAGCCGCTGGGGCCTGCTGGATGACCGCTCGATGGAGCGGGCCGCTGCCGCGCTGCTGGCGGAGCTGGACTGTTATGTTCCCCCTGGGCAACTGGCAGGAACGCTGCGGGTGGGCGACCAGCAGTTGATCGAGATCGCCAAGGCGGTCTCGCTGGCCACGGAAATCCTGATCATGGACGAGCCGACCAGCGCGCTGACCGAGGCGGAGGTCGAGCGGCTGGATCGCGTGATCGGGCGGCTCCGCACCCGCGGCGTCACGATCCTCTACATCTCGCACAAGATGGACGAGGTCTTTCGCCTCGCGGATCGCATCACGGTCCTCCGCGACGGCCGGTTGATCGCCACCCGCAACCGAGCCGAGACGAGTCCCCGCGAGGTGACACACCTGATGGTGGGGCGGGAGATCGAGGCGGTCGATTTCGGCCAGCCGCGGCAGGCGGCCGAGGTGGTTTTGGAGGTGCAGGGACTCTCGCTGCCCTGGCCCGGCCACGCGCGCACGTGGCGGCTGCACGACATCTCGTTTCAGCTGCGGCGCGGCGAGATTCTCGGCATCGCGGGCCTGATGGGGGCGGGGCGCACGGAGCTGCTGGAGTGTCTGTTCGGCGCCGGCGGCCGGCCGCCCCTGGGCCGCATTGTGCTGGAAGGGCGCGAGGTCCGCTTCCGGCATCCAGGGCAGGCGCGGCAGGCCGGCCTGGCAATGGTGACGGAGGACCGCAAGCGGCTCAGCCTCTTCGCCCAGCTGACCGTCGGCGAGAACGTGACCCTCTGTACGCTCCGGCAATGCGTCCGCGGCGGCCTGATCCGGCGCCCGCTGGAACGGGCCCTGGCGGAACAGGTCGTCGCGCGACTGGCGGTCAAGACGCCCGGGATCGCCGCCCCCATCACCACGCTCAGCGGCGGCAACCAGCAGAAGGCGATCATCGGCCGCTGGCTGCTCACGCGGCCCAAGGTCCTGCTGCTGGATGATCCCACCCGGGGCGTGGACGTGGGCGCCAAGGCGGAACTCTATCGCCTGATGGATCGGTTATGCCGCGAGGGGATCGCCATCGTGCTGACCTCCAGCGAGTTGCCGGAGCTGCTGACCGTGTGCGACCGCATCCTGGTGCTCGCGGAAGGACGGTTGACCGCCGCCTTTCCCCGGGGCGAAGCGACCGAACAGAAGATCATGGAGGCGGCCACCCGCGGCACCACCGCTCCTGCCTCCCGCGCAGAGGCGTGAAACGGGGAAAAAAGCGGCGGGAGCCGTTTCCCGAGCCACGACCTCACACACCTCAGGATGTGCGTTCCGGGATCAATTTCCGGGCCAGGGCTTAACCTGCGCCCGCCCGGCCCAGGCCTCCCACATCGCCGCCAGGCGCTGGACGCGATCCGGATGCTCCGCCGCCAGGTTGCGCATCTCCGTGCGATCGGTCGCCAGATCGTACAGTTCCCAGGGACCGCGCCGGCCGTTGGCCACCAGCTTCCAGTCGCCCATGCGCACGGCACGGTTGCCCTCGTGCTCCCAGTACAGCGCCTCGCGCTCGATCGGCTGATTGTCGAACACCGGAAGCAGCGAGCGGCCCTCCGGCGGGACGGTCGCCTGCCCGCGCATCTGATCGGGATAGCTCACCCCGGTGATCTGCAGGCAGGTGGCCAGGACGTCCACCACGTGCCCGGGCTGATGGCGCAGTTCGCCGCGGGCGGTGATGCGGGCCGGCCAGTGGGCGATGAGCGGCGTGGCAATCCCCCCCTCATGCACGTAGTGCTTGTAGAGCCGCAGCGGCGTGTTGGATGCGTTGGCCCAGCCGCTGCCGTAGCTCTGGAACGTGTCGCGGGGCCCGGGCATGACGTCGGGCCGCGTGCCCCAGCGCGAGGTGTCGGTGCCGGGACGGGCGAAGCGATCGGCGCGGCCGATGATCTCAGCACACGCACCGTTATCCGCCAGAAACAGGATCAGCGTGTTGTCGAGCATCCCGCGCCGCTGAAGGGCCCCGACGATCCGCCCGACGCCCTGGTCCAGGCGGTCGATCTGGGCCGCGTACACGGCCATCCGCCGCGCCTCCCAGGCCTTGTGCTCGGCCTGCTCCCAGGCGGGCACCTGGGGGTCGCGCGGGGTCAGCCGCAACTCGTCATCGATCAGGCTCAGCTGCTGCATGCGTTCCAGCCGCCGGCGGCGCAGCTCATCCCAGCCCAGATCGTAGACGCCCTGGTACTTCTGAATATCCGATTCCAAAGCGTGCAGGGGCCAGTGGGGCGCGGTGTAGGCGACGTAGAGAAACAGCCGCCTGTTCAACTGGGCGGCACGGTCCACAAACTCCACCGCCGCGTCGGAAATCAGGTCGGTGTAGTAGATGTCGTCTGCAGGCCGCTGGTACTCGTTGTCGACGACATAGCCGATCGGGTCGAAGTAGTCACCCCCGCCGGCGAGCGTGCCGTGGAACGCGTCGAACCCGCGCTGCAGCGGCCAGGTGCCGCGGTGCGGCCCCCGGTTCTCCACATAGACGAAGGGCGTGACGTGCCACTTGCCGGCAACGCCGGAGAAGTAGCCGGCAGGCTGCAGGGCCTCGGCGATGGTCACACAGCGGTCGTTCAGCCGGCCCAGGTAGCCCGGCAGCCGCTGGTCATTGACCATGTGCCCGACGCCGGCCTGGTGCGGGTACAGGCCCGTCAGCAGCGACGCACGCGTCGGGCAGCACCGGCCGGTGTTGTAGAACTGCGTGAAGCGCAGCCCGTGGGCGGCCAGGCGGTCCAGGTTCGGCGTGCTGATCTCGCTGCCGTAGCAGCCGATGTCCGAAAAGCCCATGTCATCGGCGAGAATGATCACGATGTTGGGTTGGCCCGGCGGATTCGCCGCGGCACCCATGACCGTGTACAGCCCGGCAACCAGGCCCCCGGTGATGACCGGAAAAAACCGGTTTAACGGACGCGCGGCAAAGCTGGGCATCGGACGACCTCGCGTAAGGGGGGGTGCCGTGGAGTGCACACCGGCCGGGGGCTGGTCCGTGGTTCAGCCGAGAGATACCGCACCCGCCTGGGATTGTCGCCTTTCGCTCCGCGAGTGAACGCTCTTTCGCGGAGCGAAAGACGACGATGATGAACGCACGCTCTTTCGCGGAGCGAAAGACGACGATGATGAACGCACGCTCTTTCGCGGAGCAAAGGACGACGATGATGTGACAAAGTTGACCGGCGGCAGCAGCACTTGCCGCACCCCGAGCCGCTGGCCGCCAACACGACCTGTCCGCCCGCGGCCATCGCCGGACTTCCCTCAAGGCGTGAAGGCATTGGCGTGAGGGCGGTCTGCCGCCAGGCCAGGCCACACATCCAGTGGCTTGCAGAAAGCAGGTAGAATAATCGCCATGCACTCACGACACAAGGCAGGGACCAACATGGGCAACTTCAGGATCACGCGACTTGCGGCATGCTGCCTGGGCCTGCTGGGCCTGGTCCCGGCGGCCGCGCGGTCTGCCCCGCCGCCGCGTCACACGCGCGTCTCGATCGTCGGCGAGGCGTTTCACATCAACGGTCGCCCTACGTACGAGGGGCGCACGTGGCGGGGCCACAAGATCGCCGGACTGCTGATGAACGCCCGGCTGGTACAAGGCATCTTCGATGACCTGAACCCGGACACCGCCGGGCGCTGGGCCTACCCGGACACGGGCCAGTGGGACCCCGCGCGGAACACGCGGGAATTCATCCAGGCCATGCCCCAGTGGCATCAGCACGGATTGCTCTGCGCGGTGGTGAATCTCCAGGGAGGCAGCCCCGAGGGATACTCCCGCGCGCAGCCCTGGCACAACTCGGCCATCCGGGCCGACGGGTCGCTCCGACCGGAGTTCATGACCCGCCTCGAATCGATCATCGACCGCGCCGACGAACTCGGCATGGTCATCATGGTGGGCATCTTCTACTTCGGCCAGGACCAGCGTCTGGCAGACGAGCAGGCTGTCCAGCGCGCGGTCGTCAACACGGTCGACTGGATTGTGGAGCGCGGCTATACGAATGTGCTGGTCGAGATCGCCAACGAGTGCGACAACCGGGCCTATGACCACGCGATCATCCAGGCTCCGCGGGTCCACGAGTTGATCCAGCTCGCCCAGCAACGAGCCGCCCAGCGCGGCCACCCCTTGCCCGTCAGCGTCAGTTGCAACGGAGGGTCGCTCCCGCGGCCGGAGGTCGTCCGCACCGCCGACTATCTCCTGCTGCACGGCAACGGAGTCCGGGATCCGCGGCGCATGGAAGCGATGATTCGTAGCATCCGGCAAATGGACCAGTACACTCCCAAGCCGATCGTCAACAACGAGGACGACCGCCCATGGCGCGACGCCGACCAGGGTTGGGGACACGAGGCGAACAATCTGGTCGCCTGCGTGGCAAACTACGCCTCGTGGGGCTATTTCGACTTCCGCCAGGCGGGCGAAGGGTGGCAGGAAGGATTCCAGAGTGTCCCGGTAAACTGGCAGATCAGCTCCGCGCGCAAACGAGCCTTCTTTTCGCTGCTGGCCGAAATCACCGGGAACTGGATCTCCCTGTCTGACGCCCAGACGCTGCACGGATGGCATATCAAGTGCATCGAGGCCGACCGGGGCAAGACCTTCTGGACCGTCGAGGACGGTGCCATCGTCTGCGACTCCCTGGACAGCAGCGACCACGATTACGTCTGGCTGCTGACCGACCGGGAGTACGACGATTTCGAATTGCGCATGAGGGTGCGATCCTCTGCCAGCTCGCCCGGCAACTCCGGTATCCAGGTCCGCTCCCGATACGACGACCAGGCGCGGTGGCTGGATGGCCCCCAGATCGACATTCATCCGCCGGCCGGCTGGCGCTGCGGGTTGATCTACGACGAGACGCGCGGGCACCAGCGTTGGATATTTCCGTCGCGCGAGAATTGGGGCATTGAGCCCGCGCAGGGACCTGCTCAGTGGAAATGGATGCACGACGGTTGGAACGACATCTACATCCGCTGCCAGGGCACCAGGATTCTGACCAGGATCAACGGCCTGGTGATCGCCGACTACGATGGGGCGGGCGTGCTGGACGACGAGTTGCACAGAGAGCGCGGCGTCGGGTTGCAAGGGCATATCGCGCTGCAGCTCCATAAACGTGATCGGCTGCGCATCGCGTTCCAGGAGGTCCAACTCCGCGTGTTAAGCGATTGACGGAAGGAGCGGAACCGTTCCCGGGCCGGGGTCTGGTACATTTTTCGGCCCATCCGGCCGACCCAGCGAAGACGCGCGGGCCGAAAACATGTACCTGACCCCTTCGCATCCTGCCCCGGGCCGTGAGCGGTTGCCGTGCGCTGCATCTCGCCCTTCGGCACGCAACTCAGGACGGCCCCAGCGATGAGGCTGCCGCCGGTCAGGTGATCGTTCGGCGGATCTGTTCCCCCGAAATGGGTCAGCTGCCCACATAGCGGGCGTGCAGACTGCGGGCCTCCGCC
>Ga0209398_1000237_pt1 | contig 37746 bp, 32 predicted proteins | sample AshMeaBigSpring_FD_184125 | JGI IMG/M metagenome (GOLD analysis project Ga0209398, IMG submission 184125) | Groundwater microbial communities from Big Spring, Nevada to study Microbial Dark Matter (Phase II) - Ash Meadows Big Spring (SPAdes)... | ecosystem: Environmental > Aquatic > Deep...
CACGCTTACGAAGATCTTCAGAATAAGCTTGTGTCATGTGTGCTGGCCTCCAGCACCAGCACAAAGCTTGAATCACAACAAAACTGATTTGGGAATCCCGATTCCGTCAAAAATCGGCATGCTCTAGCAGGCTGTTGAAAAAGGCGGTTCCTGCCCCCGTCATTGCGCGCGAAGCGAAGCGTGGCGGAAAGCAATCCAGGCTTTCATCCGCTTTTTTGCCAAGTCTGCGAACAGCGACGGAGTTTTATCCAGATTGCCACGTCGCTACGCTCCTCGCAACGGCAGCCTCGGCGTTTTTCAGGAGCCCGCCAGAGCGTTTCAGGCGGCTCAACTTTCACTGGAAACGCTCTGATCCATATATCAGGTGTCCATATATAGTCATCATGGAATGACGTATACCGCGTTGTGGATGGCGCGATCACGCATGGCAACGCGCCCGGTTACATTGCCACCCACAGTGCGTATCATGTCCTTGCCAAGCACAGCAACCACAACATCGACATGCGCGCCCCCATATCTTCCTGTCACGACAATAGCGCCCGGCACAGGCTGTGTGACGCGTTTGCCAAGCTTGACCTGGTCGATCGCTTTGCGCGATGGCACGATGGGAAGTCCCGCTTTATACCGCCACCTGTTCACCGCGTCAGCACACCAGAGATGCCGTGGAAGGCCAAGCTGGGAAGCGGTGCGCCCAATATCCTGCATGGCCACGCTCACCAAATGAGAATTGCCGCCGACCCATTTAAAGCTGCTCTCGTCATGCGTGCGCATGGGCGTTTCCTCAGCTGAGGCGATGACTGTGCCAGATGCGATCAAAAAAGCCTGTAGAACCATGCATAGGGCATATCCGGTTTTGATTTCCCCAGAATCATGCCCTGCTCGCCTGTTTTTGTATTGATCTTTTACGAATGGCCGACTGTCGCTCGATCGTAAGATGCGTTAGAGCATGCTGCGATAAAGTGGATATTGGTTTATCACAAAAAAGCATGCGAAAATAAAAAAACAGGCGCATAATGCAATTCCATGCGAATGCATCCTTATATAAGAAAAAATATCGAAATCCTGATCCATTTTTTGCTTGTAATTTATTTCTAAAATATTGAAATTCTGATCTCTGAAATCCTCTTTTATCATTTTTATTTTCGTTAAACCTAAAAATTTCATTAGAATTTTTTCTGAATATCATTTAATATACTCCATTAACAAAACTATAAATTAAATTTAAATTTTTTAGCAATCAATACGTGTTAAATACTGACAAGAACGGGATGCGTTCACATGGAATCGTATCCCGCTCTCATCTTCTTCTGTTTGCATGCTTTCGCCGGAATTGCTCTAGCCATGATGGGGGGCTGCACGGGCGAAGGCCAAGGCTCCCAGAACCGCGATGCGCCCTGCGGGTCTGGGCATGCGCGGGGCAATGCGTGCGAGGCGGGTTGCCGCAAACCTGTTCTGTCCGCCACGCGCGGCGAGCCGGGCGTTCAGCATGGCTTCGGCGTAGCGCGTCTCACCGCTTTTGAGCGCGGATTCCAGCAGAACCTGCGTGAAGATATCGCGCTGCGCGTCGCTTCCCCCCAGAAGATGCGCGGAAGGCGCGGCCAGCCGCAGGGCGCGGAAGGCGAGATCCGCCCGCCCGGTTCTGGCCTGGAGCAAACCTTCCGCCATCAAGGCACCCGTCGCTTTCGCGACCCCGTCCTGCACCCTGTAAGCGGCGGGCTCTTCGGCGATGGATTGCGCGAGGCTTGTTGCCGCTTCGATGCGCCCCGCGCCGAGAAGCGCGAGCATGTAATGGAGATCGGCGAAAACGAGCGCGCGGTCAGCGATGCGCGCCTCGGCCTTTTCCGCCAGCTCCTCCCAGCGGTTGCCTACGCGATGACCCTCGGTTTCGAGCCGTGCGAGCAAGGATGCGGCATTGGCGATGTCGCGGACATCATCGGTTTTCTCCTGCCGGATCTCCCGGTCGTAGAGCCTGAAAACTTCGGTGATATCGCCCTGTTCCAGCCGGAACAAGGCGAGGTGCCAGAAAAGATGGCCGCCGAAAGTGTTGCAGCCGCGAATGGCGGCGCTTCTTGCCTCGATCCAGTCCACGCCTTCATCAATGCGGCCAGACATTTCATGCACATGGCTCACGGCATGAAGGCCCCAGGCATCGCGGGCTTCAAGCGTCACCGCCGCGCGGCCCATGCTTTCCGCCTCGTGATATTTGCCGTTTTCCTCAAGCGCAAAAGCATGGCAGCCCATCAGAAAGCCGCGATGCGGGTGCTGCGCGGGAAGTGCCTGCAAAACAGCTTCAATCGAGCGCAGCATGCCGTGTTTATCACCCAGCATGAAGCGCAGGCCATGGTTCAATTTGGCGCTGAGGCTATCTGAAGGGTCAAGCCGCAACACGGTTTCAAGGCTCTCGATCGCGCTCCGCCAATCGCCATTGGCTGCCAGCATGCCAGCCTCGGCGAAATGCTGATCCGCTTGTGAAAATCCGCCTTGCGCGATGAGCCGCAGGGCCTCCCTGGCGGCGCTGAGGGCGGCGGGCTTCAACGCGCTGCGCGCCAGGGTCACCAGCATCAGGGCGCGGGCGGCATGGCCGCGCGGATGCTCCGGCGCGATGGCGAGAAGCGCATCAAGCCGTGCCGGTGTTTCGCGGCCATGGGCGAGAACGGCCTCGGCAAGCGCCATATCGGCTTGCTCAAACGCGGTGGTCAACCGCGCAAGGCCCACTTTTTCAGGTGCTGATGAAGGATATGTCATCATGACAGGGCCAGACATCGGAAATATCCTTCTCATCATGGTTCAAACCATCTCCTTTTCGCACGACTTGAGTGTTCTGGCGTTACACAAACCATGCCGCGCTGATCAAGGCTTCGTGAAAACGCCTTGAATATCAGGTATATCAAACATTTCGGGCGGCATTCAGAACGCTTTGGATGTTGTGGTGGGGCATGCCTGCTTTGCAACGTCTTTATAGGTTTGCGCGATGAAGGCTGTGAGAATGAGGCCGGCACACCCGGCGAGATTGAGAAGCGCGGTCGCAGCCATGCCCCGGCCAACCCCATCCAGCACCATGCCGCCAAGCCAGGCGAGGATGATGCTGGCCATGAAGGCGGCGAGCGCCTGCTGGCCAACGAGAATAACCGGCCATATGCTGCCCAATTCTGCCCGATAGCGCTCAACCAGGGTGAGAACGACATAGGCGGAGCCAAGAAAATGCAGGTAAAGCAGCAGGCCGAGGTTGGTTTTTCCCGTCTCGCCGATCAGCCTTGCATGTACTTCTCCCAGCACCGGCCAGGCCTCCGTGAAGCCCCAGAAATTCACAGGCACGCTGGCAATCAGAAACGCCACGCACAGCCAGAACACCATGCCCTTTTTCAGGACAGGTGCCTTGAGCCAGCCCATGCCGAAGGAAAACCCGGTGAAGAACACCAATTGCCACGCGAAGGGGTTGAAAAACCAGCTTTGCCCCGGCATCTGCCCGCCAGGCAGGTTGAGGCCCGTCACCTGAACAACGAGCCAGAGCGCGGGCAGGGCGATGAGCACCAGAGAAGGGCTGAGCCGTGCCAGCGCCATCACCCCCGGCACCATGGCGAGAAGCACGAGATACATCGGCAGGATATCAAGAAAACTCGGGGTGAAGCGCAGGGTGACGAGCTTGAAAAGCCCATCCTCGGCATGGGTGAAAAACCAGTTCAGCCCCAGTTTCTCCGGGTAATCGATGCCGGTGATGCGATGCGCGGCGATGCTCACCGCCATCAGAACCAGCGCAAGCCCGATATGCGCCCAATAGACCTGCCAGAGGCGGAAGAGAATGCGCCGCGTGCCTGTCAGAAATCCATGGCGCAGAAAGCTGTGCCCGAAGGCAAAGGCGGAGGCAAGCCCTGAGCAGAAGACGAAGAGTTCCGCCGCCGAGGAAAAGCCGAATCTGGCGGGGATATAATCAAACCAGCGATTGGCGGGCATATGCGCGATGAAGATGATGAACATCGCAAGGCCGCGAAAAAAAATCGAGCCTCTCATCGCGCGGGGTGCGCGTGGGGGCGTTCACGCTCACAAGCGGCCCTCATAGGCATCGGGCGCAATCGCCGCCGCGATCACGCTGAAACCATTGCGATGCGCGAGCGCGGCCTTGAACGCGGTTTCGAGCGCTGCTTTATTGTCCACCCGCACACCCTTGCCGCCAAAGGCCTGCGCCACGGCGGCAAAATCGGTTCTACCGAAGCGCACGCCCGCCTCTTTTCGCCCGGAGGAACGCTGCTTGAGATCAATCAACGCGAGGCGCTCATCCTGCAACACGATGATGATGACGGGAAGGCCAAGGTCGCGCGCGGTGGCGAGTTCGCCGATCCCCATCTCGAACCCGGCATCACCGACAAAGGCGATCACACAAGCCTCGGGCGCGGCGATCTGATACCCCATGGCGAGGGGCAAGGCGCAGCCCATGGTGCAGAGCGCGGAGGATTGCAGCAGGCTGCGCGGGGCATCGCAGCGCCACATCTGGCTCAGAAGAATACGATGCGCGCCGGAATCCGCCGTGGCGATCACGCCTTCAGGCGCAAGCGCGCGAATGGTGGAAAACACCATGCCCGGCCCCCATTCCGCCTCCGGCGCGAAGGCTGAGGCGAGCGCGGCTTTCACATCGGCTATGCGGGCGGGATCAAGGCCGGGTTTTTGCATGAGCCCGTGTGACAAGGCGCCGAGATTGGCGCTGACATCGCCCGGAAGCAAGGCATCTGCCCGGTGCATCTGATGCAGGGGCAGGCTCGCCGCCAGCTCGATGACGGGCGTTGCAATGGGGAACGGGTCGCGCCAGTTGCTGCGCATTTCGATCGGGTCATAGCCCGCAAGAAGAATGCAATCGGCCTCGGCAAGCAGCGGCAGGAGAAGCTTGTCCGCCCCGGGGGATAAGCCTGCCCCGCCAAGCGCAAGCCTGTGCCCCTCCGGCAGCAAACCCTTGCCCTTGTAGGTGGTGATGAGCGGGGCGTTGAAGCCTTCACAAAATGTCGTAATCGCCGCACTGGCCTGCTGGTTCACGGCATCGACCCCCGCGATGACGAGCGGGCGCTGCGCCTTTTTGAGAAGCGCGCGCGCCGCTTCCAGAGCTGGTGAGGGCGCGGCCATGGCAGGCGCGGGCGCGGGCCGTGTGAAGGGGGCGGCATTTTCCTCGCCCTCCGCGACGCTGATCGGCACATCGAGATGAACCGGGCCGGGCTGGCCTTCGGTCGCGATCTGGGTCGCCCGGTCGATGACGCGGGCAACGGCGCCCTTGCTCGCCATCAGGCTCGCCTTGGTGATGGGGCGCAAGAGGGCCTGATGGTCGAAGACCTGATGGGTATAGCTTTCCGCTTCGCTCGGGTCGACCCTGCCGGTAAGAACAATCAGCGGCACGCGGTCCTGATGCGCGTTGGCCACCACATTGACGCCATTGGCCGCGCCGGGGCCAAGCGTTGCGACGAGAATGCCCGGCGCATGCGGCGCATTCGGGTTCATGGCGGATTGTGCGTGCCAGACCCCTTCGGCCATGAAGCCGGCCGCGTTTTCATGCTTGGTGAGAACGAAGCGGATGCCCGCGCCCTCCAAGGCTTCAACCAAAGCGAGAACCTCGCCGCCCGGCATGCCGAAAGCGATGCGGCAACCTTGCGCATAAAGCCGCGCGGCGATGAGGTCGGCTCCGTTTGGCATATCAAATCCTGTCAATGGTGCTTTATTCTTTTTGTGCAGATCTTCCCTGTGCGCAGATCTTCCTTGTGCATTTGCCGCAAAGCGGCTTCACCGTCACTTCGCATTTGCGTGATGACGCTCGTCCTGCCCGTTTTTTGATGGCGGGGGCAGGCTCCAAGCCGCAAGGAAAGAAAAACCATGCCGCGTTTTGCCGCCAATCTCAGCTTTCTATTCACGGAACTGCCGTTTCTGGAGCGGTTCGGTGCTGCGGCCCGCGCCGGGTTCACGGCGGTGGAATATCTGTTCCCCTATGATCATGCGCCGGATGAGATCGCGGCGCAGCTTGAGGCGCATAAGCTCGAACAGGTTCTCTTCAATTTAGCCCCGGGGGATTGGGCGAAGGGTGAGCGCGGCCTTGCCTGCCTTGAAGGCCGGGAGGCGGCGTTCCATGCCAGCATCGCCACCGCGCTGACCTATGCCAGAGCCAGCGGCACGACGCGGCTTCACCTCATGGCCGGGCTCGGCGACAGGCGGGATGGCGCGACTTTGCTGCGCTATAAAGCCGCGCTTCGCCAAGCTGCCGAGGCTCTGGCGCAAGAGGGCATCACGCTTCTCATCGAGCCGCTCAACGGGCGGGATATGCCGGGCTATCTCCTCGATGACGTGCCCTTCGCGGCGGCGCTGATCAAGGAGACGGGGCTGAAGAACCTCCGCTTGCAGCTTGATCTTTACCACGCGCAGATCCTTCATGGCGATATCACGACGGTGATCGAGAGGTTGCTCCCCATGATCGGGCATATCCAGATCGCGAGCGTGCCCTTGCGCCATGAGCCGATGCGCGGCGAGATGCATGATGCCTATCTCTTCGCGCTGCTCGACAGGCTGGGTTATAACGGGTTCATCGGCTGCGAATATCACCCGGAAGCAGGCACGCTTGAGGGGCTCGGCTGGTTTGCACCCTATCGCCGCCCGTGACAGGGCGGGTTTATACTGCATATGGCATTCAGTTCATGTTCAGCCCGATCGCGTGATGATCATCGTCAGAATGATATTTCGTCTTCACGGAGGTGCCATCATGAGACTTTACCGTGTGCCTGCCATTCTCGCTCTTGTGCTTGCCGGGTTTGTTGCGCAATCCGCCCCCGCTTCGGCGCAAGGCTGGGGGCGGGAATGCCGCAACCCCGGACATTGGGATGACATCAACAGCTACGCTTATGGCTATCGCGGCTGCGGCTGGTATGCCGGGCGCTGGTGGCCGGGCGGTTATGCTGGCTATCGCGTCGAGCGCCCGCGCTATGGCTATGGTTGGTATGACGACGGCTATGATGATGGCCCAAGGCGCGGGTGCCGCAACCCCAAACATTGGGATGACATCAACAGCTACCCTTACGGTTATCGCGGCTGTGGCTGGTATGCCGGGCGCTGGTGGCCGGGCGGCTATGCTGGCTACCGGGTGCAGCATCGCCCTCGATTCCGTGAATCGGTTTACGGGTTTTATGGTCGCCCGTATTACGGCGGCGGCGGTTTTCGCATTGAAATCCGATAAAAGCATGTTGCGATAAAGCGTGTCTCCAAGGAAAAGCTTGTTTCAAGGGGTAGGGAGATTTATGTCTCCTTTAAACCCCTTGTTACCGGAGAGAGACATGCTCACCACCATCGCCTTCAAAACCGAGAAAAATCTGATTGGCGGCGCGTGGGTTGGCGCGGATTCGGGTCAAACCATCACCGTCATCGACCCCGCGACGGGGGAAAGCATCGGCACCGTGCCCGATTGCGGCGCGGCGGAAACCCGCCGCGCGATCACCGCCGCGCATGCGGCCTTTCCCGGCTGGAGGAAGAAAACCGCCGCCGAGCGCAGCGCCATGCTCCTCACCCTTGCCGGGTTGATCCGCGAGAATAGCGAGCAGCTCGCGACCCTCCTCACATTGGAGCAGGGCAAGCCCCTCGCCGAAGCGCGGGGCGAGGTTGGATCATCCGCCGCCTATATCCAGTGGTTTGCCGAGGAAGCACGCCGCGCTTATGGCGATGTCATCCCCTCGCCCTGGGCGGATCGGCGGATTCTCGTCACCAAAGAGCCGGTGGGGGTGGTCTGCGCCATCACGCCGTGGAATTTCCCCTCCTCGATGATTGCGCGCAAGCTCGGCGCGGCGCTCGCGGCGGGCTGCACCATCGTCATCAAGCCAGCAGACCTTACCCCCTATTCCGCGCTCGCCTGGGGCGTTTTAAGCGAAAAGGCCGGTATTCCGGCGGGTGTCGTCAATATCGTGACGGGGTATGCGCCGGTGATCGGCGCGGAAATGACCGCCAACCCGCTGGTGCGTAAGATCAGCTTCACCGGCTCGACCGCTATTGGAAAATTGCTCGCGGTGCAGAGCGCGCCGGGCATGAAGCGGATTTCGCTGGAGCTTGGCGGCAATGCGCCCTTCATCGTGTTCGATGACGCGGATCTCGATCGCGCGGTCGCGGGCGCGATGATGGCGAAATATCGCAATGCCGGGCAAACCTGCATCTGCACCAACCGGTTTTACGTGCAGGCCGGGGTTTATGACGCCTTTGCCGAAAAATTCGCCTCTGCCGTCAAGGCGCTCACCATCGGCAATGGGCTTGAGGCCGGCGTTCAGATCGGCCCCTTGATCGATAATCGCGCGATTGCCAAGGTCGAGCGCCACCTCGCGGACGCCGTGGCGAAAGGCGCGAGCGTCGTCACCGGCGGCAGGAAGCACAAGCTTGGCGGCACTTATTTCGAGCCGACCCTCCTCACCGGCGTGACGCAGGAGATGGTGGTGGCGCGGGAGGAAACCTTCGGCCCCATCGCGCCGCTCTTCCGCTTCGAGAGCGAAGACGAGGTGGTGGCCATGGCCAATGCCACGGAATATGGCCTTGCCTCCTATTTCTACACGCGCGACCTTGCCCGCAGCTTCCGCGTGGCCGAGGCTTTGAAATACGGCATGGTCGGCATCAATGAGGGCATCATCACCACCGAGGTTGCGCCCTTTGGCGGCGTGAAGGAAAGCGGGGTTGGCCGCGAAGGCTCGCATTACGGCCTCGATGATTATCTTGATATCAAATATCTCAGCATTGGCGGGTTGGGCTAAATTTTTTGCGCTTGCAGTTTCTGCTAAAGCACGCTGACAATGGCCGCATAATCACGAGGTGATCATGCGCCGCGCGCTGCAATTCCTGTTTCGGGGTGAGGTGGTTTCGCCTGAAGCCTTCCCTCCCTCTCTCACGCTGCTTGAATGGCTGCGCGAGCATCAGCGCGCCATTGGCACCAAGGAAGGCTGCAATGAGGGGGATTGCGGCGCCTGCACGGTTGTTCTCGTGCGCGCGCAAGAGGGCGCGCTCTCTTATCAGCCGGTGAATGCCTGCATTCTTTTGCTGGGGCAGGTGGATGGCGCGGAAATCCTCACCATTGAAGATTTGGCGAGCGAGGGCGCGCTCCACCCTTTGCAACAGGGAATAGTCGAGGCGCATGCCTCGCAATGCGGGTTCTGCACGCCCGGCATCATCATGAGCCTTTTTGCCGCTTACCAGATGGAGCCGCGCCCGGTGCGCCGCGATGCCATCACCACCTGCCTTTCGGGGAATTTGTGCCGCTGCACCGGCTATCGCCCGATCATCGATGCGGCGATGAGCGCCATGGCAGGCCCGGCGGCGGATGGTTTTGTTGCGCAGAGCGCGGCGCGCCTTCTTCGGCTGGAAGCCTTGCAGGATGGCCGGGACGTGATGATCGGCGATGATATCCGTTTTTTCGCCGCCCCGGCGCGGCTTGAAACCCTGGCTGATCTTGTCTTGCGGCACCCTGACGCAAAAATCGTCGCGGGCGCGACCGATTTGGGGCTTTGGATCACCAAACGGCTCGATGCGCCGCAAAAGCTCATCTGGCTCAGGCGGGTTGCAGCGCTTTCGCGCATCGAGGACAGGGATGATGCCGTCGTTCTGGGTGCGGGCGTCACGCATCAGCAGGCGGAAGCGGTTTTTGGCGCGCTCGACCCTGATCTTGCAGCCTTGATGCAGCGTTTCGGCTCGAAACAGGTGCGCAGCTCAGGCACGATTGGCGGGAATATCGCCAATGGCTCGCCGATCGGCGATCTCGCGCCCGCGCTGATCGCGCTTGGCGCGATGCTCACCTTGCGGCGCGGCGGCCTCACGCGGCGCATGCCGCTTGAGGATTTTTTCATCGCCTATGGCCAGCAGGACAAGGATGCGGGCGAGTTCATCACCAGCATCACCATCCCCAAACCAAGGAAGGGCCAGCATTTTCGCTGCCTCAAGCTTTCCAAACGCTTTGATGAGGATATTTCTGCCGTGATGGGGGCGTTTTTCCTCACCCTGTCGGGCGATGTGATCATCGAGGCCCGCATCGCCTATGGCGGCATGGCGGGCACGCCCAAACGCGCGCGCCGCACCGAGGCCGCGCTGAAGGGCTTGTCACTCGTCGATGCACATGCCGTGACGATGGCGATTGCCATGCTGTCCGAGGATTTCACGCCGCTCTCCGATATGCGCGCCTCCGCCGCCTATCGCGCGAAAACGGCGCGGGCGCTCCTCGGCAAGGCGTTGCTTGAGGTGGCGGGAACCGGCACCCCGACGCGGCTTCACCCGCGCCCCTCTCCGCCGCTGGAGCATGGCCATGCGCGCTGAAGCCCCGCCGCTGCAAAACGTTCACGCCAGCACGCCGCATGACAGCGCGCGCCTGCATGTGAGCGGCAGCGCGACCTATATCGATGATATTCCCGAGCCAGCAGGGCTTCTCCATATGGCGCTCGGGCTTTCGCCCATCGCGCGTGGGCGGCTCGTGGCGCTTGATCTCGCGCCTGTTCTTGCCTCCGAAGGCGTGGTGCGGGTTCTCACCGCCGCCGATGTGCCGGGGCGGAATGATACCTCGCCCGCCTTGTTTGACGAGCCGATGCTTGTGGAAGACGCGATTTCCTTCCACGGGCAGATCCTTTTTGCCGTGCTTGCCACTTCGCGCCGCGCGGCGCGGGTTGCGGCGCGCCGCGCTATCATCACCACCAGCCGTGAGGCGCCGAGCGTGACGATTGCCGATGCCGAGGCGCGGGGCGAGACCGTTCTGCCCGATTACGCCTTCGGGCGGGGCGATGAGCAGGCGGCTTTAGAGGCCGCACAAAACCGCCTTTCAGGCAGCATCACTATTGGCGGGCAGGAGCATTTCTATCTCGAAGGGCAGGTCGCGCTCGCCATTCCCGGCGAGGGAGAGGAGATGCATGTCCATTCCTCCACCCAGCACCCGAGCGAGGTGCAGCATATTATCGCGCGGGTTCTCGGCGTCGCGGATCATCAGGTGAGCGTGGAATGCCGCCGCATGGGCGGGGGCTTCGGCGGCAAGGAAAGCCAGGCGAGCCAGTTCGCAGCGCTCGCGGCGCTTGGCGCGCGCCTCACCGGGCGGGCCTGCAAGTTGCGGCTTGACCGGGATGATGATTTTGTCACCACCGGCAAGCGGCACGACATGCTCTCGCATTATGATGTCGGGTTTGATGATGCGGGGCGCATCACCGCGCTTTCGCTGCTGCATGAGGCGCGCTGCGGTTATTCGGCGGATTTGTCGCTGGGTGTGGTTGACCGCACCATGTTTCATTCGGATAACGCCTATTTCCTGCCTGCGGTTTTGATCGCCACCAAACGCCATAAAACCAACACGGTCTCGAATACGGCGTTTCGCGGCTTTGGCGGGCCGCAAGGCATGCTGGCAATGGAGCGCGTCATCGATGCCATCGCGCATCATCAGGGCCGTGACCCGCTGGATGTGAGAAAAGCGAATTTTTACTGCGCCGGGCGTGATATCACGCCTTACGGCATGCCGGTTTTCGACCATGACACATTGCTGCCTTTGGTCGAGACGCTGGAGGCCACCAGCCAGTATCGCACGCGGCGGATGGAAATTGCGGCCTTCAACGCTGCTTCGCCGATTTTGAAACGCGGCATCGCGCTCACTCCGGTCAAATTCGGCATTTCCTTCACGCTGAAGCACCTCAATCAGGCCGGGGCGCTTGTGCATGTCTATTCGGATGGCTCGATCAGCCTCAATCATGGCGGCACCGAGATGGGGCAGGGGCTTTTCGTCAAGGTGGCGCAGGTGGTGGCGGATGTGTTCGGCGTGCCGCTTTCGCGCGTGAAAATCACCGCGACGCATACCGGAAAAGTGCCCAATACCGGGCCGACGGCGGCCTCCTCCGGCTCTGATCTCAACGGCATGGCGGCGAAAATCGCGGCGGAAACCATCCGCGACCGCATGGCGGCGGAAGCCGCACGGCAGATGGGCGGCAAGGTTGCGGATATCCGCTTCGAAGACGGCCATGTGACCTGCGGCGCGGCGTCACTCACCTTCAGCGCCTTGGCGAAAACCTGCGTTCTGGAGCGCATTTCGCTTTCCTCCACCGGCTATTGCCGCACGCCGAACATCACCTGGGACAGGGCCAGCAAAACCGGGCGGCCGTTTTTCTACTTCGCCTATGGCGCGGCCTGTTCGGAGGTGATGATCGACACCATGACCGGGGAGATGAAACTCACCCGCGTCGATCTTCTCCATGATTGCGGGCATTCGCTCAACCCGGCGATCGATATCGGCCAGATCGAGGGCGGGTTCGTGCAGGGGCTGGGCTGGCTCACCACCGAGGAACTGGTGTTCGACGCCGAAGGCAGGCTGAAAACCCACGCGCCCTCGACCTATAAAATCCCCGTCGCTTCCGATATTCCGGCGGATTTTCGCACCGCGCTCTGGCACGAAGCAAACCGGGAGGATGCGCTTTATCGCTCGAAAGCGGTGGGCGAGCCGCCGGTGATGCTGGCAATTTCCACCTTTTGCGCCATCGCCGATGCGGTGCATGCGGTCAATCCCGGCAGGCCGGTTCAGCTGCGCGCGCCTGCGACGCCGGAAGCCATTCTCGATGCTATCGAGGCGCAAAAGGGCGGCGCATGAGGGGGCTTTGGCCAAAGCTTGCTCGGTTTTTGCAGGAGGGGGAGCGCGCGGCGCTCATCACCCTCGCGGAGGTTCAAGGTTCAAGCCCGCGTGAGGCGGGCACGCGCATGCTGGTGCGCGGGGATGGCGCGTTTTCCGGCACGATTGGCGGGGGTGCGCTCGAATGGCAGGCCTTGGCAGAAGCGCAACGCCTCATCGCCGCTTTTCCGCAAGGGGTTGGCAGAACGCAGAGCTTCGCCTTGGGGCCTGATCTTGGCCAATGCTGCGGCGGGCAGGTTTTGCTGCGCTTTGAGGTGGTCACGAGGGCTGATCTTGGCTGGATCACGCCGCTCGCCAGCATGGGCGATGCGCGGTTTATAACCAGCGCCATGCCGGATGCGCGCGGGGTGCTTCAGCGCGCAATCGCCGGGGCGGAGGCGGGCGGCACTATCGAGGCGTTCGGCGAAGCGCATACGCCGCTGCTGCTCTTCGGAGCCGGGCATGTCGGGCGCGCGCTGGTTCTCGCGCTCGCGCCTTTGCCGTTTCTCGTGCGCTGGGTTGATAACCGCCGCGAGGCATTTCCTTCCCATGCGCCCGCGAATGTAGAGATGATTTTCCAGCCTGATCCGGTGCTTGAGATCGAGGCCGCGTCGCCGCACAGCATCGCGCTCATCATGACGCAGAGCCATGCGCTTGACCTTGCTCTCGTTGCGGCGGGTTTGAAAAACCCGGCGATCCAGCATCTCGGTGTGATTGGCAGCGCGACGAAACGCGCGCGCTTCCTCAGCCAGATCAAGAAAGCGGGGTTTGAGGAAGCAGTGCTCAGCCGCCTCATCTGCCCTATCGGGTTGCCTGAGTTGAAGGGCAAGCACCCCGCGATCATCGCGGCGGGGGTTGCGGTGCAGGCTTTGCTCTGGCACGAAGCGCGCACCTTATCCTTGCAACAGCCGGAAACCGAGCGTCGCCATGCCTCACCATGATGAACCCCTGCTCAAACGCGCCATCGCACTCTCGCGGGAGCATATGGAAGCGGGAAATGGCGGGCCCTTCGGCGCTCTGATCGCGGATCGCTCAGGGACTATCATCGCGGAAGGGTGGAACTGCGTCACCACCGGCAATGACCCCACGGCCCATGCGGAGGTGACGGCGATTCGCCGCGCCTGCACAGCATTGGGGCGCTTCGATCTGAAGGGGCATGTGATTTATTCGAGCTGCGAGCCGTGCCCGATGTGCCTTGCCGCGATTTACTGGGCGCGGCTTGACCGGCTGGTGTTTGCCAATGGCCGCGCGGATGCCGCCGCCATCGGCTTTGATGATGCCTTGATTTACGATGAAATCCCCAAACCCATCGAGGCGCGCGCCATCCCCACGCTTCATCTGCCGCTCAAGGACGGGTTAGACGTTTTCGCCGATTGGCTGAAAAAGCCGGATAAAGTGCCCTATTGAGCAAGATCAGCGCAGGATTTCAGGCGCGGGAAAATTCACGGTGAAGGGGCGCCCGCCCGAGAAGCGATCCGGCAACAGCCCCTGATTCGAGAAGCGCGCACCGCCATTCGTGCCGGAAACGCCTTGCGTGTCATAGATATAATTCTGCATCGAACCAACGGGAACCGATGTCCCTGGATCAAGCCAGGAGCGCGGCTTCACGTCAATGTAAAGCGGTTTGCGGCTTTGCGCTTCGGCTGTGGTGACCATGATGACAAGCCCGGCACAGGCGGCAAAAGCGATTTTGAACATGACAACTCCCGTTATGCGGTTAGAGCATGTTGCGCAAAAGCATGCCCCCGCAAAGGCGGGGGTGGACACCGGTTTTGCGTAACAACATGCGAAAAAACAAGAAGATAGAGCGTTTCAGATGACTCAATCTTTGCTAGAAACGCTCTAAGGCATTAACCTTAACGGCTAATCTATGAAAAAGTTGTAACGAAACACAATGCCCTGCGGTTTTCATGTGCTGTTTCTGCAGGTTTATCGCAGGCGCGTGGAGAGTTTGAGGTTCGGCAAATCAGCATCATGATCCATCCATGTCACCTTGCGGCTGGGCTGGCGTGTGCTGGCGCAGGCGAGGCGGCTGCGTTCCGCTTGCGCGAAATAGCGTTTGAGCGCCACATCCGTTCCCGCGCTGACAAGATCAAGCCGGTTGAGGAAACAGCCCAGCCCCACCCTGTCGATCACCTTGCCGGAATGGGCGCATGTCCAGCCTCTGATATGAAGCCCGATCGGGTCGAGCCGCCGGAAGGCAAGGCAGGCATGGCTGCGCCCTTCATGTGACAAGGTTGCGTCTGCCACCTGCACGATACCGAATTTTGTATTGATTTCGGCAGGGGAAGCCATTCTCTCCAGTGAGAATTGCGCGTTTGCGGCCAGGGCGGCAAGATCGGAAAAGAAGGGGCGCGCGGGCAGGGCCTCCGCTTCAAACCGTTCCAGCAGCAGATGAATCAGCGGCAGGGCGGGTTTTCCATCTTCCGCTTCGCTGATCCAGGTCAGGCTGTCCTGCCGCGCAGCATTGCCGCGCGTGGCAACCTTGTAGCTCGGCATCGTGCCTTCAAGTTCCGGCGCTTCGAGGTTGAACATGAGGATCGGCCGCCGCACCGGCTGCCAGACCGGTTCAGCGACCGCTGCGGCAAGCGCGCGCTGTGGCGCTGCCTGTGGTTCGGCATTCGGATCATCCGGGCTGAAGCCGGGGGTTTCGGGCATTGCGGGCAGCACCACCGCTTCAACAGCCGGAACGGCATTTGACACCGCAGCAGGCGCCGGGCTTTGCATCGCCGGCAGGATGAGGGCCATAGCCAGCAGCATGAACGCGGTGATGATGAAAAACCGGCGCGATTTCGCGTCTTCCGACCAGTGCTGGTTGAACCCCAGCGAGGGGAACAGGATATGCAGCAATAGCCCGCATAGCATGGCGATGCGCGTGATGAACGAGGCGGTATTCCGCCAGGCCGGAAGCTCAGTGACGTGATGCGTGAGGCGCAGCAAGGGCGCAAAAGGCCGCAAGAATGCCTTCAGCACCAAAAGCAGGAAGGCTTTCGCTAAACCGGCAATATCAAGCTGCGCAGCAGCAGGTTGGGATGGTTTCAAGGAAGCCGCGTGATGAACAGGTTTTTCAACCGCCGGGCGGGGCTGCGGCGCGGCCTGTTTCAGAACCTGCCTATACGCCCCCAGCTTGCGCGAAAGCTGCGCCTGAAGGCTCACGTCTTCCGCAACAACAAAACCGCTGATGCCGCCCAGAAGCTCAACCCGGCTTTCACGCCTCGTTTCCATGACGCAATACTCTCAACTCACCAGAGCGTAGTGCGGTCTGACTGCATCAGACCAGCCGCTCCATCTTCTTGTTTTATCGCATGTTGTTACGCAAAATCGGTATTCATTTTTGCGCAAGATGCTCTAGAGCGTTTCCGGCAAGGATTGAGTCACCTGAAACGCTCTCTCTCCTTGTTTTGACGCAATTCCGGACGCGAAACAGCTTCTTACTTTCGCTGGAATTGCTCTCAATTTACATAAAACAGACATTCCTTGGTTACCAAACCCCGCCAAATTCAAAACAGGGTAAAGGCAATGCTAAGAAACCCCCCTTCGCCGAAAGCCTGAATTGACTTTTCCCCCTTATGCATGATTGATGCAGAGAAAGAGCAAACTCAACCTCCGCTGTTGCCCCGCTCTTGAGGAATTGTCGCCATGTCGCCTCTCGGCCCGAAAAAACGGACGACGACAAAACCGGCCACCACAAGCGGCACGGTTCTCTGACATTGTCCTCACCTCGGGCCATCCCCCCGCGAGGGGCGGGCAAGCCCGGATCAGGCATCCGGTTTTCCGGGGGAATTTCTGGTCAGCCATGATCACATCAGGAATGAAAACCATGAGCTACAAGGTTGCAGTTGTCGGCGCCACGGGGAATGTGGGCCGCGAAATGCTCAATATCCTCGCAGAACGCGCGTTTCCGGTGAGCGAGGTTGTCGCTCTCGCCTCCTCGCGCTCCATCGGGCAGGAGGTTTCTTTCGGCGACAGGACGCTGAAGGTGAAGTCGCTTGAGCATTATGATTTTTCCGATACCGATTTCTGCCTCATGTCGGCCGGGGGCGAGGTTTCCAAGGTCTGGTCGCCGAAAATCGGCGCGCAGGGCTGCGTTGTCATCGATAATTCCTCCGCCTGGCGCTATGATCCGGATGTTCCGCTCATCGTGCCGGAGGTGAATGCCGATGCCGTGCGCGGGTTCACCAGAAAGAACATCATCGCCAACCCCAATTGCTCCACGGCGCAGCTCGTTGTGGCGCTCAAGCCCCTGCATGACCGGTTCGGCATTACCCGTGTGGTGGTTTCGACCTATCAATCGGTTTCGGGCGCGGGCAAGGAGGGGATGGACGAGCTCTTCGACCAGACGCGCGCGATTTTCTCCGCTGGCGAGGTGAAGACCAGGAAATTCCCCAAGCGCATCGCCTTCAACCTCATCCCGCAGATCGATGTTTTCATGGAAGACGGCTATACCAAGGAAGAGTGGAAGATGATGGTCGAGACCAAGAAAATTCTCGACCCCGCCATTCGCCTCACGGCGACCTGCGTGCGGGTGCCGGTGTTCATCGGCCATTCGGAGGCGGTGAATATCGAATGCAAAAACCCCATCAGTGTCGAGGAAGCGACCGCTGTCCTGCGCCATGCGCCGGGTATTCTCGTGATCGACAGGCACGAGCCGGGTGGCTACATCACCCCGCATGATTCAGCGGGGGAGGATGCCACCTTCATCTCGCGCATCCGCGAGGATGCGACGGTGGAAAATGGCCTCACCTTCTGGTGCGTTTCGGATAATTTGCGCAAGGGTGCGGCGCTCAATGCCATCCAGATCGCCGAATGCATGCTCAATCGCGGGCTCATCACGCCCAAGGCAAAAGCGGCCTGATACCAAGGGTCATGAACAATGACCTTTGGTATTCCGTCCTGAATTGATCAAGCCATTGGCTGCATTTGATCAATTCAGGGCCTTCAAAGGCCCCGTGCGTCGGCATCCGGGGCGTTTGGTATAAGCATGCTGTTCTATCAACGGCCTCGATCATGGCCGTTGACGGGTAGCGAATCAGTGCAGTGAGGCTGGTTTTGCGCCTTCCGCATGGGAAAATCAGGCTTTCTCTCCCCTATGAACAGCCAGGCTTGATAAGAATCACGGGTTTTTCACAGATAATCTGTGGTTTTGGTGCAATCACAGCGCGAAACCCTATGAAATGGCGGCATCACTGCTAGTGTCGCAGCCGCACGGGGCGTGGTGTTGATCATCACCCGCGTTCAAAGCCGGATCAGCGGTATTGCACAGCATCCATTTCACGAAAGGACCTCAACCATGGCCACCCAAGCCGAATTCATCGACGCCTTCGCCAAAGCCGCCGACATCACCAAAGCCGAAGCCGACCGTATCGCCCGCGTTTATGCGGCAACCGCCGTTGCCCATGCCAAGACCGGTTTTGCCAGCCTGCCCGATCTCGGGCGGTTCAAATCCGTCACCCGCGCCGCCCGCAAGGCCCGCAACCCGCGCAGCGGCGTGATGATCGACGTGCCCGCGAAAACCTCGCTGACGCTGAAAATCAGCCTTTGAGAGGGTGAAGTCCTGAACCAAGGCCCGATTCCGGGCCCTGGTCTTTTATTTTAGCGCGGCAGATCGCTGGTTCCCATCAGGAAGGTGTCGATCGCCTGCGCGGCCTGCCGCCCTTCGCGGATCGCCCAGACGACGAGGCTCTGCCCGCGCCGCATGTCACCCGCGACGAAGAGCTTGTCCTGGCTCGTGCGATAATCCTCTTCATTCGCGGCGACATTGCCGCGCCTGTCAAGCGCTGCGCCGGATTGTGCGACAAGCCCGTTGGTGATCGGTCCGGCAAAGCCGATCGCGAGGAACACAAGATCCGCCTTGATGATGAAATTGGAGCCGGGAATCGGCTTTCTTTTCTCATCCACCTTCGCGCATTCCACGCCGGTGACGCGGCCATTCCTGCCGATAATCCCCAGGGTTGCGGCCTGAAACTCGCGCTCCGCCCCTTCTGCCTGGCTGGAGGAGGTGCGGAATTTCGTTGCCCAATAGGGCCAGATGGTGAGCTTGTCCTCAATCTCGGGCGGGCGCGGGCGGATATCGAGCTGCGTGACCGCGAGCGCGCCCTGCCGGAAGGCGGTGCCGACGCAATCGGACGCGGTATCGCCGCCGCCGATCACGACGACGTTCTTCCCGCCCGCGAGAATGGGGCGATCCTCCGCCCCCTCATGCCCGGTGCGGCGATTCTGCTGCACGAGATAGGGCATGGCGAAATGAACACCATCCAAGTCCTGCCCCGGCAAGGCGGGGTCACGCGGGTTTTCCGCGCCAGCGGCCATCAGAACAGCGTCAAACCGCGCCTTCAGATCATCAAGAGCGAGCGTGGTGCCGATGTTGGCACCGTAATGAAACTGCACGCCTTCCGCCTCCATCTGCGTGATGCGGCGGTCGATATGGTGCTTCTCCATCTTGAAATCAGGAATGCCGTAGCGCAGCAGCCCGCCCGCGCGCGGCTCACGCTCATAAACATGCACCTTGTGCCCGGCGCGCGCGAGTTGCTGCGCGGCGGCAAGCCCGGCGGGGCCGGAACCGACCACGGCAACGCGCTTGCCGGTGAGCTTTTCCGCTGGTTCAGGCTTGATCCAGCCGTTTTTCCAACCGGTATCGGCAATCGCCTGCTCGATGGTCTTGATCGTCACCGGCACGTTTTCAAGATTGAGCGTGCAGGCTTCCTCACACGGCGCGGGGCAGATGCGGCCGGTGAATTCCGGGAAATTATTGGTGGAATGCAGGTTATCCAGCGCTGTCTGCCAGTCATCCTGATAAACGAGGTCGTTCCAGTCCGGGATCTGGTTATGAACCGGGCAGCCGGTGGGGCCATGGCAATAGGGGATGCCGCAATCCATGCAGCGCGCCGCCTGCTCGCGCACGTCTTTCGCGTCCATCGGCAAGGTGAATTCCCTGAAATGGCGAATACGATCCGAAGCGGGCTGATATTTTGCATCCCGCCGGTCGATTTCAAGAAACCCCGTGACCTTACCCATCTTTATAACCCTGATATCCTGCGTCTGAAAAAGTCGATGATCGAGAATTGGTCATTCTGTCATCCCGGCCTTGAGCCGGGATCCAGTCTTTATGCGCTGGGTGCCAGCCCAAGCCTGTCTTCGCATCGCTTGATCCACCCCGTCAATGCTGCACGCGGCGCAAGGTCAAACCCACCCTCATGCGCGAGCCGCGTATAAGCAAGAAGCGCGATATCCGCGATGGTTATATCCTCGCCGATGAAAAACCGCCTGCCTGCGAGCCGCCTTTCCATGAAATCGAGCGCATTGTTGCCGCGCTTCACCTTATCCGGATCAAGCGCGGAGGCGGGCTTGCCGAGATAGACCGTCTCAAACCGGCACACGGCGATGTAAGGCTCGTGGCTGTATTGCTCCCAGAACAGGAGTTCATCCACCTTCGCCTGAAGGAACGGCTCATCCGGCAACAGCGCCGTGCCGCGCGCAAGATAGCGCAAAATGGCGTTGGACTGCGCGATGCAGCGCCCGTCCTCAAGCTCCAGCACCGGCACCTGCCCCATATCATTCATGGCAAGAAATGCAGGCGTTCTCGCCTCGCCCTTCATCAGGTCAACCGGCACGAAGGTGTCATCACGGCCCAAGAGCCTGGCCGCGTAAACCACCTTCAGGCAATTGCCTGAATTGAGATCGCCATGAATGCGCATGCTCTATTCCGCCGCCTCAACGATGGTCAGTCCCGGCGCGACCGTGTTTTTGACATCAAGAATTTCAATCCCGACGAGGCGCCCTTCCTTGTCAAAGTCAAGGATCAGGCCGGGACGAACCTCTTCGGATGCATCCGAAATTGCTTCCGCAAGATTGATGTAGAGCGCGTCGGCACGATGATCATACTTAATCTTCATACGCGCCTCCCGGCATTTCGATCCCAAACGACCGTGATGATCACCACAGCCTCTTGCTCTTCCTCATAAACCAAACGCAGCATTCGGCCACCAAATTCAGGGATACGCCGCCAGACGCGAATGCGATCTTTATGATTTGGATCAGGTTCGACCCGAACTGGCTCAAATAAAGCTTTGAGGGCCCATTCTTTTAAAATCCCTCGTTTGGCGCACATATCCAGTGCGTGTGGGAGCCAGATGATCTTGATATCGGGCCCCACTTTTTCACTCCGCCGCCTGCATCAGCCGGGCTGCCTCCATTTCGCGGATGGCGCGGCGATATTCCACCGGCATCACCTTGACGAATCTGGTGCGGAAATCCGCCCAATGGTCGAGAATGTGCCTGGCGCGGGCCGAGCCGGTATAGCGCAGGTGATTGGCGATAAGCTGATGCAGGCGCTCCTCATCATGGCGCGCAAGATCGCCCATGATGTCGATGCGGCCCTTGAACTCAAGATCACCGCCATGGTGATAATCGCGTTCAAGCAATTCCTCTTCCTCTTCCACCGGCTCAAGATCGACCATGGAAAGGTTGCAGCGCGAGCGGAAGGAGCGATCTTCATCGAGCACATAGGCGACCCCGCCCGACATGCCGGCGGCGAAGTTGCGCCCGGTTTCGCCGATCACCACCACGACCCCGCCTGTCATATATTCGCAGCCATGGTCGCCCGTGCCTTCCACCACCGCAATCGCGCCGGAATTGCGCACCGCGAAGCGCTCACCCGCCACGCCCCGGAAATAGCATTCGCCCGAGATCGCGCCATAAAGCACGGTATTGCCGATAATGATCGAGTTTTCCGGCACAATCGCGGCGTTCTCCGCCGGGCGGATGATAAGCCGCCCGCCCGATAACCCCTTGCCGACATAGTCATTCGCTTCACCGATCAAATCAAGCGTCACGCCCGCCGCGAGCCATGCGCCGAAGCTCTGCCCCGCCGTGCCGGTCAAGGTCACGTGGATGCTCTCATCCGGCAAACCGGCATGGCCATGCCTGCGCGCGATCTCGCCCGAAAGCATCACCCCCGTCGCGCGATCCGCCGAGCGGATTTTATGGCTGAGCCGCAAAGGCGCGCCGCCCTCGATGGCGCTTCTGGCTTCCGCGATCAATTTGCGGTCGAGAACGTCATCGATCGGGTGCTTCTGCCGCTCGCTGTGCTTGCGCGCAACCTCTTCTGGTGCATCCGGTTCGGCAAAAAGCCTGCCGAAATCAAGCCCCTTCGCCTTCCAATGGTCAATTCCGGCGCGGGTGTCGAGGATGTCCGTGCGCCCCACCAGATCAGAAAAGCGGGTGACGCCGATCGCCGCCATCATCGCGCGCACGTCTTCCGCGATGAAGAAGAAGAAATTGATGATATGCTCGGGCAAGCCCTTGAAGCGCTTGCGCAATACCGGGTCTTGCGTTGCAACCCCCACCGGGCAGGTGTTGAGGTGGCATTTGCGCATCATGATACAGCCCGCCGCGATCAAGGGCGCGGTGGAAAAGCCGAATTCATCCGCGCCCAGCAGCGCACCGATCACGACGTCGCGCCCGGTGCGCAAGCCGCCATCAACCTGCAGGGCGACGCGGCCGCGAAGCCGGTTCTTCACCAGAACCTGCTGGGTTTCAGCAAGCCCCATCTCCCAGGGTGACCCCGCATGCTTGATGGAGGTGAGGGGAGAGGCCCCCGTGCCGCCCTCATAGCCGGAGATGGTGATATGATCCGCCCGTGCTTTCGCAACGCCTGCCGCGACCGTGCCGACGCCAACCTCGGAGACGAGCTTGACCGAAACCTCCGCCAATGGATTGACGTTCTTCAAATCGAAGATGAGCTGCGCAAGATCCTCAATCGAATAAATATCATGGTGCGGCGGCGGGGAGATCAACCCGACGCCGGGGGTGGAATGGCGCACCTTGGCGATGGTGGCATCCACCTTATGGCCGGGCAATTGCCCGCCCTCGCCGGGCTTTGCGCCCTGCGCCACCTTGATCTGCATGACATCGGCATTGACGAGATATTCCGCCGTCACCCCGAAGCGGCCCGAAGCCACCTGCTTGATGGCCGAGCGACGCGGGTTCTGCGAGCCATCCGGCATCGGCTCGAACCGCGCGGCTTCCTCGCCGCCTTCGCCGGTGTTGGATTTGCCGCCAATCGCGTTCATGGCGCGCGCCATCGCCTCATGCGCCTCGCGGCTGATGGAGCCGAAAGACATCGCTCCCGTGGCAAAGCGCTTGACGATTTCGCTCGCGGGTTCCACCGCTTCGAGCGGAACGGGCGCAAGGCCAAGCTCCGCCGCTTCGCGGATGCGAAAGAGGCCGCGAATGGTGTTGAAGCGGTTCTCCTGATCATCCACCCTTTTGGCGTAATCCTTGAAGCGATCCTGCGCATTCATGCGCACGGCGTGCTGCAAATCCGCCACCGCATCGGGCGACCAGACGTGATCTTCCCCCCGTTGGCGGAGGTTATATTCACCGCCGACATCGAGAAAGCGCTTGAGAACGGGCGAAGCGCCGAAGGCCTCGCGGTGGCGGCGCGTGGTTTCCTCGGCGATTTCAGCCAAACCGACGCCCTCGATGGTGGAGGAGGTGCCGAAGAAGAACCGCTCGATCAGGCCGCTCGAAAGCCCGATCGCGTCAAAAATCTGCGCGCCGCAATAGCTTTGATAGGTGGAAATGCCCATCTTGGACATGACCTTCAAAAGCCCCTTATCAACCGCTTTGATATAGCGCTTGACGATTTCCCCCTCATCCACCTCGTCGGGCAGGCCCATTTCAGCCTTCATCGCGGCAAGGGTTTCAAAGGCGAGATAGGGGTTGATCGCCTCCGCGCCATAGCCCGCGAGGCAGGCGAAATGATGCACCTCGCGCGCTTCACCGGTTTCCACCACGAGGCCGACAGAGGTGCGAAGCCCCTTGCGGATGAGGTGGTGATGCACCGCCGCCGTCGCGAGCAAGGCGGGAACGGGGATACGGTCCGGCCCCACCATGCGGTCGGAGAGGATGATGATGGTATAGCCGCCATGAACGGCGGCCTCCGCGCGCTCGCAGAGCAGCTTCACGGCATCCTCCAACCCCTTCGCGCCGCGCGATGCGGGATAGGTGATGTCGAGCGTCTTGGTGTCGAAACGATCCTCGAAATGGCCGATGCAGCGGATTTTTTCGAGATCCTCATTGGTGAGGATCGGCTGGCGCACCTCAAGCCGCTTCCGGCGGGCATTGCCCTCAAGGTCGAAAATGTTGGGGCGCGGGCCGATGAAGGAGACAAGGCTCATCACCAGCTCCTCGCGGATCGGGTCGATCGGCGGGTTGGTCACCTGCGCGAAATTCTGCTTGAAATAGGTATAAAGCAGCTTTGACTTGTCGGAGAGCACGGAGGGAGGCGTATCCGTCCCCATCGAGCCGACGGCCTCCTGCCCGGTGATCGCCATGGGCGACATCAGCAGCTTCAAATCTTCCTGCGTATAACCAAACGCCTGCTGCTTATCCATCAGCGAGACATCGGTGCGCGAGGCGCGCGGCTCCACCGGGTTCAGGTCTTCCAGCACGATCTGGGTGCGTGCCAGCCATTCCTTGTAAGGGTTGGCATTGGCAAGGGTCGCCTTCACCTCTTCGTCTGAAACAATGCGCCCTTCGACGAGGTCAACCAGCAGCATCTTGCCGGGCTGAAGCCGCCACTTCGTGACGATCTCCTCCTCCGGGAAGGGCAGAACCCCCATCTCGGAGGCCATGACGACGAGGTCATCTTTCGTGACGTAAAAGCGCGCGGGCCGAAGCCCGTTGCGGTCGAGCGTCGCGCCGATCTGCCGCCCGTCCGTGAAGGCGATGGCGGCTGGCCCGTCCCATGGCTCCATCAGCGCGGCGTGGTATTCATAAAACGCCCGCCGCTCCTCGCTCATCAAGGGGTTGCCCGCCCAGGCTTCGGGGATGAGCATCATCACCGCATGGGTAAGCGAATAGCCGCCGCGCACGAGAAATTCGAGCGCGTTGTCAAAACACGCGGTGTCCGACTGGCCTTCATAGGAGATGGGCCAGAGCTTGCCGATTTCGGTGCCGAACAACTCGCTGTCCACCGAGGCCTGCCGCGCCGCCATCCAGTTGACATTGCCGCGCAGGGTGTTGATCTCGCCGTTATGCGCGACCATCCGGTAAGGATGCGCCAATTGCCAGGTGGGGAAGGTGTTGGTGGAAAAGCGCTGATGCACGAGGGCGAGCGCGCTTTCAAAGCGCGGGTCGGTCAAATCCCTGAAATAGCCGCCAAGCTGGGTCGCCAGCAGCATGCCCTTGTAGGTGATGGTGCGGCAGGAGACCGAAACCGGGTAATACCCCGCCTTCGCCCGGTCTTCACTCAGGTAGAGCGTGTTGGAAATCACCTTGCGGAGAATGAAAAGCCGCCGCTCGAAGCTTTCCTCATCAAGAATATCCGCCGCCCGGCCAATGAAGACCTGTGCGTGGAAAGGCTCGGTCGGCAAGACGCTGGTGCCAAGGTCGCTGTTATCGACCGGCACATCGCGCCAGCCGAGAATGCTCTGCCCCTCGGCGATGATCGTGTCCTCGATGATGCGCTTGACCCTGGCGCGCGCGGCTTCATCGCGCGGCAGGAAATACTGCCCCACGGCGTAATGGCCCGGCGCGGGTAGAGTAAAGCCAAGCGCGGCGCAGGTTTCGCTGAAAAACCGGTGCGGGATCTGAAGGAGCATGCCGCAGCCATCGCCCGCCTTGGGGTCTGCCCCCACTGCGCCGCGATGATCGAGATTGGCGAGGATTTTCAGGCCGTTCTCGATAATCGAATGGCTCTTGCGGTTCTTGATATCGGCAACAAAGCCAACCCCGCAGGCATCCTTCTCATGGTGCGGGTCATAAAGCCCGGCGGCTTCGGGCAAGCCGGGGTCGCGTTGCGGTTTGGCGAAAAGCGAGCCGGTGCGTTCTGCGGCCTTCGCGCCCTTGAGGGCAGAGGCATTCTTCTCGCGCATCATGTCTAACGTCATCGCCAGCTCCCGGCTCATCGGATGAAAGAGGGGAAAAAACCGTGTTCAAAAAACCAGTGAATAGTAGGTCAATAACACTGTCCTATATAATCAGGACATAACCAGAAAACGTCCTCCCGCACAAGGGCATCGGCTGTTAATTTTTGGGGTGGCCCGCATATTCCGGCAAGCATGCCACAAGGTGTCGCCCCCTCTGCTTTACGCGGCATGCGGCCAAAGGGATCACGGGGGTTGGTTTCTCTCGCTCACAAGGCGGGCATTGATTTTCCGGGCATTCGGTCTCACATGAAAGCCTGTGCAACCCGAAAGACCAGCCATGAATTTCATCAGCGATAACATCGTCGGCGCAAGCCAAACGGTTCTCAACGCGATTGTTGCCGCGAATGCGGGCGCGGTCGGCTCTTATGGAGGAGACCCCTTCACGAAACGGGTCGAAGCGATGATGAACGCGTTTTTCGAGCGCGAGGTGGCGGTGTTCCTCCTCACCACCGGCACGGCGGCGAATGCGCTGGCCTGCGCCGCCATCTGCCCACCCTGGGGCACGCTTCTCACGCATCGTGAAAGCCATGTGATGGATGATGAATGCGGTGCGCCGGAGTTTTTCATGGGCGGCGCGAAAATCATCGGGCTTTCCGGCATTGGCGGGAAAATTGCGCCCGAAACGCTTCATGCGCATATCGCGGCAGAACCGGGCGGGGTGCGCCGCCCGCCGATCAAGGGGTTTTCGATCGCGCAAGGCACGGAATTCGGGCAGGTTTACACCCTTGCCGAGCTTGCGGCTCTGGGCGAGGCTGCGCGTCAGCATGGTTTGAAGCTGCATATGGATGGCGCGCGGTTTTCCAACGCGCTCGTTTCGCTGGGCTGCACCCCGGCGGAGATGACGTGGAAAGCGGGGGTCGATATTCTCTCCTTCGGTGCCACGAAAAACGGCTGCCTGATGGCCGAGGCCGTGGTGTTTTTCGATGCTGCCTTGGCGGAGGAGTTCCAGTTTCGTAAAAAGCGCGGCGGGCAGACGCTCTCGAAGCAGCGCCTGATTGCCGCGCAATTTCAAGCCTTTCTTGAGGATGATCACTGGCGCGCCCTTGCCAGCCACGCCAATGACATGGCGCAACGGCTGGGGGCGGGGCTTGCCGCTATCCCCGGCGTGCGGCTCGGCTGGGATGTGGAGATCAACGAGGTGTTTCCCATTCTGCCAGAAGCGCTCGCCAGGCATTTATTGGCGAAGGGGGCGCAGTTCATCGACTGGAGCGATGGTTGTCTCGCGCCTGAGAACGCGCTGAAACCGGGCGAAACCATCATCCGCCTCGTGGCCTCGTTTATGACGCGCGTGGAGGAGGTGGATGGCTTTATCGCCCTCGCGCAGGACTTCATGGCGAAAAAGGCAGCGTGAGGCGGATTTTTTCGGAAATGGCGCGCCCGCAGAGCGCGCCACCCTGTTTCATCCCCTTTTGCCAAAGCATGTTGCAATGATGCGGAGACCGGTTGCTAGAGCATTTTCCGATCAAGTGGTTGCCGGTTGATCGAAGAAAATGCGATAAAAACAAGAAGATAGAGCGGCCGACCTGATTCAATCAGGTCGGAAACCGCTCTAGAGCGGCGTGTGGTCTGATTGCATCACAGCGGCCGCTCTAAGTTTTTGTTTTTTCGCATGTTGTTACGCAAAACCGGTGCCCACTTTTGCGCAACATGCTCTAGAGCAATTCCAGCGAAAGCGGGAACCGGTTTCGCGTCCGGAATTGCGTCACAACAAAGAGATAGAGCGTTTCAGGCGACTCAATCTTTGCTGGAAACGCTCTGGCATCCTCTTTATGCCGCGATCTGCTCCACGGTTTCGCGCGTTTTATGCGCCGTAATGGGGATGACGCGCGGCTTGAGGGCTTCTGGCACCTCACGCACGAGGTCGATATGCAGCAGCCCGTTTTCCAGAACGGCTCCGCTCACCCGCACATAATCCGCGAGCTGGAAGCGCCGCTCGAAGGGGCGTGCCGCAATACCCTGAAAGAGCAGGGCAGGAGCCTCGTCCTGTGGATTTGCCTGTTTTTCGCCGCGCACGAGCAATGTGGTTTCGCGCGTTTCGAGCGTGAGTTCGCTTTCCGAAAAGCCCGCCACCGCAAGCGTGATGCGGTAGGCGTTGTCCGAGACCTTTTCGATGTTATAGGGCGGGTAGGTCTGGGCCGAAGCCTCCCCCCCGTCAAGCTGGCTGATCAAGGCGGCGAGCCTGTCAAACCCGATGGTTGAACGATAAAGCGGTGTTAAATCAAACGAACGCATTGGCATATCCTCCTTTGAAGCGACACGCTGCACCAGCCCGCATCATGCCAGGCTGGCGTGTGATGCAGCCATCATGGCCTGCATGGTGAAGAGATAGGAATGCGATTTTTGCGCTTCAAGAGGGGGTGGCATGAATGCCCGCTGAACAGGGCGCTGGCAGCCGGTTCAGTTGGCATGGGCTAGAGCACGTCTGGTTTTGATAGAATCAAAACCAGACGTGCTCTGGCTTTATGCTTTATCGCATGTTGTTACGCAAAACCGGTGTCCACCCCCGCCTTCGCGGGGGCATGCTTTTGCGCAACATGCTCTAGCGTGAAGCATAACCCCTTCATGAGAGATGCTTCATGGCCAAATCCTCCGTTTCCCCCTCCCTGCCGGGCCAGCCCCGCATCGGGCGGCAGAACGGCATGATGCTCTGGCTCATCGCGGCGCTTGTTGCGTCGGGCCTTGTCATGCTGCTCGGCGCTGTTCTCAGCCTGCCGCAGCGCAATGCGATAGAGGAACAGGGCTTGATACAGGCGCAGGATTTGCCGCTCGCGGGTGATAAAACCATGCAAAGCCTGCCGGGCTTCCAAAGGCGCGGCACCTTGCATGTGGCGGAACTGCGCGCGCAGGATGGTAGCCTTATCCGCCTCGTGCTCGATGCGAAAAGCCTCAAGCTCATCGGCGTCAAGCGGCTTGAGGCAGCCCCCATCCGCTGAAGGCTTGCGAGCGCCGCCCTGATATGGGAGGAGGGGGCATGCTCGACCACCTCATTTCCCCGCCACCGGGCGCGGTTTTACCGGAAAATGCCCGCGTTATCACCGTGATGACAGCGGATGGGCTGGCCCTGCGCGCCGCCTTCTGGCCTGCGCCGGAAACCATCGCGCCGCGCGGCACTGTTCTGATCGCGCAGGGGCGCAGCGAATTCATCGAAAAATACGGCGAGGTGATCGGAGAGGCTCTGGCGCGCGGTTTTGCCGTTGCGGCGTTTGACTGGCGCGGGCAGGGTGGTTCGGAGCGCCAGCTTGCCAACCCGATGAAGGGGCATGTCGAGGATTTTTCGGATTACCTCCTTGATCTCGACGCCATGATCGAGGCGCTCAAAGCGCGAGATGTGCCGCAGCCCTGGCAGCTTCTCGCGCATTCCATGGGCGGGGCGATCAGCCTCATGGCGCTCGCGCGGGGGCCTTCGCCGTTTATGCGGGCCTTGCTGCTCTCGCCCATGGTGGACATCGCGCCGATGCGGTTTGAAAGCGTCATCAAGCCTCTCATCCGGCTTCTGGCGGGGATCGGGCTTTCCGGGTTTTTCGTGCCGGGGGGCGGGGCGGCACCTACGGCGCGCAAGCCCTTCGCGCAGAACCCGCTGACGGGGGATGCCGGGCGCTATGGCATGCTGCAAGGCTGGCTGAAGGTGGCTCCGGGTTTAGCGATTGGCGATCCTACCATTGGCTGGGTTGCCGCAGCGCTTGCGGCAATCGAGGCGTTTGATGACCCCGATTTCGGCATGGAGAACCGCACGCCCCTTCTCATGCTGCTCGCGGGGCAGGACAAGGTTGTGGATTCTCGGGCAGCGGAAAGCCTTGCGCAGCGCCTGCGCGCCGCAAGCGCCATCACCATTCCGCAGGCGCAACACGAATTGCTGATCGAGCGTGATGCCATCCGCGCGCAGGTCTGGGCGGCATTTGACGCCTTCATGACGCCGGTGGGTGACGCGTAAACGATGGATTATGCCATTTCCAGCATGAGCTTGCCGCAATGGGCGCTTTGTTCCATGCGTTCATGCGCGGCGCGCGCTTCGCTCAAGGGGTAAACCCGGTCGATTTTCGGGCGCAGGGCACCGGCTTCCACCAGCGGCCAGAGATGGGCGAGAACCGCATCCACAATCGCCGCTTTCTGCGCGAGCGTGCGGGGCCGCAAGGTGGAGCCGGTGAAGGTTTGCCGCTTCATCATCAGATGCCGGAAATCAACCTCAACCACCGAGCCTTTGAGAAACGCGATCTGCACCAGCCGCCCTTCGAGCGCGAGGCAGCGCATGTTGCGCGGAATATAATCCCCGCCCACCATATCGAGGATAACGTCAACGCCGTTATTCCTGGTGGCGCTGAGGACCTGCGCCACGAAATCCTCAGCTGCATAATCCATCACGTGGTCAGCGCCAAGCGCGCGGCAGAACGCGCCTTTTTCAGGGCCCCGCGCGGTGGTGAAAACGCGCGCACCCATGGCCTTTGCAAGCTGGATGGCAATGGAGCCGATGCCGCTCGACCCGCCATGAATGAGAGCGCTTTCACCAGATGAAAGCCGCCCGCGTGTGATGAGATTATCATAAACCGTCAGCGCGTTTTCCGGCAAGGCAGCGGCTTCGATGAGGGAAAGCCCGCGCGGCACCGGCATGGCGAGCGGCGCATCGACGAGGCAATATTGCGCATAGCCACCACCTGAAACGAGGGCAGTGAGCGCATCGCCTATGCTCCAACCTGTGACACCTTCGCCAAGCGCGGCAACCGTTCCCGCAACCTCCAGCCCCGGAATGAGTGGCGCGCCGGGCGGGGGCGGATAGGCCCCGGCGCGTTGCAGGCAATCCGGCCTGTTCACGCCCGCATAGGCGACGCGAAGCAGGATCTGCTCCGGCCCCGGTTGCGGCACGGGGGCTTCCTCCAGCGTGATGACCTCCGGCCCGCCCGCGCCATCAAAGCGGATCTGCTGCATCAAGGGGGGCATGGGGCCTCGCGGGGTGAATGGATCATCGGGCCTCCAACCTATGGGATAAGGCTTTTCAGATGCAATCGAATTAGAGCATGCTGCGATTAAGTGGAAACCGGTTAATCGCAAGAAGCATGCGAAAAGACTAAAATGAGAGCAGGATGCGATTCTATTAAAACGCATCCTGCTCTAAAGATGATGGTTCAACGCTCTCTTCTGAAAGTTCCCATGCCCTCACCCTCTGCCAGCCTTCCGCCAAAGCTCCACGCCGCGCTGCTCGCGCTTCTGGGTGAGGGCGGAGTTCTCACCGGCGCAGAAGTCATGGCGCCCTACCTTGCGGATTGGCGCGGCTTGATGCAGGGCCATGCGCTCGCGGCCTTGCGCCCGCAGGATGTGGCAACGGTTTCGGCCATCATGCGGCTGGCGCAGCAGCATCACATGCCCGTGGTGGTGCTCGGCGGCAGAACCGGGTTGGTGGGTGGCGGCCTGCCCTTTGGCGGGCTGGTCATCTCGCTCGAAAAGCTCAGCCATATCCGCGCGGTTGATAGCGTCAATGCCACGCTGACGCTTGAGGCGGGCGTCACCTTGCAGGCGGCGCAGGAGGCAGCGGCGGAAGCCGGGCGGCTCTTTCCGCTCTCGCTCGCCTCGCAGGGAAGTTGCACCATTGGCGGGAATATCGCCACCAATGCGGGCGGCACGGCGGTTCTGCGCTATGGCAGCATGCGCGACCTCGTTCTGGGGTTGGAGGTGGTGCTTGCGAACGGGGATATCCTCAACGCGCTCTCCAGCTTGCGCAAGGACAATGCGGGGTATGACCTCAAATCGCTCTTCATCGGCTCGGAGGGCACGCTCGGCATCATCACCGCCGCAACCTTGAAGCTGTTCCCGAAGCCGCAAAGCCGCCTCACCGGTTACGCGGGCGCGACCTCGCCCGCTGCCATCGTCGCGCTGTTCGACCGATTGCGCGCGCTTTGCGGCGAGCGCCTGACGACCTTTGAAATCCTGCCGCGTTTCGGGGTGGAGATCGTGCTGAAACACAGCCTAGGTGCGCGCGACCCGTTTTCCACGCCGCATGCATTTTACGCGCTCTTTGAACTCACCGCGCCGGAACCGGATGCACCGCTTGCCGCCCTTATCACGGCTGCGCTGGAGGCTGCGCTGGAAGCGGGCGAGATCGCGGATGCGACATTGGCCGCGAGCGAAGCGCAGGCGCAGGCCTTCTGGCGCATCCGCGAGGCGCTCTCGGAGTGCCAGCGTTATGAGGGCGGCTCGATCAAGCATGACATTTCCGTGCCGATCAGCCGCATCGCCGATTTCATGGTGGAGGTCAGCGCGCTATGCGAGGCGGCGATGCCGGGCATCCGGGTCTGCGCCTTCGGGCATATCGGCGATGGCAACCTGCATTTCAACCTCAGCCAGCCGATTGGCATGGAGAAGGCGGCGTTTCTCGCAGAATGGGTGCGGTTCAACACGCTTGTTCATGACAAGGTTGCGGCCTATCATGGTTCGATCGCGGCGGAGCATGGCGTCGGCCTCTTCAAGCGCGACGCGCTTGCCCATTACAAGGACGCAGTGGCCATCACTCTGATGAAAACCCTCAAACGCGCGCTCGACCCCGAAAACATTCTCAACCCCGGCAAGGTGGTGGCGCTTGAGGCCGGTGGGCCAGAATTCACGCTTCCACCATAGCCCCGCCCAGAAACAATTGCCCCACGCGCGGGTCATCGAGCAGGGCGCGCGCCGGGGCGGCCATGCGGGTCTGCCCCAATTCGAGCACGAGGCCGTGGTCGGAAATTTCGAGCGCGGAGCGCGCATTCTGCTCCACCATGAGAACCGCAACGCCTTTGGCGCGCAGATCCTTCAGGATGTCGAACGCCTCCTGCACCATGAGGGGAGAGAGGCCGATGGAGGGTTCGTCGATCAACACGAGCCTGGGGTCGAGCAGCAGGCCGCGCGCGATTTCGAGGATTTTCTGCTCGCCGCCGCTCAGGGTGGAGGCCTGCTGGTTGGCCTTGCGGCGCAGCATGGGAAAGCGCGTCATCGCCGCCTCGATCCGCGCGGCAATATCGATGCACGGCCCGGCGGGAATGCCGCCAAGCTCAAGATTATGCCTGACGCTGAGTTCGGGGAAAATATTGCGCCCCTGCGGCACATAGCAGATGCCAAGCTCCAGAAGCTGGCGCGGGGTCTTGTTGGTGATGTCGCGCCCGTCAAACGTCACCGTGCCTGAGCGCGCGTTCAAAAGCCCGAATACGGTTTTGAACACGGTGGATTTGCCCGCGCCGTTCGGCCCGATAATGGTGGTGATGGCGGCGCGATGCACGCTGAAGCTGGTGCCGTTCAAGATCGTCATCGCGCCATAGCCCGCGACGACATTCTCCAGCGTGAGGATGGGGTCAATGTCCAAGATAGGCCTCGATCACAGCGGGGTTGGCGCGAATGGCGTCGGGCGGGCCTTCGGCGATGATCCGCCCTTCGGCGAGCACGAGAATGCGGGTGCAAAGCGACATCACGAAATCCATATTGTGCTCGATGACGACGAAGGTTGCGCCCTTCTCGGCGTTGATGGCTTTCAGCCGCTCCTTGAGGTGGCCGAGCATGGTGAGGTTCACGCCGCCCGCCGGTTCATCGAGCAGCACGAGGCGCGGCCCGGCCATGAAGGCCATGGCGGCGTCGAGCAATTTCTGCTGGCCATAGGAAAGCCCGCCCGCGCGCTCCTCCGCGACACGGGAAAGCTGGAAAAAATCGATCATCTGGTTCGCCGCCGCGCTCAACCCGGCATCGGGCGCGCCCAGAAGGCGCGAGAGCATGCTGCCCTCGTGCTCCTGCCCGGCGAGGATGAGGTTTTCGCGCACGTTGAGCTGAGGGAAAACCTGCAAAAGCTGGAAGGTGCGGCTCACCCCCATGCGGTTGAGATCGCAGGGGCGCAGGCCGGTGGTTTTTCGCCCATCCACCGCGACACTGCCCGAACTCGGGGTCAATTGCCCGAGAATGCAGTTGAAGAGCGTGGATTTTCCCGAGCCATTCGGGCCGATAATGCCCAGAATCTCGCCTTCCGCGACGCTGAAGGACACATCATTCACCGCCGTGATGCCGCCGAAGCGCTTGGTGATGTCGGAAACTTCGAGAACCGGCATCATGGCGCTTTTGCCTCGCTGAGCTTCGTCCGGCGCTTCAAGGCAAGGCCTGCCTTTTCAACCAGCCCCATCAGGCCGGTGGGGCAGAAGGCCATGAGAACCATCACCAGAACGGCATAGGCGAGGAGATAGAACCCCTCCGTCGCGCGCAGCCATTCGGGCAGCAAAACCGAAATCAGCGCGCCGAGAAACGGCCCGGCGAAAAACCCCGCGCCGCCGACAATCACCATAAGAAGGATGTTGAGCGAGAGCCCGAGCGCGAAGGCATTGGGTTCGATGAATTGCACGAGCGGCGCGTAAAGCCCGCCCGCAAAGCCGCCCAAAGCCGAGCCAATCGCAAAAGCCATCAGCGTATAGCGCCGCGTATCCACCCCGAGCGAGAGCGCGCGCACCGGGTTTTCACGAAGCGCGATAAAAGCCCGGCCCCAGGGCGAGCGGATCATCCACCAGACGAAAAAGCTGAAAAGCGCCAGCATGCCGAGCGTGAAAAAGTAGAAATCCGGCGCTTTGGTGGTTGACCAGCCGAAGAAGACCGGCCTTTTTATGCCGGAAACGCCATAAATACCGCCCGTCAGCCATTCCTCATTGCGAAACACGAGGAAAACCAATGTGGTGAAAGCGAGCGTGACGAAGGCGAGGTAATGGTGCTGCACCCTTAACGCCGGGTAGCCCAGCACCCAGCCGATGAGGAAGCACAATATTCCGCCTGCAAGAAACGCCAGCGGAAACGGCACGCCGAGCGGGCCGAGCAGCGCCACGGTATAAGCGCCGATGCCGAAGAACGAGGCCTGCGCCAGCGAGATCTGCCCGGCATAGCCAAGCGTCAGGTTGAGGCCCAGAGCGGCGATGCTCATGACCGCCCACATCGAAAGCACGAAAATGCCGTAAGGCTTGAGGATGAAAGGCAGGCCGATGAGCGCAAGCGCGATAAGGCCCAGAATAATGAGGTTCGCGCGCGTCGTCATACCGTGCGCTCCTCGGCCCGGCCCAGAAGGCCCTGCGGGCGAAACAGGATGACCGCGATGAGGATGAAGAGCGGCAAAGCCCCGCGATATTGCGCCGAAAGATAGGCGGCAGACATGTTATCGACGACCCCCAGCACAAGCCCGCCGATAATCGCCCCGCGCACCTGATTGAAGCCGCCGACAATTGCCGCGATGAAGGCCGCCAGCCCCAGAGTTTCGCCGTTGGTGAATTTTGCAAGGTAAATCGGGCTGATGAGGATCGAGGCAATCGCCACCAATCCGGCGTTGATCATGAAGGTGAGGAGGATCATCCGCTCGACCGGGATGCCGAGAATGCGCGCGACATTGGGGTTCTGCGCCGTCGCCTGCATCGCGCGGCCCAGCCGCGTGCCGTTGAGCAGATATTGCAGGCCGCCGACGGTGAGAATGGCGATGCCGAGCACGACAAGGCTTTGGGTTGCGACCGCCGCGCCGAAAATCGTGACATCCGCCGCTTCAACCAAAGGCGGAAACGGCTGCGCCTGCGCCGAGTAAAACTCCTTCGCCGCCTCCTTCAGGAACAGCGAGAAGGCGATGGTGGAAATCACCAAAGGCAGCACCCCGTGCTTCAGGATGGGGTCGACGATGATGCGCTTGAACAAAAGTCCCAACACCAGCACGGATATAATCAAACCCAAAGTTGCAGCGGGCCAGAAGCCGAGCCCGAGATATTTCATGCTGGCGAGCACGAAAAACGCCGGGATCATCACAAACTCGCCTTGCGCGAAATTGATGGTTTGCGAGGTTTGCCAGAGCAGGGTGAAGCCGACGGCGACGAGCGCGTAAATCGCGCCCGTGGCAAGGCCGGAGATCAGAAGCTGGATGAAGGAGGCCATGATGTCTCACGCAGGCTCTCCCCCCGCCCATGGCGCGCATGGTGAGGGGAGGGGCGTTGCCGCCGCAGGGTTCAGAAGCAACGCTTACTTGCCGAGTTTGGGCAGAATCTCGATGATCTTCTGCTTGCCATCCACCACTTCGGCGAGGAAGCTCGCGCGGTCGATATCGCCATTCTCATCCCATGAGGCTTCCATGAGAATGCCGGGCGTGGTTTCGGGCTTCAGCGTGAGGCCCTTCATCGCCTTCCCGAACGCCTTGCTGTCAAAGCCGCCGGTTTTCTCCGCCACCGCCTTGATGAGGTAAACAGCCGTGTAACCCTTGATGCCGTTATGATCCGGCACGTAATTGAAGCGCTTTGAGAATTTCCCCTTGAATTCGGCAATCGCCGGCACTGGCGCATCCGCCGAAAGCCCGATATGACCGCGAACGCCATTCGCGGCATCGCCCGCAAGCTCGATCACCTTCTGGCTCAGCAGCGTGGTTTCGCCGATGAGCGGGGTTTTCAGGCCCTGCTTGCGCGCTTCACGCAGGAAGCGCGCGTTTTCCTCCTCGTTGGAATAGACGAACACCGCATCGGCATTGGCGTTTTTCGCTTTCACCACGTCAGCGGCGAAATCCGCCTGCCCTTGCTCGGTTGAAATATCGGCCGCAATCGTGATGTTGCGCGCCTTCATCTCCTTGATGAAACTGTCGCGCCCGCCCTTGCCGAAATCATTATTCACCCAGACCACGGCGACGGATTTGGCTTTGAGCCCATCCCGCAGGTAATTGGCGATTTTCGGCATCGAGAATTGCTGGCCAAAGGCGGTGCGGTAAATCCACGGGTTGCCAAGCTGGGTGATCTCCGCCGCTTCCGCCCCCACGATCTGCGGGATTTCGGCGGCTTGCGTGAGCGCCATATTCACCTTCACCGAGCCGGAAAACACCGGGCCAAGCACCACGTAAGGGTTGTTGTCCAACACCTTCTGGATCTGCGCGCGCGAAATGCCGGGGTTGCTTTGCGTATCGAGATGCTCGGTCCTGATCTGCCGCCCGAGAATGCCGCCAGCCGCGTTGATTTCCTCCATCGCGAGAATGACGCCATCGCGCCAATTGGTGCCCGAGACCGCGCCGGGGCCGGAAAGCTCGATGACATTGGGGATATAGACCGTCTGCTGCGCGAGCGCGGGGGTTGAAAGCAGGGCAAGGCCGCAGGCAGCCAGCATCAGGCGTCGTTTGGTCAGGCTCATCGTTTCCTCCGTGATCCGGTCAGGCATAAAGCGCTGCCGGGTTTTTATTATCACTCCCGTTATAGCCAACCCGGCGGCATCCGCCAAGCCGTTAGAGCATGCTCTATCAGGCTGTTGAAAAACGCTGAGGCTGACATTGCGAGGAGCGGTGCGACGTGGCAATCGCTGTTCGCAGAGGCGGCAAAAAAGAGGAAGAAAGTCTGGATTGCTTCCCGCCACGCTTCGCTCGCGGTCGCAATGACGGGGACAGCAATCGCCTTTTTCAACAGCCTGCTAGAGCATGCTGGCATTTGATGGAATCGGGCTTCCCAAATCAGCTTTTGTCTGTTTCAAGCTCTGTGCTGGTGCTGGAGGCCAGCACAGATGACGCAAGCCTATTCGGAAGACCTCCGTGCTCGGGCCTTGGCCCGTGCCGATCGCGGCGAGACCATCAGATTGATTGCTGCGGCGCTTACGATCAGCCCGTCATGCGTGTCGAAGTGGAAGAAGCTGCGGCGTGAGACGGGCGATCTGAAGCCGGGCAAGATGAATGGCCACAAGAAGCGCGTGCTGTCCGGCCCTCATGCCGAGTGGCTGCGCGAACGCATCAGGTCTGGTCCCTTCACCTTGCGCAAGCTGACGGCCGAATTGGCTGCACGCGGCATCAAGACCCATCAGAAGGCGGTCTGGACTTTTGTCCATGCCGAAGGCCTGAGCTTCAAAAAACCGTGCTGCTAGAGCACGTCTGGTTTTGATGGAATCAAAACCGTGCTCTATCTTCTTGTTTTTTCGTATGTTGTTACGCAAAACCTGTATCCACCCCCGCCTTCGCGGGGGCATGCTTTTGCGCAACATGCTCTAGATGTGAGCTTTCCATAGGTTGTCCATTCGAAGCAGATCGAGGAGACTGGAGTTATCACACCTCAGTTTTTCAGGATCGCTCCGAATGAACATTCATAAGAATGCCCGACTGACGCCGTTGCGTCGAGAAGAAATGGCTCTCGCCGTCATCGAGGGTCGCGCGTCCAGAACGCAAGCGGCCCATGCCTATGGTGTCTCGGCCAAGATCGTTGCCCGCTGGGTCGAACGTTTCAAGGCCGGTGGACG
>Ga0209398_1000238_pt1 | contig 37716 bp, 31 predicted proteins | sample AshMeaBigSpring_FD_184125 | JGI IMG/M metagenome (GOLD analysis project Ga0209398, IMG submission 184125) | Groundwater microbial communities from Big Spring, Nevada to study Microbial Dark Matter (Phase II) - Ash Meadows Big Spring (SPAdes)... | ecosystem: Environmental > Aquatic > Deep...
TTACCTACCGGTTTTGTGGATCAGCCGCGGGGCGCTAGCCCGCGGTCTTTCGCGGATGAACCGCGGGCTAGCGCCCGGCGGCTGATGAGTGATTTCGGTAACTTATTGTTGAACAGCGCCTTACCTGACAAAACAGTGGTCGATCCATCAGCGGAGGGCCTCCAGCGGGGGCAGCCGCGTGGCGCGGAGCGCGGGCAGGAGCCCCCCCAGCCCGCCCATCCCCAGGGCCACCAGCAGCCCGACCGCGAGGATGTTGGTGTCCACCACCAGCTGGAGCACGACGAACTTCCCGCCCCCCGCGCCACTACTGATAATGCTGTTGGCAGTCCAGCCATCGGCCAGCGAGCCCAGGGCGCAGCCGAGCAGACCTCCTATCAGGGCCAGCGCCAGCGATTCCAGGAGAAACGAAACGAGCAGTTGCCAGCGGGCGAACCCCAGCATGCGCAGCACGCCGATGTCCCGCGTCCGCTGGCTGATGGCCGCATACATCGTATTCATCACGCCGAACATGCCTCCCAGGGCCATCACACCCGCGACGAAGGCGATCGCGTAGAGAAACTGCACGTTCGTTTCCGAGAGGCTGGCGAAGTACTCCGTCTCGACCTGCGCCTGCACGGCCGCCTTCGTGTACCGGGTGTTGAAGAATTCCGCCAGCTGCCGGGCGGCAGCGGGGCCGGCGGTGCGGGCGACAAGGGACGTGTAGGTTTCCTTGCCGAACATCGGGCCGATGACGGAACGCTTCGCCCAGACTTCGGAGTCAAACGTGGCGCCGGAGGGGAGCATCACGCCGACGACCAGCCAGCGGCGATCGCCCATCGCAAAGGAGTCGCCGGCCTCCAGCCGCTGCGGGTTGCGGGCCGATGCTGGCTGATCCGGCGCACGGTCCTTGGCCAGCTCGCGGGCGATGCCATCCCCCAAGACGACCTCCACGGCCGAGCGCGAGCTGGCCGGCCCGTCGCCAGCGCCTGGCAACTCGCTCACCCCGGCCTTCGAGAACCAGCGGCCGCCGTCCACCAGCCGCATCCCGTGCACGCGGGCGGCGATCTCCGGATCGTCGATCCCGCGCACTTGGAGGAACCGACGATTCAGCCGCCCCGCGGCGGCGTCGGGAATCGGCTGGTTCACGACCAGGTACGTCTCCCGGCTACAGAGCGGCCGGCCGCTGTCGCGGAGAATGCCCGGCTGGTTCTCCAGGTCGCCGACGTCGGAAAAGCCCAGGTTGCTGAACGCCTCGTCGGTGGTTCCTTCCGAGAGGATCACCACGTTGCCCGGCTGGCCGCTGGATTGCGTCAAACGGTACATGCCGTTGACAAACGCCAGCATCACGACCAGGAGGGTCACGACCAGCGTGAAGGCCAGGGCCGTCGTGGTGGAGGTCTTCCAGCGCACCACGAGATTGCGGAGGTTGTAGCTGAAGGGGATCTTGGCTCGCCAGAGCAGCAGTCCGGCCGCCAGCGCGGCCCCGGACAAGGGTATCAGGAGGGAAGGGACCATCGGCGTGACACCTCAGCCAACCTTGGCAAAAACCTCGGACACCCGGACCTGGCTCGCGGCCCAGGCGGGAAGGACGCTCCCCACCAGGGCCGTGAGCGTCCCGACCGCCACGCCCCACCAGAGCGCCGCCAGCGGAATGTAGAACGCACCGAAGAAGGCGATCGGGAACTTCAGGCCGCCCAGCACGTGATTGATCATGGCCCAGGTCAGCCCCGCGCTGCACAATCCCGCCCCCACGCCCACGAGCAGCGCCTCGCCCAGCACCAGCCAGAGGATCTGGTGTGGCCGGTACCCCAGCACCTTGAGCACCGCCAGCTCCGTGCGCCGCTCGCGCACGCCGATGCTGATCGCGTTGGAAATCACCAGCGACAAGGTGATCAGGATCGCGGGCGCCAGCAGCCAGCGCATGCCCCAGATCAGGTCGCGATAGGCGTCCAGGAACGTGGCCACGCCGGAGGAAGCCGTTTCGAACTTGACCGCGGGGTTGGCATAGTCGGGCGACGAAAGAATCTGCTCGGCCACCCGGGCGAACGCCTCTCGATCGGGCACGCGCAGCCAGACCAGGTTCAGCGTCTTGTCGGCCATCGGATGCTGCTGGCCGCCGTGGCTGGCCGGGTAGGCGTCAAGCGCCGCGTTGAGATAGTCCCGGTGGAACGCCGCACTGCTGTCGTATCGCCCGTCGGGGAAGACGCCCACGACCTCGAACTCCAGATCGATGTCGCGGTAGTTGATGCCATACAAGGTGAAACGCTCGCCCACCCGCTTGTTGATCGCGGCCAGACGTTCCTTGCCGAGGATGATCCCCTGGCGCTTGGCCGCGAGTTTCTCGATCGCCTGCTCCAAGCCGGCCGCCTCGCTCGGCGGGAGGCTGTCCAGCTCGTCCATCATCGTCCGCAGCTTGCGCGGCTCCAGGGCAAAGGCGAACAGACTGTTGAAGCGGGTCCGCTGCTGCGGATCGAGCGACCCGCCGAAAAACTGCCAGGTCATCGAGTCCAGGGGACGAATATCGTCCGGCTGCCGGGCCGCCCCTGCGCTCAGCGAGGCGGCATAGGCAAACGGCATCTGGCTGGGCAGCCGCCATCGCTCGGTGACAATCCCTTTCAGGTTCTGGCTCTTCTCGCGGGTCGCATTGTCCAGGAAGGACAGCACCGACCAGACGAGCGTCACCACGAACACCAGGACCATCGTTCCCAACGCCGTGAGCGTCGAGCGGACCAGGTTGCGGCGAAGATTCTTGACGACCAGCAAGAGCAGCTTCATGGGGGCGCTTCGGGAGGCCGAAGGTACATGCGGAACTGTGCCTGACGCCCTGAGCCCGCGATCTCATCCGGGCTGGCCCAGGCTTCACGATCTGACAACGTCGGCGCCGGGTGCAAGCGGCCGGTCCGGGGCACTCCGCCGAGACACTCCTGAGGCGGCCGTTCCCGCGCGGACACGCAACTGCTCAGCCAGGCGGCTCCGTCGTGGCGGGGGAGCAGGTCCCTCTGTGCGGTCCGGGCGTGTCCGGGTGGCGGCGTTCGCCCATGGAAGATAACAGACCTGACGCCGAGCTGTGGGCGCGCGGCAATCGGCTGACTCCATCCAGGTCGGGCGTCTATTCCGGCGCACTGCAATGTTCCACGGCGGCCCGTGCCCTCGCCCGCGGCAAGAGGACGAGGAGAGCGGGCCGGACGACGTTACACCGCCTCGACGAGGTTCTCGGTCTGCTCGACCAGCTTCCCTTTGTCCAGGTGCAGGACGCGGTCCGCACGCTGGGCAGCGCGGGGGTCGTGCGTGACCAGCAGGATGGTCTTGTGCAGCGTCCGCCGCAGCTCGGCGAGCAGGTCCAGGATTTCGCCGGCCGAGCCGGCGTCCAGGTCGCCCGTCGGCTCGTCCGCCACGATCAACGCGGGATCGGTGACGATCGCCCGCGCAATTCCCACCCGCTGTTGTTGACCGCCGGACAGCTGTCCCGGCCGGTGACGGTCACGGTCCCGCAGGCCCACCAGTTCCAGGGCCGTCGTGACCTGCTGCCGCCGCTGGCGGGCCGAGAGCGGCAGGAGCAGCAGCGGCAGTTCCACGTTCTCATAGGCCGTCAGCACGGGCAGCAGGTGGTAGAACTGGAAGATGAACCCGATGTGTCGCGTGCGCCAGGCGGCCAGCTGGGACTCGGACATGGCCGAGATCATCTGTCCGCCGACCCAAACCTCCCCGGCGCTGGGCCGATCGAGGCCGGCGATCAGGTTCAGCAGCGTGGTCTTGCCCGAACCGCTCGGGCCCATCAGGCCCACGAACTCGCCCGGTCGCAGCTCGAGCGTCAATTCCTGCAGCACGTCCAGCCGCTCGCTGCCGCGGCGAAAGTACCGGTGAACCCCCAGGACGCGGACAATGTAGTCGCGATGATCCAAGACCAGATTCCTTGCTCCAGGGATGGCGGGCGTGGAAGGCGGGGGGCGGCTAGGGGGACGGCACCGGGGGGACTTCTTGTGGCTTGTCCGCCTGCGGTCGCCGCTGTTGCGCCGGCGCCGCTGGTGAGCTGTCCGGCGGCGACTCAGCCGCCAGAAACGAGACGACCGCGCCCATCTCCGGCTTGAGGTAGACGCCCTCTTCGTTGGACGGCACGGACAGCTTCACGCGCACCGGCACAGCCCCCTTGGCCCGGTTGGCGATCGGCATGAGCCGCGAGACAACGCCGTCGTAGGCCCGCTCCGGATGGGCGTCCGCGCGAACGGTACAGCGCTGCCCCGGAAAGACCCGGGCCACATCGCGCTCCTGGATGTCCAGGTCCACCTCCAGGTCCGACAGGTCGGCCATCTCGCAGAGGCTGAACGAACCGTTGAAGGCGATCGGGTTGACAATATTGCCCTCTTCGGCATTCTTCTTCAGGATCGAGCCCGAGACCGGGGCCCGCACGGTGCAGTTATCGAGTCGCCAGCGGGCCTTGGCCAGTTCCGCCTCGGCCAGGGCCACCGCGGCCCGCGCGGCCTCGATCCGCTCCAGCCGCGGACCCAGCCGCATCAGCGCCAGGGCGTGCGTCAGGGCATCGACGCGGCGCTGCATCGCCCGGTAAGCACTTTCCGATTGCTCCAGTTCCAGGGCCGCTACGGCGTTGGTCCCGCGCAGCTGCTGGTAACGCTGCCACTGAGATTCCAACTGCGGCAACTGGACCTGGGCCTCGGCCAACTCCGCCTCGGCCCTGGAAATCTCCTCGGGCCGATTGCCCCGCTCCAACTCCAGCAATCGCTGTCGGGCCAGTTCCAGCGAGGCCTGTGCTCGGTCGTGGTCGGCCTGGTATTCTGTACGCTCGATCTCGGCCAGCACCTGCCCCTGCCGCACCCGCATCCCCTCCTCGATCGCGACCATCAACAGCCGGCCGCTGACCTGCGGCGTCACGAGGATCTGATGCGCCGGCACGATGTAACCCTTTGATTCCAGCACGATCGCGCCCCGGCCAGCGGCACTTTCGGCCGAAGCACCAGGTGCCGTGGTCGCCGCCTGATCCTGCGTGACCCGCGCGTCGGCCAGGGCGGTCCCCAAGGCGCCCGCTGGCAGTCGTGCCTGCCGGGACCAGGCCAGATACCCCAGGCACGAGGTCGTGATCGCCAGCACGGCACACAACATCCAGGGCAGCCAGGCCGTGGAGGCCGTGCGTGAATCTTCCGGCGCCGGCAAACGCAGGGCCCGCACGCGGTCGCCCAGGCCGCCCTCCGCGGACGATTGCGCCTCGACGCGCGGTTTCCCGATCGCGTGTGCCTTGCTGGACTGGTTCATGCCGTCCCACTACCTGAGCGCATCGTACGGGCGATCCGGAAACCGGCCCAGGAAGGACCGATCACGAGGATTCGCCTCGAACATCCTCCCACGGAACGCTGGATTTCCAGCGAGGACGTGACCGGGTGATGGCCGTCGTCCGGATCACTCAGTCGGCTCCGGTCGAGCCTCCGGCCAGTACCGCTGCCTGCCGCGCGCCGCCGTTGTATATTCTAACGCACGGGAAAGCCCGGTTTGCATCCCCACCGCAGGTACTCAGCCTGGCACGATCCTGGGGAGGCAACGTTCCTGCTGAGCCCTGCGCGCGGCGGCTCGGCGGGAGCCTCTCCCTCCGGGAATCACGCAGGGCCATTTGCGTCGCGCGGGCCGTCCCGCACCCGCCCCGCCGCGCGGCATTCCGCGCCGGTGCCGCGGTTCTACCTTCCGCGTCTACTGCGTCTGCGGACCGAGCGGCGCAGCCCGCAACCGAAAACTGCAATCTTCGGCAGAGAACGGTGCGTTGCCGGTGGTTGCAACGTACCCAGGCGGAGAGGACAGGAGCCGAACCCCCGCAAAACTCTCGGCCTCGTCACACGAGCGGTGCAGATTGCGGTGCACTCGCCGTAAAGCTCGCAAATTCTCCGCGTTCTGAGGCGTCGACGCCCGACCTCGCCCTCGCCGCGATTATAGCCGCCTGGCCCACTCTTCCGCCAGCCATTCGCGCCGGCGTCATCGCGCTCGTCCGCGTCGCGGGAGGTGGCCATGAATAGCCTCACCCGCCACGACCAACATGCTCAACGTGAGCATCTTGGCCCCAAAGGCAAAGTACCTGAGCATCTTGAACACCTTGGGTTTTGCCCGGAGAAACGCATCGTTTCCGATGGCCGTTGCCCAAGATGCTCAAGATGTTCATGTCTTGGGCGCGTGGGGGCGGCGTTACGACGAGAGTGCTACGTCGCCGGTGCGTCTGTGCGATGCCTTGCGATGGTCTATTTCGCAACGGCCTCAACCGCTCGGGCCTGCGCGATTTCCCGTTCGCCCAGCGGGCGCACCTGGCGGGCCGCCAACGAAACGACCGCCAACGTCTCGCCCTTGAGGCTGACGAATTCGACTTCATATCCCACATCGTCGTGCCGCAGCACCACGGTGCCGACGTCGCCACGTTTCAGACCATGCTGGGCCAGGTCTTCGGTCAATACGACCGTATCAAGTTCCTTGAGCATCGCTTTATCCTCGCAACGGGTACGCAGTCACGAATCGCGGCACGTCGGTCCCGGAGTCAATGAACCAAACCGTCCTCACCATAGCGTCCCGGCCATCTGCCATGGTCATTGTACCATCCACAACGTAACGGACGCCAAACGGCGAATCCTCCTCCGTGGCGACCTCGTGGTCGCCGGCATGCCGAATCAGGGCCTCCGCCAATGCCTGCCAGTAGTCGGGCGCGAATCCGAAACCGCCGAAAAACACGGCTTTGTGGCGTCCATCGCGGTGTGTGGTCGACAGCAAGTAGTCGACCACCTTCGCCCTGGGCACCGAGGCGTGTTCGTGGTTCGGCAGCTTCACACAGTCACTCCTGAATGCGGCATTCAACCGTGTCGCATTATCCCGATTCCATGCCGGGTTGCCCAGGTCGAGCGGCAACGAGCCGGCGGCGTGATGCGACGCCTTGCGAATGGTTCCTTCCCGGCGATGGCTCAAAGCCGATGGCTGCGAGAACGGACGCAAAGCTAGGCAGAGTGTGTTTCCTGTAACGAGATAGTCCGGTTTGCCAATGAGCGCCATCGAAGCCAACACCCGATTCCTGCTGCTGGCGGTGCTCGCCGAAATCGAGCAGTTCGCCGAGATTCCCGACGATGCGTTCGGCACCGGTGATCGCTTCGTGGTCGCCATCAGCCGCGACGGCGTGCCGTTTGCGCCTGCTTTTTGGGTCGGCCGTTCGCTGTCGCCCGCCCGTCGGATGGCATTCTCTCGCGCCGCGCGTCGCCTGGTGACGCGGGAGCACGTCCGGCGCCTCACCGAACAGTTGCGGGACCGGGTGCGCTGCCTTGTGCCAACGGCCGACGGGCTGGCCCGCGCCGTTTCGCGGGCGGGCGACAGCGTGGATGCGACGGCCGTGCGGGAAGGCCTGGCCCGAACCCGCTGGGGCCGGAGCCTCGCCGATTCGATGGGGGCCAACCGATGAACCACCTTCGATACAAGGCGCCCCAAGTGTACAACCTGGCGACGACATGGCGGCAATCCTGGCCGAGGCCGAATCGCTCTGCCGTGCCCTTGCCGGCCGCGAACTCGCGGGCATTCCTTTATATCTGGTGCCGCAGTCGATTCTCCCGGCCGACTACTTCGCGGGCGACCACCATTACGCCTTCACGACGCCGTCGCTCGACCTCTACCTTGCCCCCCACATCCCAAACTATCGTGGCCGCGGGCCATGCATGGTCGTCAACGATCTGGGCTTCACCGACGGTCTCGATCCGGAGGACTTGGAGTACATCGTGCCGGCATGCGTTCTGCACGAACTAGCACACGTGCTCGACCGGCCGGCCCTTTTCGCGGATCGAACGGGTGTCGATCCGAACAAGCTGCTGTTCGAGTCGCTCGTAATTGCCGATTGCACCCGGCGTCCGCCTCGCGACGACCTGCCGGCCTACGACGGACATGAAACCGGCTTCATTCGCATCGCCTTGCACCTCTGCCATCGCGCCGAATTGGCCGGCGTTGCCATCACCCCCGCCGCGATCTGCGCCGGCCACCGCTACGGGCTGTCCCACGCTTCCGATTACCAGGACGCACTCGGCGACGAGCCGGCACGGTTCACTGACATGCGGTTCCACGACATCGCCGCGACCGACCCGCCGCCGGCGTTCACGCGCCTATGGGCCCAAGACTTCGTTTCGTACCACAACCGGTTTCCCCATCTGAAACGAGTGTCCCAATGAGCGTTACAGCATTCCTCGAGAAGTTCATGGGCCTGCAGCAGCAGAAGGTCCAGGCGACGGTCGCCAGTTGCCGTGAACTGGTCGCGGGGATCGCGACGGGCGAGGAACCCAATCCCGCCGAGGTCGAACGGCTGCTGGCGAGCACCGGCAAGTCAGTCGACGACCTGCGCCATGACGTTGAACGCTACCAGCACCGCATGGCCCTCAAGGCAATGATCCACTCGTTGCCAAGGCTGGAGGCAGAGCGAAGTGAAATCGACGAGCAGATCGCGGCTGCCGACCGCGTGCTGGAGGCCGCCGAGAAGCAGCACGACGAATCGACAGCGCCGCTGTATGCCAGTCGCCGCGAGCTCGACCTGGCGATTGCAGACGCCAGCCGGGCGTCGGCCGAGTTGATGCAAACCTGCGACGACGCCGACCTGCGGCCTGAGTTGGACGAGCTGAATGCCGAAGCCAAGCGGCTCGGCGAGCAGTTCCGCAACCAGGCCGACCGGGCGACCTACATGGAAGAGAAAGCCCGGTCGGAACACGAGCGGGACGAACGCGAGCTGACGCTTGGTGACACCGAGGCCCGCCGCGAGGTCGCGAAACGTTACCGCAAGGAAGCCGACAGCGCCCGCCGCGACGTGAAACGCCTTGAAAAGGCGCAAGCTGACTTGGCCAAGCGCCGCGAGCAGATTGAACAGCGCATGCGGCAGGCCTGATCCCCCGCGACAATCTTCGGCCCCACGGATGCGACGGCACCCGCGCCGGCCGACCGGACGAGGATGTGCGTCCGCGAATCGCTTTTTTTGCCAATTTAGTTGAACAGAAGGTGAACCGCCGGGTTGCCAGCCCGGCGGCTCGGGGTCAGGCAACTCGCTGCGATGGGGTAAAATTCACCTTGTGCAAAGGTGGATTACCGACTTGTACGCGGATGGATCGGTAAACGGCGGCAACACCAAGGGCGCTTAACGCATTGCGGTTGCCGCTTTCGTCCGTCAAGAGTGGATGAGACAGGAGCGAACGGATTACCCACGATGAAATCGCGCCAGTCCAGATCGGCCAATTCCAAGCGAGGTATTCGTCGTCCGACCAACCGGTCGTGAAGAGGCCCTTCGAACGCGGAACCGTCGGCAGAAGTTGAAGACCGCGGTATGCGAGCAAATTCGTCGCCCAGTTTGTCTTTGCCTTGTTGCTACTTGCTGTGGGGTCGCTCCACATGACCGCGTAGCGGCGGTCCTCCTGCGGGTCCCATCGCATCGAGCATTTTTCATCTTGGGGTTCGACCTGAGTGAATACGGCCTCCTCGATCCGATCTGCTGTCACGTTCTCGATGAGTTGCCGAACGGTATCGAGAAAATACTGATGGCCCGAGCCGGTGATGAAACAGAATTTCGTCGCCAGCATTTGGTCGGACTTGTCCTGACTGCACACATCCGAACCGAATGCAGCGTACAGATCGAGAATGTTCCGTTCGTGTAGAGAAGCCTCGTCGAGTGCAAGAATCATGTGTTCACGCAGCTCGCTGCAGGTCGCGTTGAGGTGCTTACCAAGCGAAAGTTCAAGTGATGGCACGCATCGGCGCAATGCAGCCAACCACTTCGATCGAAGTTTATTCAATGATTCATCAATGGGACCGAGTTTCTCCCTTTCGGCTGCTTTACGCTCGTTCCCACGAAGACCCTGCTTCTTCAACTCATCGACTGCCCTCTTGCGTTCCGATTTCTTCCTGTCGAAGGCTTCCTGTCTTTTTACCCGCACGCAGTCCGCTTTCTTGCTGGGCGTGAACGGGCATTTGAGTTGCTTTGCCAGAGAACTCGAAATAGATTTCTGATCTTGGCCGACACCGTAGAGGACTGGGTTCCATATACCTTCCTTGCTTAACCAGGACATCGTGACTTCATGCGACTCGTGTTCGGTGTTGAGAAGATGGAGTACCCCCAATGCCGCCAGAAACCCGAGCGGGTTCGTGCCGTCCAGTCCGGGCAAGAGTAGGCCGTCGTGCTGGGAATGCACACTCATGATGTTGCCTCCGCCAGTTCAGCCGAGTGTGTAGCAGAATCAAAATGCCCTTCGTCTTCATCGGCGCTGGCCTGTTGGTCTGCTAGCCGTAGTACGGCTTCCAGGTACGCCAGCCCCCACCAGCCGTAGCAGCGAGTCAATTTCCAGAACCGCTCGGCGATGCCGGAGTCAATGCGATGCGGGGGGCAGGCTCTTCGCTCGTCCCCTGTGAGCCTCATGCCCTCCACCGTCACCTCGGGGTATTCGTCATCGATCACCACTGGTGCGAAGGGACGCGCGTAACCGTGGTGAGAAGCAATCAAATGCAAGATGAATCCCAGATGCCGCCCTGTCTTCTCCCTCAAGTCATGACCGTGTTCGACTATCTGGACCGAGAGCATCTCGTGTCGGAAGCCTTCAGGCAGACCGGCCCGGTCGCGGGCTTGTTTGCGCTGCTCTCGTGTTTGCGGCAGGCCATCCGATTTGGCCAGGAGTGCGGTGTCCATCCCAACCAGTAGCCAGGCATCGGTTCGGTCAGATCTCCGCAGCATCGCTTGGAATCGTTCGTCCGCCTTTCCCAGGTCATGCCAAATCGCCGCCATGCGGTACGCTTGTTCCAGTTCGTTAAGCGGCAAGGCTTCGACCGTGCGCAACGCCTCGTCGAGGACATGCTGTGTATGGTCGCTCAGGCTGATTGGCTCCTCGCGCATTGTTCGCGACCGATCATCGTCCCCTTCATCAGTGGCGGGAAGATGCCAGGCACTAGCCATGTCCAACCTTCGGCGAGTCATTAACGCCAGTCCACGTCCGTCAGGGTAGCTTTCACAAAGCAAACCGAACCTGGGAGTTGCCAGGCATCGGCACGTTTCACTGAACTCCATTCGATCCAACTCGACTTCACCTGCAATCTGGTTGAGGAGACGACGAAGTTCGCGTTGGGTCAATGATTCTTCGGGATCAGCAAGCAGATTAAACAGTTCAGTGACGCCCTCGGACTCGGGTAATCGACCCCGCATGGCGGGATGCAACCTCAGCGCGGCACGATCGCGCGCCGACTGAAACGCGACTTCGGCCACATCGATTGTCTCTGGGGATGGAACCGGCACATGCCCCAGTACGTCCCAGCCGGCAGCCATTGCCGGCAGAACCAGTGTGTCGCCGGGACACAGTTCGTCGGGTGAACCGATGAGTCGGCTATTCTTCAATCCGCGCCAGAGGACGCCTGCTCGAGCTGGGTCAACAGTTCGGGGTTTCCGTTTTCCCTTCTTGTCGTCTTCCTGGTCATTGGTTGGGGTCGTCGTTCCGAGGAGATCGCTTTCAGGTGCGGAATCCTCGCCTTTGGTCAACCACTTGCGAACTCGCGAGATTGGCACGCTCATGCACTCGGCGGAAGTCGGGGGCAACAGTGCGACGATATCGCACCAAGCGGATGGCTTGATGTGCTCATCGTCGACCAGGTCCGCCCGCCAACAGACCTGCACGTCCGGCTCACCCGCCTCGGGTCCGTGGATGAACAACGAAACCTCCGGGTCCGGCGTGGGCCGAGGACTCGTTTGGCACCAGAAATCGACATAAGCTGGAAGCATCACGGGGGCATCCTTCGACGCCGATGGTGAGTGCAGACTTGCCGGAATCCTGCCGTTCTCACCATGTTTCCCAAGAATGATGGTGAATGCGTCGATACCGAAGTCGATTTGGCGAGCCTCGATCACGGTGCTTTTCTGTTTCGGCTTTCCCCGTTTTGGAGTTGTCGTGGTAACGACCTCTTCCCGAACAACGTGCGAACGTTCACGAAGCCAATTCCAGGTACGGGACAAAGCATTGCCGTAGATCGGCTCAAGCGGTTTGCCGTCGTCGAGTGTGCTCTCCTCCTTGACGTCCTTCTCGCCAACAAGGATCACCGCCTTGGCTTCGATCCGTCGTCCCGCGCGATTGAGTCGGCCGAACCGTTGCCGCAACGCGTCCAACGAAGCGCATTCCGTCACCAGCGCATCAAAATCGTAATCTGCTCCGACTTCCAGGCATTGGGTTGCCACAATGAAACTGGTCCGAATTGTCTCAGGTGGTCGATCAGGCCCTACGATCTGTCGCAACCGTTTGGCTTGCCGGTCGCGGTCGATCGGGCGCATCGAGCCGATCACCAACTCAACGATTATCTCTGGCTTGTCCCTGTTGGCTTCCCGAAGCTTCTCGTAGATTGACTTCGCAGTCGCCACACGGTTGACGACGATGCCGACTGCGGTCGGCGCACCGTGTGCAAGTGATGTCGCCTCGGTCACAGCAGCCTGTGCAACATCGGGAACCGTCAGCAGTTTCGCTCTTTTGGACGCCGTCAGGCGGTTGTTCAACCCCTCATTTTCTCGGTCTTTGTCTTCAAGGCGAATCACGTCCGCATCGCTGACACCCTCCGGCGGTGTCGCGGTCATCGGGACCACGACGATTGGCTTGACGCCGACGGGATTCTCCGCCCACCTATTGGGATCGAGGTAACGCTTTACGAAGTCCAGCGACTGGAGGAACGGCCGGCTGATATGCGCTTCGTCCAGCAGCACCAGACTGTCATAGGCGATGAGCGCAGCTTGAATCGGAGCCGCATTCGGCGAGACACCGTACCCGCGGAAGAGCAAACGAGAACCAAGTTGGTCAATCGTCGTGCAGATGATTGTGGGTTGGGTCACCGACCGCGCCCAACGGTTGTCGCGGTAGATGCCGCCTCGCAGTTCCAGAACATCCAAAGGTGGCGCTCTCTTTCCCCTGAGAGTCGAAAGAGTTCGCAAAGATGCTGCGACCCGACCGAGAACACCATCTGTGCCTTCTGCTTCCGCGATTTTGGCTGCGATTCGCACCGCTCGTTGATGCGCTTCGTCGACAATGACGCGACGGTTGACGCAGAAGAAGACTCGGCGCGGAGCAGTGCGTTCGGCCGTGTTGCATTCGGCCTGACAGGCTAACGCGAACGCGGCAATATCCAGGCAGGATGTTTTTCCGCTTCCGGTCGGCAGGTCAATGGCACCGGGCCAGATCCCTTCAACCACTTGCTTCGCCAAGCGGCACTGCCAGTCGTAAGGATCGCGTCCTTGTAAGTCGTGAAAGAACTTCGGGAAGTCGGACAGCGTGAGTGGATTCATCGGTTGGCATCTCCCCAAAGAGGTTTACACAGGCCGTAACCGAGAAATCGTCCGGCGCACAGTAGGATAGGGCCGACAACCGGTTCCGCGAACCGCAAGCAAACGTGCAGTTGCGGCCTTGCTCCGTTTCCGCCTTTGGTGGGATAGGCGGGAAAGCCATCGCCGAGTGCTGCTGTGGCGTCCGGGATGTCGGGGTGTCCACGAAGCGGACGACGTTTCATCATGGCTCGCGGACTGCCGAGATGCCAACTCGTCGTGCCGACCGCCACATCGATCGTTACGGGCAGTCCCAAACGCTCGCATGCAATGGTTACAATCCCGGCGACTTCTTCCTGCCAAGCATCACGTTCTTTAAGGGGATCGGACTTTGGAAATCGGTCGAGAACCACCGGCGTCGCTGTGGCCCAAGTTGTCGCGCCGCCGGGGTTGGCCGTCCAGGTTTCGGGAATCAAAGCTCGACGCGTTTCGGTCCAATCGCGCTTGCGGACGGTCCACACCCCCAACCGACCGAGGTTCACCTTAATCTCAATCGGTTCGCCCGATTTGGACACGAAGAGGCAGCCCAGAACCTTTCCGCGTTCGGGTCGGGGAACCACACGAGGGAAAACCAGCGCGGCTCCGAGCAGATGCCCGTCGCCGTACTCGCTACCAACAAACGGGAGGGGAATGTAAGCCAGATGCTGTCTGCTGTCGCGGAGCGGTTCGCCGTTTGCCTGATGCCCGCTTACCCAATCGGGAATATCGCTGCCAATGTGGCTCATCACCACGCCGCGAAGCGATTGCATCACAGCCAATGTCGAGGCAAGCGGCAAACGCGGCCCATCCGACTGAGTCAGAATCAGCAGGTCGCTGTCAAAGTCCGTGTGAGCGATGGGCCCTGGTGGATCAGCTTCCTTGCGGCGATACCCCGTCCAGAGGCCAAGTTTGGGACGAATGGGATCACGAGCGTCAATCACCTTCAATTGGGATTCTTCCGCTGTGATCAGTTCATCAAGCTCTGCCTTGCGTTGCTGCGCTCCTTTTCCCTTTGTTGTCTTCTTCTCGTCTTTCAATCCAACAATTCGCTCTGTCAGTACCTGATGGGCTTCGCGTCCTCGGCGATTGAACTGGCGATCCAGCAGGTCTAGCGTACCTTCCGACACACGCCGTGCCTGCAACTCGGCTAGGCCATCATCGGGAATCCATGCTTCCATTTCTGTTGCTCGAGGGAAAGCTACTTCGTCGGCCACCCACATACGCACAAACGAGGAGGAATGGCCGATCCGCGTGACGTTACCGCACAACTGGTCGAGCGAGAGCCGATGGCTTTCTACCGCAGTCGAGTCCGCACTAGGCCAGTGGAGAAAGCAGGGGATATCGCCGACCCAGACGGACGGAAAGGTCCGAACCTGTCGAGATCGCCCCATCGCGACAGATCCAAGGTTCATATGAATCGTGGGTTTCTTCTTCTTGTCTGGCCAGTCATATGGGTCGGCTTGGTCGTTCACTGGCACATAAACATCAACCACTTTTCTTGGGAAGACATCGTGGCCAGATGGAAGCAATAACTGGGGATCACCCAATTTCTCCATCCACCGTAATGCCTTTCCCTCAGCCTCGTTCTCGCCCGTCTCGAACCAGGCAGCTGCCATCGCCATGAACACGCGACCGGGATGCGGAGGCCACTCCGCTACCGGGTTGCTTGGCGATACTTTCGCATAGCAATTCCCCGTCAGGTATTCCCACCCAATGGTCAAGCCTGGCATCACTCGCCTCCTTCGCCACCTTGCTTTTGCGCAAGTTCCTGGCACTTGACGACAACCTGAACGAGTCGATCAGATGGAATCAGAGTCAGCGGATCTTCCCGCCAGGGCAACCCAACGGCCTTTGCAGCAGCAATTGCCTCTTTGAGTAGATTGATGGCGTGGTCGGCAGTGATTTCATTGCCCTTGTCGACGTCGCCGGGCTTGCGGAGAAGGTCCCACTTCAAGGGTTCGGTCGGCCAGAGCAGGCAGCGCGAGCGCAGATCAAGCCCCGCCTCGGCCGCAAGGGTGGCGGCGCATAACCCAAGTGCCGCGAGAACCGTGCGGGCAGCGCCATCTACTTCCGGGTCGAGCACGGTTTCAAATTCTTCGCTGTCCTTCTTCTTTCTGGTGATTGGAAACCTCAGCCGACGTAGGGCCGGGAAGGAAATGACGACTGTTTGTTCGGCTGACGCGATGGTGACGCCGCCATGACCAATCTGGCCTTCCTTTGCTTCCGGCCAGTCGCTCACGAATCGCTGATTGGTCGATAACTCCTTGCCTTCTGTCCGTAGTCGATAGTCAAACGACAACTGCGGATGTTTGAGCGGATCGGGGCCTTCCGCTCCCTTGGTATACCTGCCGAAACTGGGAGTGACGCTTCCAAGGTTCAGTTCCGAAAGCTTCTTTTCGTAGAGCTTGTATTTGGGCTCCTCCGGAGTTCCCTCATTGATGGCCTCAGATTCTAACACTGTCCATCCACCCGTTGATGTAGCGTAGAGTGGAGGATTCTTGTTAATGACTGGATCAATGCGGCTTGAGGTCCGAACACCGTACACCGCATTGATCCCCATGATCTCGCTGACGAGCGCCCGCTCGAATTTCGCCCCAAGGCCACCCTTCGGACCGGTCGAATCCCACATGCCGAACAGCAGGGCAGTGGGACACAACTCGAACAATGCGGTTGCATTCTGAGCGGTAATTTGCCGAAGCCGTCGGCCGTAGCTCGACTCATCCTTTTGCCCACGAAATGGGCGAAACCGCTTTTGCTTCACGCCGTTCTCTTCAACTTCCTCCTCAACAAGACTGTCTCGCAAAATCGCGTCAACAATGCGGTGCGGGGCTTGCAGGGAAGTCACCTTGCCCACGGGTTCCAGCAATCGAAGATCATCGGAGAGTTCGGCAGCTGGTTCGGCGGGGTGCTTTTTATTTTTGTTCGTATCCCAAAATCCCGTGAAGTCAACTTCGACCAAGGGTAGACCAATGCCCGCCCCCTTGAGCCGCCCGCTGTCGATGGCCTGCTGCAACGCCTCTTCCATCCGGTTCGCCTGTGACTGAACCGAGTCGAGCAACACGCAGTCCACCGGGTCCTCGTAATCCGGCAACCGGCGTTTCTCGGTCGCGTAAATAGCACCGGCGTAGGTCGGAGGAAACACCTTCGTCCCATCGCCTGCTGCTGGCTGAAGAACCGCGCGACTGCGGATGGCGGCTCCGGTTTTCACGGCCGTTTGTAATGTCGACAGATCAATCGTCTTTGTCACGGTCATGTCTCCTGATGAGTTAGATCGGTCACTTCGTGATCTCAAGGAATCGAACGCCAGGATTAGCACACTCCGTCAACCTATCAGCCAGCCTTGACACCTTTGGTCCATCCCCGGAAAGTTTTCCTGATTTTCTGCAACGGTCGTTCCCGATCATCTTTTCTTCCGCTTCGGTTGTTTGGTTCTGCTGGCCACGATCTGTCGCAGAAAATTCTCAAGGTCTGTCTTGCGAAACAATCGGTAACCGTTGGCCGTATTGCGGTGGACAGGAATCTTGCCCGCGCTCGCCCAGGTCCGCAGGGTGTTTTGCGAGACGCCGAGGATTTCCGCCGCTTCCGCTGTCTTCACGTAGTCGCTGAGCTTCGCCATTAGCCGGTTGCCTCTTTCTGCTCGCCCTCAAAGCCCCCTGAGTTTAACGAAGTCTTCAGCGCGGCGATAGCATCGGAAATCACCGGGTTTCAGCCCCGATTCTGGCCCGCCGTGCTTGCTGCGGGCGGAAATTGCTGGCTCTTGTGTCACTGTCGCCGGGGGATTGGCCCCTGGCGCAAACGTACCCCAGGGCGAAAGGATGAACGATGAAGGCCACGAAGACCGCGACGAAGAAGGTGACCACGAAGACCGCCAAGACGAAGGCGGCGAAGCCCGCGAAGGCGACCGCGAAGGCCGGCGACAAGAAGCTGAGTCAGATCGAGGCGGCGCTCGCCGTGCTGGCCAAGGCGGGCGTCGATGAACTGCAAGGCGATGGTCGAGGCGATGGCCAAGCAGAGATTGTGGAGCAGCCCAGGCGGCAAGACGCCCGAGGGCACTCTGTACGCCTCGATTCTTTGGGAGCTCAACACGAAGGGGAAGGACGACCGCTTCAAGAAGACCGACCGGGGCCAATTCGCCCTGGCCGGTCGCAAGTAGGAGGCGGGACGATGACCCAACCCAAGTTCACCGCCGATGCCGCCTGTGAGAACTCCCACCTGGTCGCCCAAGACCTGGTGGAACGGATTCGGGAACTGCTCTTCGACCTGCCGGCCCCCGGCAACGACGAGCACCCGATTCATTGGGGTCACGTTGGTAGCATCAACGAGGTTACCATGCGACTCTCGTCGATGGTCGCCTTCCTCGAAGGCACTGAACTCCAGGCCCGACGTTTCGCACGTCGTCGCCCACGAGGCCCTCATCGACCAACGCTGCGCGTCGGTGCCCGGGCCTCGTGTCACGGTTGGGCCATTCGTCCGACCACCCCCACGACGCCCACGCGGGCCAACCTCGCGGCCAGTCGCCGCTAGTCGTCGTGCTCGATTGGCTCGTCGGAGAGATCGAAGACCAGGTCGACGACGTCGGCATCGAACCACTGCTGGAACAGCGAGAACGTTCGCGGCGTCGGCCAGGCAGCCTCGACGCGATGCCATGCCTCGAGTTGCTCTTCGAAAACCTGCCCGAAGCACCGCCGCACAATCTTGTCGGGCTGGTCGTTTTCGACCGCCGGCACCAGGTAGACCGAACTCCAAGCCTGGGTGCTTTCCGGGAGCCCGCCTTCGAGCGCCCGGGCCCAATCGAAGAATGGCGTCTTCGGTCGAACGACAATGGCGGCACGATTGATCGAGTTCATGATGGCGTTCTTCGAGGGCAGCGCGAGGCCGAGAGTGTCAAGCATACCCATCGGGCGTCACGTCGCACATGCGCGCCCCCGTCCAAACCCTTGACGCGGCAGATCACATGGGACGGCAACCCGCCGCAAGGCGACTGGCGCAAGTGTAAACGCAGTCGCAAATCGCCCTCTCCCGCCGCCAGGCAATGCTACCCGCAGCATCGTTTGCCAAAACTCGATGGAACGTACAACTCGAACGCAGAATCCGTGGGACACTTCGGTTCTGGAGTGCGGATGTTTCAAGTCGTGGGACAACGCATCGCGCGGCGGCCGGCGGCACGAAAACGGCGCTTTCTGTCGTCAGTTCTGGTCCGGGCCGGGTCTTTGACCGGTAGCGGTCGCAGTCGCTGGCGCAGAGCGGCACGAAATCGACACCACTCGTCGTCATGACGGACTTGCACCGGGTAGGTCAACCAATAGGGATTGAGATTCCATTCACGTCACGGAGGTGGACAGATGCAAACCGCGACAACGGATTGTCTGCTGCGGCCGCGGGAGGCGGCGGAGTGGCTCAAGATCAGCGAGCGAAGCTTGTGGTCGCTCACGCAGCGCGGTGAATTGCCGGCGGTGCGGATCGGCCGCAGCGTGCGGTACGACCTGCCCGACCTGATTGCGTTCGTCGAGAGTCGCAAGTGTGGGGTGAATGAATGACCGCATTGCTCGAAGCGGCGCTGCGGTACGCCGAACTCGGTCATTCGGTATTCCGCCAGGACCTCATCAACTTGAAGCTCGCCCCCGCCCCCGTCGCCAGGCGATTGCAGTTCGTGCCGTCATTCTTCCACGATGTCCGTCGGCGGAAGTTGCTCCAAAACAATCCGTTGGCGGAGGTTACGTGGTCGATGAGCGCTAGCGAAAGTCCGCCCACACTTCAATGGGCTGGCGGAATTGCAATCTGCGGACGACGTTCGAGAAGATCGTCAAGCGGGCGGGTCTTCAGCCCCGGCCAAAGCTGTTCCATGCTCTGCGGGCGAGCCGAGAAACCGAACTGGCGAAGGAATACCCGATCCACGTTGTTACGGCCTGGCTGGGCAACACGCCCCGCGTCGCCTTGAGGCACTACGTGCAGGTGACCGACGCCGACTTTGAGCGGGCGGCGGAAGCGTCGGAGAAAGGCGGCGCAGAAAGCGGCGCACGAAGCGCACAAAATGCGGCGCAGCCGGGACGCGCCGCGAAGGGTGGGGAATCGCACGAATCAAGCGCAACCCCTGTTGGGTGCGCCACTTTTGCGAATTCGTGCGAGTCGCAACTACTTATTGATAAACGACTTAGCGGAGAGGACAGGATTCGAACCTGCGGACCAGTTTCCCGGTCACGGATTTAGCAAACCCGCGCTTTCGACCACTCAGCCACCTCTCCGTACGCTCGGCCTACGGGCTAGCAGCAGATCCCGCCCGGTGGCTTCGCTAATCCTTCTATTGTGCTAGATCCAGGCGCCAGCGGCAAGCCATCCCGTAACGGCACGAGCGGGGGCCGGGCGGCGCGGGGATCAATGCGCGGGTAGACTGTAGTCTACACACCGCGGGTGGGTCGGCCCGCTGCCTCTCCGCCACTTCCCTGGCGTTGCGGGAACGACGCGTGTAAGGGATGTGCCCAAGTTACCGCTTGCCCACGTCCACCTGCCGGGGCGGCGTCGGAACGGAAATGAGGGCCTGTACGGATTTTTGTGTCAATGGCTCTGCCGAAGGGGACAGTCCCATTTTTCTGGCATCCATGCCACAAAAATCGGGACAGTCCCGGAAATGATGGTCCGCCGCGCCGCGCGTCGGCCCGGAGGGTAACCGTTCACAGCCCGGTGGAGGATTTTGCCTGATTCCAGGGGGGCAGGTCCATGTTTTCGGCCAGCGCGTATCTGCAAGGTCGAGTTTGTCGGCCGAAAAATGGACCAGACCCCGACCCGTGAACGGTTACGCCCGGAGGCGTCCGCCTCCAGGCGTTCCTAATTACCGGGCGGGGCATGTACAGTGGTACGGTGCCGAAGACCGCGATCGATCGTACGTTCGAAGGTCGGTGGTCCGGGAAGCCACCGAGCACGGGTCGGGGTCGGGTACCTTGTTCGGCCAATCCGCCCGACCAAGCCAAGACGCGCAGGCCGAGAACATGTAGCTGACCCCTTCGAAACCGGCTGCATGTTCCGCCGAGGTGTGAACGGTTACTCCGGGAGGCCGGTGGCAAGACTTCGTGAGGTGCCTATGAAGGCCAGGTGGGCTACGTTTCCGCGCGCCGCTCAGCGGCTGGTCGTGCTCGGACTGTGTCTCTTCTTCGCGGTCGGAGCGGTCCGCGCGTCGGAGCTGGCGGCGCTGCGCTCGGCGGCGGCGACGATCACCGCCCACCGGCTGCAGCGGCACGTGGACGTCCTGGCGGACGACGCCTTTGAAGGGCGGGAGGGGGGCAGCCGCGGCGGTCGGGCGGCCGCGGTTTACCTGATGAAGTGCTTCGAGCAGTGTCGGCTGTCCGGCGGCGCGGGTGATGGCGGGTATTTCCAGCCGTTTGGCGCGGAGTACCGCAACGTCCTGGCCTGGGTGGAGGGCAGCGACCCGCGATTGGCCCGCGAAGTCGTCATCTTCAGCGCTCACTACGACCACGTCGGCTACGGCAACGCCGTGAACAGCAACGGACCGACCGGTTATATCCACAATGGGGCGGACGACAACGCCAGCGGTACGGCCGCCTTGCTGGAGGTGGTCCAGGCACTGACCCAGCTGCCCGCGCGACCGAGACGGTCGATCCTGGTGGCGCTCTGGGACGGCGAGGAGAAGAACTTGTTGGGCTCGCGCCACTGGGTGGAGCACCCCACGGTCCCGCTGCGGGACGTGGTGTTGATGATCAATCTGGACATGGTCGGCCGCCTCCGCGGACAGCGCCTGGAAGTCATCGGTTCGCGAACGGCCGCGGGCCTGCGCGAGGCGGTGAGCCGCGCCAATGAGGAGGTGGGGCTGGAGCTGGATTTCTTGTGGGAGCTGAAGCAGAACAGCGATCACCACACGTTCTACTCCCGCCAGGTCCCGGTGGTGATGCTGCACACCGGCCTGCACGAGGACTATCACCGTCCCAGCGACGACGCCCACAAGGTGAATGCCGAGGGGATGCAGCGGATAACCCGTCTGGCCTTTCACGCGGTGTGGGAGGCGGCCAACCGTCCCCAGCGGTTTGCCTTCCGTCCCCAGGCGCTTTACGAGTCGGTGGCCTCCCGCCAGCAGTTCGAACAGCAGCTGCCGCCGCTGCCGCCGCGTCTGGGTGTATTCTTCGGCCCGCCGCTGGCCGACCGCCCCGGCTTGCACCTGACCGGCGTTTCCGCCGGCTCAGCCGCCGACTTGGCGGGGCTGCGCGTCGGCGATCGGCTGCTGGCGCTCGCGGGCCGCCCGCTGCTGGACGCTGCGGCGCTCCGTACGGTGGCGCTTGCGGCCGCGGGGACGCTCGAACTGGAGATCGCGCGGGAGGGTGCCGACGAACCGCTCAACGTGCAGCTGGAGCCGTCGGGAAATCCGATCCGGCTGGGCATCACGTGGCGTGAAAACGACGCCGAGCCGGGCGCGGTCACCGTCGTCCGCGTGGTGCCCGGTTCGCCCGCCGACCGAGCCGGTCTGAAGTGGCGCGACCGGATTTACGAGGTTTCGGGTCAGCGGTTCGCGAACAGCCAGGAGTTCTTGGCACTGGTCTCACCGCCTCCCGCGACCCTGCCGCTACGGCTGGAGCGAGCCGGTCGCCTGCAGTCGGTGGTGATCGATACGGCCCTGCCCGAAGCCGCGGCGCTCGGTTCCCCGTCCGTGCCGTGAACGCGGAAAGCTGTCTGACGCCGTCTGGGGCTGTGGGCAGTGTGACCTGGGCGTTCGTTCGTCCTGCCGAAACAATCGGGAGAAGTTTGCCCGTCCGGCCAGACGTTTGCACGTTTCCCGCCCGCCACGGTCGCATTTCGCGGGTGCTGCAGGCCGGCGCGAGGATTAGTCGGACAGGCGGCCTGCCGTAAGATTTATGCGCTGGAAGTGCCGCAGCCGGCCACCTGGCGTCGTCGAGATCGCGGAACCGCCGCCCACCATGGGTCTTGATCAGAATCGAGTACCACCGGCTACGAGACGGGATCTGCAAGGCCGAATCCGGCGATGGCGAATGTCCCGCGCTGATCGACAATTCCCCAGAGTTGCGCCGCCCGTTCGATCCAGGCGCGCTGGCCGGTCTTGCGCTGCGCTGCTGCTGGTCTTATTGACGTCGGCCGCCGCCTGCGACGCCTGGGCCGGCGGGGCCCCGCCCGCGTCCGACGTCCAAACCGACGAAACGGTCCTTCTCTTTCCGGTATTCGCGGCGCCCTCTGCCGAAGGGCACGACTGGATCGTCGAAATCCACGGCTGGATCTACGAACCGTTTGGCGGGGTAGACGGCGACAGCAATCCCGGTGTCCGAGAGACCCTCTTCCGCCGCGCGGTCGGCGTTGGCGACGCGTCCACCGGCGGGGAGGGGTCCGCCGCAGCCGCCGGCGAGAGCCGCGTCTTCCGCCCGCGCGCCGCCCTCTTCCTGGCCGACAGCGAACGCGGCAAGCGCATCGTCGTGGAGATCGGCGGCGAGCTGTTCGCGCTCCGCAGCCCCTCCGGCCCGGATGGGCATTTCCGGGACCGCATCCGCCTTTCGCGAAGCCGCGTTGCCGCGCTGGGCGTGCTTTCGTCCGGCCGACCGGCGGTCGCGCGCGTGGTGCTGTCGCCCGGCGACCAGCGCGCCTTCCAGGGCGACGTCCATTTCCTGGGCGCCGAGGGCCTTTCGATCGTGAGCGACATCGACGACACGGTGAAAATCTCGCACGTCCGCGACAAGGGCGAGCTGCTGGCCAACACGTTCCTGCGCGAGTTCCGCCCCGTGCCCGGCATGGCCGAGCTGTACGCCCGCGCGTGCCGCGCGCCAGGCACCACGGTCCATTATGTGTCGGCCGGACCGTGGCAGCTCTACCCGCCGCTGGAGGCCTTTCGCCGCGACACCGGCCTGCCCGCGGGCACGTGGCACCTGCGCGCGTTCCGCTGGAAGGACGAGCGCGTGCTGAACCTCTTCGCTGCGCCGCACGCGCACAAGACCGCCGCCATCGAGTCCCTGCTCACCGCCGCGCCCCACCGAAAGCTCGTGCTGGTCGGCGACTCGGGCGAACACGACCCGGAAATCTACGGCGACCTCGCGCGCAGACACAAGGGGCGCATCGTGCGCATCCTGATTCGCAACGTCACCGGTGAGCCGGCGGAGTCGCCGCGATATCGCGCGGCGTTTCGAGAGGTGCCAGGGGAACGCTGGCAGGTCTTCGAAATGGCCGATGAAGTTGCGTGGAGCCCCTGATCACGGCTTTGACCGGTTGCCGCGCGGATCCATCCGTTCCAGGCGGGCACGCTCGGTGGCTCCGCGGAGCGTAAACGCATGATCCGCCGCCCGGAAAACCAAGACCGCGTTTTGTGATTCCGGGCGGGCGTGGCTCCCGCCGAACCGCCGGCGCCCTGGCTCAGCAGGAGCTTCGCCCTCCCAGGTTTAGGCGCTGTTCAACAATAAGTTGCCGAAATCACTCATCAGCCGCGGGGCGCTAGCCCGCGGTTCATCCGCGAAAGACCGCGGGCTAGCGCCCCGCGGCTGATCCACAAAACCGGTAGGTAATTGTCGTGCAGCGCCTTCGCCTCGCCACGAGAATGTGCAACCCTGGTTGACTTGTCCCGCGTCTCCCGGGATCACGCACTGCCAGTCAGTTGGCGGTGCTCGGGAGACGGACAAACCCGCGGGATTCCCGCTGGTGCTCGGCGTCGTCATCCGCCAGCCACACGAGGCGGGCCTCGGCGCCGCAGAGCTGTTCGATGAGGTCCATCCCCCGGTGCGGGCCGAGGACGCTCAGGGCCGTGGCCAGGGCATCGGCCGTGGTGCCGTCGCGGGCCACCACGGTCACCGACGAGCGGACCGTGACCGGCTGGCCGGAGCGCGGGTCGATGATGTGCGAGTAGCGCTGTCCCTGGAGCTCGACGAACTGCCAGGCGTCGCCGGAGGTGGCGATGCCGCAGCAGGACAGCCGCAGGAACCGCTCGGGCGGGGCGTCGGCTGAAAGTGTAGCGACCCCCACCTTCCATCCCGCCTGTCCTGGGGGCGGAGCACCGAGCGCCATGCCGCCGCCCGCGTCGACCAGTGCCCGCTGCACCCCGAACCGTCGCAGGACCCGCAGCGCCTCGTCCGCGGCGTAGCCCTTGGCGATCCCGCCGGCATCCAGCCGCATTGCTCCCCGCGTCAGCTGGGCGGTGCGGCGGGACGCGTCGAGCTTCAGGTGCTGGTACCCGACCGCGGCCCGGGCCTGGGCCAGCCGCTCGGCGTCGGGCCACTGGTGTTGCCGCCGACCGCGTCGCCACAGCTTCGTCAGCGGCCCGATCGTGACGTCAAAGGCCCCGCCCGACAGCCGGCTGACATCCTGGGCCCGGGCGAGGATGTGCCAGAGATCGTCACTCACCGGCACCGGGTGCGCATGGGGTGCCCCGCGACCGAGCTGGCTGAGTTCGCTGGCCGGATTGTAATCGCTCAGGCATCGATCCAGCTCGCCGATCCGCTCCAACGCCGCCCGCGCCGCCTGACTAGCGACCTCAGGATCGTCCGCGTAGAATAGCACCTTGAAAAGCGTCCCCATGTGCGGTTCGGTCGCCTCGTAGCGAGCGAGGTCGGCGGCCGGTGCCGCGGCTGCGGCAAGCAGGAGCGGCAACACGCACAGCACCTCATGGCAACGTTTCGCCACGACGCTCTTCCTTGTCATGGAACCCTCCTGCGAACACGGACCTTCCGCGGCCTGGCCTGGTTGCCCGCTCTGGTTCAGGATCGCTGATCCATCCCCACCCCCCGTTTCATCCCAGCGTAGTACGAAGGTGAACCATGTTTCAAGCGAACCGCCGACTTGCCTGGTACTCGTGGCTGGGCCTGCTGGTCTGTGCCTGGGCAGCGCTTCCGGCGTGGGCGGAGCCGGCCGGCCGCTCGGTGCTGGAGGTCGCCGGCGCCGCTGCGGACACGGAGGCCGCCATGAAACCGTATGCCGAGCAGATCGAACACACGGAGGAAACGATCGACATGGTGCCCATCCCTGGCGGCACCTTTGTCATGGGCAGCCCCGAAACCGAGGCGCATCGAGGCCCGGACGAGGGGCCACAACACAAGGTTCAGATCGATCCGTTCTGGATGAGCAAGTTCGAAATTACCTGGGACCAGTACGAGGTCTGGATGTTCGACCTGGATATTCAGCGCCGAGAGGTCGACAAAATCCCGGCCAATCCGCGTGACGAGGCCGCCGACGAATACCAGTTGAGCCAACCCACCAAGCCGTACACCGACATGACCTTCGGCATGGGCAAGAAGGGCTATCCGGCCATCTGCATGACCCAGCTGGCGGCGCGGGTCTACTGCCAGTGGCTCAGCGCCAAGACGGGGCGCTACTACCGGCTGCCCACCGAGGCGGAATGGGAATACGCCTGCCGCGCCGGCACCACCACGGCCTATTTCTTTGGCGACACTCCCGACCAGCTGGACGAATTCGGCTGGTATTACGACAACAGCGACGAGGCGTACCACAAGGCGGGAACGAAGAAGCCCAACCCTTGGGGACTGTTTGACATGCACGGCAACGTGGCGGAATGGGTTCTCGATCAGCACCTGCCGGAGGGGTATGGCCGGAAGCCCGATGAGCTGACCGTCAATCCGCTGGTCATTCCCACGTCGCTCTATCCCCACGTGGTCCGTGGCGGATCCTGGGACGACGATGCCGAGGTGCTGCGCAGCGCGGCCCGAGTCGGCTCGACCCCCGATTGGAAGCAACAGGACCCCCAGATCCCTCAGAGCATCTGGTATCACACGGACGCCCTGCACGTGGGGTTCCGCATTGTGCGTCCACTGAAGGAGCCCTCGGAGGAGGAGAAGAAGGCAAAGTGGGACAAGCACTCTCCGGTTGAGGACCGCAAGGCGCCTGAGTAAGCGGCCTTCACCGAGTTGGGCTGAACGCCGTTGCGTCCAGCCGGCGGATGGAAGGGGTCGAGCACCTTGATTCCGCGGTTCGGCCGGGCCGGTGTGCAGCTGGTCAGCGCCGAAGAAATTGCCAGCCCTTGAACCTGCCAGGATCACGCAAGTCGTTACGGCGTCTGGACGGAGGGCGGCACGGGTTTGCATTGCGGGTCCCGCCGGTGTATTTTGTCAGGACGTCATCAAGGGGGGGCCGGCACGTTGATCGGCGGCGGGGCCAAGGTGGTGCGATGGCCGTCCGTGCCGAGAAGGAGGCCAGCCCCTTGAAGCACGCCGGAGCAGACACGCGGATGGTATCTGTTCCCGGCGCCAGCAAGTTGGTTCCTTCCCCTCTCCCCCACCTCACCTTGGAAAAAGGTACCTGTCATGCCGAAACCTCTCGAGTCCCGTTCCAGCAGCCACGCCTCGCGTCGACATTTTCTCAAGACCTCGTCGCTACTGGTCGCCGGCGGCGCCGTGGCCGGCCAGTTGAACATTGCCCGGGCGGCCCACTCCTACGGCAGCGACACGATCAAGATCGGACTGATCGGCTGCGGCGGGCGGGGAACCGGTGCCGCGGCCCAGGCGATGAACACCAAGGGTGAGGTGAAGCTGATCGCCGTCGGCGATGCCTTCGAGGACAATGTGAAGTCTTGCCTGCGTGGATTATCAGGTCAGTACGGTCCCAAGCTGGACGTGCCGCCCGAGCGCCAGTTCTGGGGCTTGGACAACTTCCAGAAGGTGCTGGAGACCGACCTCGACCTGGTGATCCTGGCCACGCCGCCGGGTTTTCGCCCGCAGCACTTCGAGGCGGCTGTGAAGGCGGGCAAGCACGTCTTCATGGAGAAGCCGGTGGCGGTCGATGCGGCCGGTGTGCGGCGCGTGCTGGCGGCCAATGACGAGGCCCGCAGCAAGGGTCTGGCCGTGGCCGTCGGGCTGCAGCGGCGGCATGAACCGCAGTACATCGAGACGATTCAGCGGCTGCAGGATGGTGCGATCGGCGACATTCTGTTGACCCGTGCCTACTGGAATGGGGGCGGTGTCTGGGTGAGGCCGCGTCAGCCGCAACAGACGGAGATGGAGTACCAGATGCGGAACTGGTACTACTTCAACTGGCTCTGCGGAGACCACATCGTCGAGCAGCACATCCATAACCTGGACGTGATCAACTGGCTGAAGAACGCCTATCCCGTGTCGGCTCAGGGGCAGGGGGGCCGCGAGGTCCGCCGCGGCAAGGACCACGGCCAGATCTACGACCATTTCTTCATCGAGTACACCTACGCCGACGGGTCGAAGATGTTCAGCCAGTGCCGGCACATTCCGAACACCTGGAGCAGCGTGTCGGAGTTTGCGCACGGGACGAAGGGCACTTCCAACATCAGCGCTTCGCAGATCAACGGCCTGGATGGCAAGTCGATCTGGCGGTTCGGCCGTGGGGGCGCGGGCGGCCACCAGCAGGAGCACCACGACCTGTTCGCCAAACTGCGCGCCGGCGAGACGCCGAACGAGGGCGACTACGGTGCGCTCAGCACGATGACCGCCATCCTGGGCCGCATGGCGGCGTACTCGGGGCAGATGATCGGCTGGGACGACGCCTTGAAGTCGGAGCTGGTGATTTCACCGACCGACCAGTACACCGGCTTCAACGACACCCCGCCCGTGGTTCCGGATGGGAACGGCGGCTATCCGATTCCGGTGCCGGGAGTCGCCAAGGTGGTCTGACCGGCAGGCGACGTTGGGATTCCACCCACCGGCGGCGTGGAGCAACTGATCCGTGCCGCCGGTTGCTTGCGCGAAACAGCCGCTGGCGCTGCGCCCACCCCGCCGCGCAGCGCCACGTGGTTCAGGTCGCGCCCACGTGAGTCGCGTGGCTGGGTAAGCGCTGACAGGTCGGGGTCTGGCACATTTTTCGGCCGAATGACGTCCCTATCCGCACACGGCGCGGGCCGAGAACATGTACCTGACCCCCTCCAGTCCGGATCCCAGGTCGGGGTCTGGTACATTTTTCGGCCGAATGACGTCTCTATCCGCACACGGCGCGGGCCGAAAACATGTACCTGACCCCCTCGAATCCGGATAAAGTTTCAACTGGGGTGTGAACGGCTACCGTGGCTGGCGCATGAGGGCCGCTCGATGCAGGTGCTGGAGACCTACTCGCACAAGGACGGAGAGGCTTTCATCCGCGAGCACCGGCGGGCGGAGCTGGACGACGTGCTGGAGGCCGTTGCCGGGCTGCAGGCCGCGGCATGTCTGCGGAAGATTTCGCGGGAAGAGGGCCGCCCGCCCCTGCTGTTCTCGCCCATCGAGCTGAACCTGCGCATCAAGCAGTTTCTCTCGCCCCGGGGTTGGACGGTGCCGGACCCGCAGACCAAGAAGGGATTTCGTGAACCGCGGTTGTACTACACGCCCCGGGAATACCGGGAGATGGACGGCATGGAGAACAAGGTGGGACTGGAGATCCAGTTTGGCAAGTACGCCTTCATGGGCTACGACATCCTGCTGAAGATGCCGATCTTCGCCCGCGAGGGGTTGATCGACTGCGGCATCGAGGTGGTGGCGATGCCGGCCCTGCAGCAGGAGATGTCGACCGGGGTCAGCCATTTCGGTCAGATCGTTGCCGATCTGGAGCGGCGCGGGGTGGCGGACCTGGACCTCCCCACGCTGGTCCTGGGCATCGGCCTGACGGAGGCCGAGTCCGAGGCGTGTGCGGCCAAGCGTGCGCGTTTCTTGCGGTCGCGCGCCCAGGCGGTCGAGTCGGGCGCGGTCGAACCGCCGGCGGCCACACCCAAGCCCGGTCCGAAGCCGCTCCCCTAATGCCCCCTCGGAACCAGCACGGCGTGGACCTGAGGTGGACGCGCATCGCCGCGGCAGGACTCAGCCTGTGCGGAATGCTGGGGACGGGCTGTTTTCGGGAGCCTCCGTCGCCCACGGCCCCGCGGAGGGTGGCCGTGGCGGCGGCCGCCGACCTCCGGTTCGCCATGGACGAGCTGATCGGTGAGTTTCGCCAGCAACATGCCGACATCGAGCTGGCGGTCACCTACGGCTCGTCGGGGAACCTTCACGCCCAGCTGCTCAGCCGGGCCCCGTTTGACATCTACTTCGCCGCCGACCGCGGGTATCCTCGGCAGCTGGTGGAGAAGGGGCTGGCGGACAGCGACAGCGAACTGCTCTATGCCGTGGGGCACATCGTGGTTTGGGTTCCCCGGGACTCGACGATTGACGTCGAGCGGCTGGGGATGGAGGCAGTCGTGCACCCGGCTGCCCGAAAGGTTGCCATGGCCAATCCGCAGCACGCGCCGTATGGCCGCGCCGCGGAAGACGCCTTGAAGAGCAGCGGCCTCTACGAGCGGGTCCGGGAGCGTTTGGTGCTGGGCGACAACATCGCGCAGACGGCGCAGTTCGTGGAGAGCGGAGCGGCCGATGTAGGGATCCTTTCCCTGTCCTTGGCGACGGCCCCCGCCCTGCGCGACAAGGGCCGCTTCTGGCTGGTCCCAGGCGACGCGTATCCCCCGCTGGAGCAGTCGAGCGTGATCATGAACTGGGTCGGCGACCGGGCGGCCGCCGAGGCGTTTCGCGCGTTCGTGACGGGCCACCGCGGGAGGCAGGTGCTGCGCCGCTACGGGTTTCAGTTGCCGCACGAGGGATAGCTGCGCATGCGGTGGTTTTCGCCGCGGGCGATTCCCAGGGGGACCGGCCCATCTTTTCCAGCGGGGTAACCGTTCACAGCCCGATGGAGGATTTTGCCTGATTCCAGGGGGTCAGGTCCATGTTTTCGGCCAGCACGTATCTGCGAGGTCGAGTTGGTCGGCCGAAAAATGGACCAGACCCCGACCCGTGAACGGTTACCCAGCGGGGCATGTGGGGATGGGGGGGATTCTTGGCCGAGAAAGGGACCCGACCCCAGCGTGTAAACGGTGGCCGGGACATTGACCATGGACGCGACCGCGCTCTGGCTGACGCTGCAGTTGGCGACCTGTACGACGGGGATTCTGTTGGTGCTGGGAGTGCCCGTGGCCTGGTGGCTCGCCACGACGCGTTGGCGCGGCCGTTTCCTGGTCGAATCCGTTGTGACGTTGCCGCTGATCCTGCCTCCCACCGTGCTGGGCTATTACCTGCTGATGGCGGCCGGCCCCCACACTCCGCTGGGGGCGCTGATCGAGTCCCTGTTCGGCAGCCGGCTGCCGTTCACGTTCCAGGGCATCCTGCTCGCGTCGGTGCTGTACAACGTGCCGTTCTCGGTGCGGCCGTTCACGGCCGCCTTCGCCCGCGTCGACCAGCGGCTCCGGGAGGTTTCCTGGTGCCTGGGGGAGGGTCGGCTGGCCACCTTCGGGCGGATCACGCTGCCCCTGGCCTGGCCCGGCATCTTGTCGGGCGTCGTCCTGACGTTCGCGCACTGCATTGGGGAGTTCGGCGTGGTGTTGATGGTCGGCGGGAACATTCCCGGCGTGACCCGCACCCTGTCGATCACGATCTACGATGACGTGCAGGCCCTCGAATATGCCTCGGCCGGGCAGACCGCGCTGTGGCTGGTCATCTTCGCATTTGCCGTGCTGTGCCTGACCCACGTGCTGAACCGGCGAGGGCTGCCGGTATGAGCCCGTTGGACGCCCAGTTCGAGCTGCGGTATCCCGGGGGGGCGGTGATTCGCGCCCAGTTGCGGCGGCCCGCGGCAGGGTTCTCGGTGACGGCCCTATTCGGTCCCTCGGGTTGCGGCAAGACCAGCGTGCTGCGTGCGCTGGCCGGCCTGGAACACCCGCCACGCGGGCGGATCACCTTCGCCGAGGATGTGTGGCTCGATACGCAGCTGGGCATCGACCTTTCGCCGCAGCGGCGCCAGGTCGGCTTCCTGTTTCAGGAGTATGCGCTCTTTCCGCACCTGACGGTGGAACGGAACGTGGGATACGGGCTGCGGCACCTGGCGGCCCGCGCGCGGCAGGCGCGGGTCGGCGAGCTGCTCGCGCGGTTCGGCCTGGACGACTTGCAAGGTCGACTGCCACACCAGATCTCCGGCGGCCAGCAGCAGCGGGTGGCCCTGGCCCGCGCGCTGGCGCACAAGCCGCGTCTCTTGCTGCTCGACGAACCGCTCGCGGCGCTCGACGGCCCGCTGCGCGAGGAGTTGCGGCGCGAGTTGCGCAGTCTGCTGGTCGACTTTGACCTGCCCGTGATCCTCGTCACGCACGACCGGCAGGAGGCCTTGACCCTGGCCGACCATTTGCTGGTGATGAACCAGGGAACGGTGCTGCAGGAGGGACCGGTGTCCGAAGTCTTCACCCGGCCCGCCACGGAACAGGTGGCGCGGATGGTCGGCGTGGAAACGGTCGAACCGGGTCGGATCGTCCACTGTTCCCCAGGCACGGTCACGGTCCAGGTGGGCACGGCGCGACTCGTGGCCGTGGCGGGCGAGGAGGCTGGCGCCGAGGTGACGGTCTGCCTGCGGGCGGCCGAGGTCGAACTGACCGGGCTGGATCTATCGTCCGCCCCCCAGGCGAACCGTCTCCCGGGAAGCGTGCGCGCGATCCGCGCGGATGGTTCGATCTGGCGCGTCGAGCTGGACTGCGGTTTTCGCTTGACGTCGCTCGTCGCGGCCCCGGCGGCCCGCCGACTGGGCCTGGAAGTCGGGCAGCCGATCGTCGCGCAGATCGACCCCGCCGCCGTGCACCTGATTCCCCGGCCGAGCGAACCGGGGTGAGTGACTGGGGCGACCGGTTCAAGGAGCACGGGGCGGCTGAGCGATCGCCAGGTTGGCGGGCGGCCGGTAGATCGGGCGGCTCATCGGGCGGATCCGCAGCGTCCCCTGCCAGGCCGCCCGCACGCGCTCGCGCGCGTGCTGGACATACGCCCGCACCACGTCCGCCCCCGCGGCCCGGCGGCCGTGCCGCACCGCCGCGCAAAGCGCGCTGCCGACGCCCATGTACGGATCGATCACCAGGTCGCCTGGATCGGTCAGCGCCAGCACGAGCCGCTCAATCAGCTCCACCGGGAACTGGCAGGGGTGCAGTGTCTTCTCGCAGTGGTTGTGCTTGACGTTCGGCAGGATCCAGACATCCCCGGGGTTCTTGCCCAGGGGATGGCACGAATAGGCGCCCGCATCCTGCCCCTTGTATTTCTTCTTGCCCGGGTATTTCTGCGGTACGCGCACCGGGTCGAGATGGAAGATGTGATCCCGCGATCGCGCGAACCAGAGGATCGTTTCGTAGCGGCCGGAGAAGCGTTTGGAGCAGTGCAGCCCGTGCTCGAAATGCCAGACGATGCGATTCCGCAGGATCAGGCCCAGCTGGCGGCAAAGGGGATAGAGCAGCAGGTCGAGCGGGACCACCTCACCGTCGCGGCCGATGTGGTTCCCCACCTGCCAGCAGAGGCTGCCGTTGCGCGCCAGGACGCGGACGCCCTCCCGCAAGGTCTCGGCCTGGCCCTCCAGGTACTCATCCAGCGTCACTGCCCGCTCGTAGCTCTTGCCGATGTTGTACGGCGGCGAGGTGACGACCAGCCGGGCCGTACCCTCCGGCACCTGGCGGAGCAAGTTCAGGCGGTCGCCCAGGTGGAGCGTGACATCGTGCTCGTCCCGGTAGCGCCTGCCGATCCGGATCGGGCGGTGCGCAGCGGCAGCTGGCCTCACATCCACGGTAAGTTCTCCGTCTCAAGCTCCGCCCACGCTCCCGCCAATCGGGCCGTCGCGGCGGCCGCGCGCGCCTTTGCGGGTCACCTTCCGTGTTCCCGCAAGATCAAGGGGCCAGCGCCGCCGTGAGGAACCCCGGGACGAATATACCTCGCGCGAGCAGGAATGAGGCGCCAGGCCGTCGAGCCCCAACGCCATCGGCGCGTGCGCAGGTCACCGGCGCAGCTCCCCACATCCCGCCCCTGGCCGTGCGCGGCATCGCGGCACGGCCCGCCCTGAGCGCTCGCTTGATTCCGTAACCGTTCACGGGCTGGGGTCTGGCTCATTTTTCGGCGGAAAGGCCGCTCGTCGTCGTGCGACGCTGCCGCCGAAAAATGTGCCTGACCCCTTGGGGTGCCCGCCCTGAGCGCTCACTTGAGTACCACAAATTCGACCGCCATTTCCAGCCGGGCAGCGCTCGGCAGATTGCTGCTGAGCGAGATCCGTCCCGCGGGAAAATCGGCGTCGGTTCCGTAGTTCCCTGGCGGCATCTCACCTGGCACTTCGATCACCAACGGGATGACGACGAACGGATCATGTTCGAACGTCCGTGCTTCTCCCAGCGTGACCTTCAGTTCCGCGGGCGATACCGATGCGACCTGCAGCGCGACGTCGGCGTCGGTGGCCCGGGCGTAGATGGACAATTCGCGGCGGACGCCGATCCCTTGAGGAATCGATCCCAGCGACAGAACCCGCTGGTCGGCATGCCAGCCCAATCCGTCGATGAGGACGTCGCCACAGACCAGCGCGGCGATCGGCAGCTCGAACGGGACGTCGCTGAGGTTGGTCGTCAGCTGCAGCCGCCGATCGATCCGCCCTGGCGGCTGGTCGGGACGCGTGGTCAGGAGAATACTCAGGCCGCTTTGGGCCGCGGGGTCCTCGAAGTCATCGGGGGCCAGCGGTGTCACCTCGACGTCGCATGGGTCCGGGCCGGCGGCGTCCAGGAAACGGTGCTCCCGCAGTTCCACGGGCGGCTCGCGGTACGAGAGCAACTGGACGCGCAGCGACCGCGTTTCGCCCAGCGGCACGATCCCGAGGGCGGCCACCGGGGGATGCAGCGACACGAAGCGCGTCACGTGCCCCTTGATCCGCAGCTCGACAGCCGGCTGGTCCGGGTCGTTGGTCAGGAGCGTCGCGGCGTGCCGGAACTCCTGGTCCAGGGATGTGCCGCGCCAGCTGAGCGTCACCCCGATGGTTTCGCCAGGCCGGAGCACGGGACGCTCCAGGTGGCTCAAGGCACATTCGCAGGACGTCCCGCCCTCCTCCAGTCGCAAGTCGCCGTCACCCGCGTTGGTCAGCCAGAACGTGTGGCTGACTGCCGTGTCGCGCGGGATCGTGCCCAGGTCCGCCTCCGTCTCGTCGATCACCAGTCGGGGCGGCGGCCCGTCCTCGGTCTGGATGTGCGCGCGGGGGTCCCATGTCGGCTGCCCGTACTGCCGCCCGGCGCGCAGGTCCAGCCACCAGGAGGTGCCCAGGACCCCTGTCAGGAAGCCCAACAGGCCGGCGGCGATCACCACCAGTGGTATGCGCAGGGCGAGCCCTGGTGACACGATCCGGCATCTCCTGTGTCTGGTGGGCCCGTCCCCGCGGGCCCCTGGCCCGGCCGTTATCCAGCCTCACGGGACACCGCGGGCGAGGCGCCCTCATGCAGGGGGCGAAGCACGATGGGGCCGGGCCATCCGTTTTGTATGCCGATCGGGCGGCCCGCGTCAATCGTCGCCGCCGCTGTGATAGAATCAGGCATCGCGGAAGACCCCGCGATGCACGTGCCCGTTTTCGCGGGCGCCGTCGCCTGGCTTGTGCCGCCCCCGTCCCTTGGGGCGGGAGTCGTCGCGGCGATCCCACGGGACCCCTCAGGAGCAGAACGATGAGAAACCCAGTCGGCTGGATGCCCGGCATGTTGTGGCTTGGCTTCATCACCCTGACGTGCGGGCGGGGCGTGTCGGCGGAGGATGCCTACTTCGTGCAACGGCTCAGCGAGCTGCAGGTCACCGAAGGGACGCTGCCCGAGGGATTCGAACGCGGGGTTGCCAGTTACCAGTACCGCCAGCGGCTCTCGGCCATGATCCCCTACGCGGTCCTGGATGGACCGGGCGAGGTCTACGCGGTCCTGCCCGGCAGCGGGTTTCGCGGGATCGACGGTCTGGCGGCGGGGGGCGGTGCCGAGCAGGCGCTGGCCGCGCGGATTGCCGTGCGGGCACCGGCGGGCCGGGCGGTCAGCGGGCGGTTGTACCTGCCGCAGCCGGACGCCAGCGGGATGGTCGCGATCCGCTTTACGATCCCCGCGGAGAAGGGGGACGCGGGGAACCGAGACGATTTCTGGCGGATTGTGCTGGCCAGCCGCCTCGAACTGCTGGACCGCAACGTCGCCGGCGGCGCGTGGTTTCGCCATCAGGCGCAGGAGGCCGCGCGGCAGTTGGGACGAACGTCGCTCAGCGACTTGCCCGACCCCGGCCGGCGGTTCCTGGGGCGCCGCTGGGACAACGACATGGACGATACGCTGGCCCTGGTGAGCGGGGGCCGGGCGATCAGCGAGAATCTGCAGCTGGATCGCGTCCTGCCGGCCGCCGCCCCGGCCGAGGCCCACGTGCCGCTGGACTCGCTGGAGGGGATCACGGTCGCCGAACTGGACTGGGGCCCCCTCTTGCCCAAGTCGCCGCCGGCGTGCGACCCGTTGGCCGGGCTGATCCCTGACGACCAGCATGCCGTCTTCTTCCCGTCGTTCCACGCCCTGGTGCGCATGGTCGATGCGTGCCTGAAGCAGGGGGTCCCGATCCAGCGGGCGATGGAGCCGGTGGCGCAGGACGCGCTTTCGCTGCCGCGGTACCAGCGCCAGTTGTGCCTGCCGCTGGGCGAGGCCGACCGGCTGCTGGGTGCTCAACTGGTAAAGAGCGTCGCGCTCACCGGTGGCGATCCCTACTTCCGCACCGGCACGGACGTGGCGGTGTTGCTGGAGGCCCGCAACGCCGCGGCCCTCCGCGAGATGTTGGCCGCCCGCCTGGCGCTCGAGGCCGGCAAGACCCCGGCCGCCGCACCGCTGGAAGGTCAGATCGACGGCGTGGCCTATCGGGCCTGGCGCTCGCCCGACCGGACCGTCTGCTGCTATCTTGCCGTGCTCGGCGAGGCCGTGGCCGTGACGAACTCGCCGGCCCAGCTCGCGCGGCTGGTCCGCGTCCACCGCGGCCAGGCGCCGGATCTGGCGAAGCTGCCCGAGTATCTTTTCTTCCGCCACCGCTACCCGTGCGGCGAGGAGGAGACCGCCTTCTGCGTGCTCTCCGACAACACGATCCGCCGCTGGTGCGGCCCGCAATGGCGGATTGCCACGTCCCGCCGGACCCGGGCCGCCGCCGTGATGAGCGACCTGCAGGCGGTCCACCTGCAGGCGGTGGCCGAAGGAAAGACAGACGGCACGGCGATCCAATCCACCTACTGGATTCCCCTGGTCGACCATTACACACTCGCCGCGGGCGGCATCGCCTCGAGCGTCTACGGATCGCTGGCGTTCCAGACGCCGATCAGCGAGCTGGACCTGCAGTACGCCACGCAGGAAGAAGCGGACGCCTACCGCCGGTGGCGCGATGGGTACCAGAGTTACTGGAGTACCTTCTTCGACCCGATTGCGATCCGCTTGCGCGTGGACGACCAGCGGGTCGCCGCCGACTTGACGGTCATGCCGCTCATCACCGCCACCGACTACCGCACGATGATCGAGATTGCCGGCGGGACAAAGCTCGATCCGCAGGCCGGTGATCTCCACCCAGGGGCGGTCGTCCACGGCGTGCTGGCGATCAATCATGAGTCGGACATGGTGCGGCAGGGAGATGCGGCCCTGGGAGCCATCGCGCCGCAGGTGAACGTCCGCCCGCTGAGCTGGCTGGGGGACGCGGTGGCGGTCTACCTGGACGACGATCCCTTCTGGCGGGAGCTGGCCGCCGCGGAGGAGGCCGAGCGGTTCCTGGAAAAGAACTTCGCGCGGCTCCCGTTGGCCGTGCATTTCCACGTCCGCAACGGGCTGAAGCTGACCGCGTTTCTGGCCGGCGTGCGGACATTCCTTGAACAGTCGGCGCCGGGGATGACCGTCTGGGAAGTCAAGCAGCACAAGGAGCAGCCCTACGTGCGGATCGCGCCTTCGGCGCAGGCGGTCGCCGACCAGGAGAACTTGAAAAACTTCGCCATCCACTACTGCGCCACCGGCGAAGCGCTGATCGTGTCGATCAACGAGGAGGTGCTCAAGCGGGCCATCGACCGCCTGCTGGTACGTCGTGCCGCGCGGGAGAAGGGCACGGCGCCGGCCCCCGCGGGGACGCCCTGGTTGGGCGACAGCTTCGGGCTGCAGGTGGACGGTCGGCTGCTGCCGCTCCTGAGCGGCGCGATGGGAGATGCATACCAGCATGCCATGCAAGGTCGCAGCTGGTCCAACCTGCCGATCCTGAACCAGTGGAAGCAACGCTTTCCCAACGCCGACCCGGTGACGATGCACGAGCAACTCTGGCACCAGCGGCTGGTCTGCCCCGGCGACGGAGAATATCGCTGGAATGACCAGTGGCAGACCATGGAGTCCACGGTCTACGGGCACCCGGGCGACCCGCGTCGCGGGCCGGCCGTCCCCGCCGCCCTGCGCGACCTGGCGCTGGGCAACTTCGGACTGTCGTTCGAAGAGCACGGTCTGCGGGCCCGCGCAGAACTGTCCCGGGCACCGGCGTCACCCGAAGCGCGTGCGGCGGAAACCACGTTGGCACCCTGATCCGCTCGTTTCCGGTAACCGTTCACGGGGCGGGGTCTGGCTCATTTTTCGCCTCCTCAGCAGAATTCGTGGGTTCCGGGAGGCGTTCGGGAAGGCTTTGATAGGCGTTTTTCAGGCATTTCAGGGCAAAAAGAATGGTTTGCAATTGGATGGCCAAAAAGCGACCCCG
>Ga0209398_1000239_pt1 | contig 37607 bp, 25 predicted proteins | sample AshMeaBigSpring_FD_184125 | JGI IMG/M metagenome (GOLD analysis project Ga0209398, IMG submission 184125) | Groundwater microbial communities from Big Spring, Nevada to study Microbial Dark Matter (Phase II) - Ash Meadows Big Spring (SPAdes)... | ecosystem: Environmental > Aquatic > Deep...
ATGGCTGCCTACACCACAGTCTGTGACTATAGAGAATGAGCCTAGCAGAGCGGGACAATCATTTTGTGTAACCGAAAGTTCGGGTGCAGTAGGTGGTGCTTGTAATATCGCCACTACGGCCGCAGAATTACTGCTTACACAAGTGGCATCCAGATCATCTACACAGCGGGCTATTACCGATACTCCATCGGCCCAGGCGGGAAGTAAGGTGCTCCAATTAATGCCACCATCGGTACTGTATTCTATATGGCTGCCTACACCACAGTCTGTGACTATAGAGAATGAGCCTAGCAGAGCGGGACAATCATTTTGTGTAACCGAAAGTTCGGGTGCTATGGGTGGAACACAATCGGCAGAAAATGAACAAGCACTTACAGTAAGTGTAGTAGCTGCTGAACTATAACACCCGGTGGTATTATCGGTAACAGTAATGCCATAATTTTTAATGCCCGAAGTGAATACATAAATTTCAGGGTTTTCAATATAGGCATTGCTCATGGTAGAATTAATGGGTGACCATAGGTAGCTATAATTTCCAGCAGGAGTAATAACGGGATTTAGATATACATCACTATCGCCTAAGCAAGCAGTGGCCGGCGATAAAGTAATTTGAGGGGCCGGCAAGGGATTTACGGTAACAGTAATAATTCTAGTGTCCATGCATCCATTGGTACCTATGGCAGTAAGTGTGAATGTCTGACTTTGGGTACCGGCTGTGAAGATAGGATTTGAGATATAAGGATCGGACAATCCTGTTGTGGGGCTCCATATATAAGTTACCCCATTAATCATAGGCGTACCTATCCTGATTTCACTGTTTTGACAGACTACAGGATTAGCCATATCAGGAAGTTGGAAGCCATTAACAGTGATGATAACAGTGGCAGTAGTAGCACATCCACCCATTGATTTTGTTACGGTAAAAGTGATGGGTCCACTAGCTGCAGTAGGTGTAAAAAGGGGATTGGGTATATTGGGGTCGGACAGTCCGGTGATGGGGGTCCAAGAATAGGTAGCACCTAATTCACCGGCTCCTCCTAGCAAAATACTTTCATTGTACAATGGATTATTGCTATAACATATCGTTTGATTGTTTGTTACTAGAGGGGGAGATAGGGTCGGAATAATTGTTTGTGTAGCGGAGAAAGTACATCCGGTAATATTCTCCACAGTAAGGGTATAGGTAGTAGTACTAGAAGGAGGCGGATTAAGCGTGGTGGTGGTAGCTATATTATGGTTAGTTACCGGCGGCTCCAATGACCAATGATAGGATGCCATTCCTAGTGGAATACCGTCTGGATTTAATGTAACAGGGCCGCTGCCAGGGCAGTAGTTAATATCAGGTAATGTGAAGGGGGCTACCGGAGTACCTACGGTAACGGTTACATCATCACTAGCAGTACACCCGGATAGCGTATTAGTAGCTACGACAGTAAAGGTATTAGTAGCAGCTACCACAAATTCGGGTTGAGCAGATGTACTCGAAGTTCCATTTAGATAGGTAATTCCCCCGGATGGAGACCATTGATAGGTTGTATTAGGCTGCTGAAAAGAGCCGAGAATTACGGATGAACCATTGCACACGGTGATATCATCTCCTGCGTCAGCTATGGGCATAGCAAGCACAACTGTGGCAGTATCTCTAACGGTACATCCAGATCCCACATCGGTTACTAATACTGTATATTCTGTACTGCTAATGGGTGTAGCCACGGGGTTAGAATCGGTATTTGAAGAGAGCGTAGTACCTTGCCAAAGGTAGGAATAACCTGCTACAAATGGTTGTCCTATAGAGACGGATTGACCTGCACATATAGCGGCATCCTGTGCAGCAAAAACAGGTAATGACCAAGCGGGGTTATTCACTTCTATCGTGCGAGAACAATTAAAGCTGGGATCATAAGGACTGCTCATCGTGACGGTATAAGTACGATTAATATTATCTGTTAATCTCATCGTTCTTTGATCAATACTCGCCAAACCGTCTGTGGGCGACCATGTATAGGTAAAAACATCCGGATCGCTAGAAAAAATATCTGCAGCTGTGGCCGTTAAAATCACATCACCCCCATTTAAACCAAAACTGGGGCAGCTAAAGGGAGCCGCTACGCTTACATCTACTACACATCCGCACTCAGGCACTACTACCTGATCCGTACAGGTCTGTGTAATGCCATGAAAAGTATAAGATACGGTAAGTTCATAAATGGTAGATCCCCCTACTGATGCCGAGACAGGAACAATAGGCAAATCCGTAGCGCCTACAAAATTACCCGGGCCAGAAATTTTTACCCACGAATAAGTTTCATCTATATTAGGAGTGCGATCTGCCATACCTACATTTCGCGGTCCACATCCATCTATACCCGCACGGGCTTCTATCACAGCAGTTTCTACTTCATCTACGAATGAACATAGATTTTTTATTGCCGTTACATAATATAATCCGGGATTAGGGATAGGCATGGCCAGATTTCCCGTCTGGTAGGTAGTGGTAGAGGCATTGTTTACAGTGAGATAACTTCCCGGTGCCCAGGTGTAGGTAAATCCGGTCTCCGGTGCCATCCCTAAAGTGGCTGTGGTTCCTAAGCACATAATCCTATCCGGCCCGGCAAAATCCGGTGTCACCGGGCCAGCTACCGGTGTTACTAATACATCATCTAATGTAGTACAGGTTCCTCCTCCGGTTACAGGTAGGATCATAGTTAAAGTATAGGTAGTGGCCACCGATGGATTTACTTTGGGCTGCGCACAGTCTGTACAACTCATAGTAAGATCGGCAGGAGATGCTGTCCAGGTATAAGATACTCCTGAAAGGCCGGCTATAGCAGCTGTGCCGATGGTGGTACCCTGTCCATTACAATTGCTCTTATCTACTCCGGCATTTGCAGTATATGGCAATACCGTAGCCTGATCCAGGTCTATACAATTATTAGCATCTGTAATCTGTAAGGTATAAATAGTGGGTATCGTAGGCGAAACACTTGGGTTACTCACAGTGCCTAAACCATTATCCCATAATACATTATAAGGCTCTAATCCCCCAGTGGCTATGGGAGAGCCTCCTATGGTTACAGGAGAACCTATACAGGTAAAGAATACGCCTCCTGCATTGGCTACCGGTGCGATATTTGAAGTTACTAATATTGCAGCTACATCACTCGTGCTTATTGTGGCACCGCCACAGCAAGACTCCTGGCTGGCTATTCTTCGATAATATAAACTTTCACTTCCTACTATGGGTATATAATTTTGGGATGTTGCACCCAGTATATCTGTCCAGCCGGTAGCTCCATCGCTAGACACCTGCCACTGATAAAGCGGCTCTATCATATTTTGTGCCTGCGCAACACTATTTCTATATATAATGGGTAAGTCCGTAGAGGAAATTCCTAAAGGGGTCCCCATAAGTGTAGCCGCTATTCCATTCTGACAGAGCGTCTGTGTAGCCGGAGAAATGATATCTGATGTAGGTATAGGAAATGGCGGACAAGTGGTGAGATGGGTAATAACAAATTCACTACCCGTAGCTGCTGTAGTGGTTCCATTTGTCACCGGATAAGTGATAGAGTAAGTGCCGGCGAATATATATACATCATCACCTATGACTTCAAAATCAGCGGCATTGTCTGCACTACTACCACCCAAAAACGTAGCCAAACACACATCCCCGGTGGTAGCATCGATTCGAACATAAGCCATATCGCCCGGTGTGCTTCTTACAGACCCGTCAGTAACTGGAAAGTCTATAGAAGAAGTTCCTCCAAATATGTGTATATCATTTCCATCTACTCTAAAGTCTCTAATATCTTCTATACTACTCCCACCTAAGTAGGTAGAAAAAATAATATTACCTGTAGCACCATCCAATCGGGTATAAACCCAATCCACGACCCCTGCATTCGTACTTCCATTGGTGACAGGATATGAAATGGCCGATGATGTACTGCCTACAAGATAGACTTCCCCGCCTACTATTTGCATAGCTATAGGTACATCATTCCCGGAGCCACCTATCAATGTAGAAACGAGAATCTCCCCGGTAGTGGCATCTAAAAGTGTATATACAAAGTCATTAGCCCCAAGAAAACTAGTTCCATCCGTTGTCGGATAGTCTATAGATGCGGTCTTCCCAAGTAAGTAAACTAAATTCCCTTCTATATGCATACCTCCGGCAGGATAACCATTATACAATGTACTCTCAGCACCTACTCCTCCTAAATAAGTAGAAAAAATTATCTCACCAGTATTGATATCTACTTGTGTATAAAAAAAATCATCTGAACCAGACCATGTACTTCCATTCGTCACCGGGAAATTGGATGAACTAGTAGTCCCATACAAATGAAGAACATCCCCTACAATTTCTGAGAAATGAGAAACATCAACTCCATTTCCCCCAATGTATCCGGAGGTGATGATGGCGCCTGTGTTTGAATTCAAATGAGTGAAGACGATATCTGAACCCCCACCCGAGAACAAACTTCCATCCGTAACCGGATAGTTTAAAGAAAGCGAATTGCCTATAAGATATACATCATCATTTATAACGATCATATTATTAGCCGTTTCCATTAACGAGCCACCTATGGTCACATTACTGATCGTGGATCCTGTGACGGCATCTAATTTAAGGTAGAATAAATTATCACCGGTACCCGTCACGCCGGTTACATTAGTAGTTCCAAAAATATGAACATCATTGCCTATTACTTCCATCACCAATGGGATATCCAGATATGGTCCCCCATAATAAGTAGAAGTAATTATTTCCAATGTAGTAGCATCTAATACGGTGAATACACCATCCCAAAGACCACTATAGGTAGTACCATTCGTAACCGGATAATTCTCCGACTGAGATCTGCCTATTACATATATTTGATTTCCTATCACTTCCATAGAACTGAGGCTTGGGGCGGGAAACTCCTGCCAAAATGTTCCCGTTTTGGTGCCTAAGTAGGTCGAATTCTCAATATAAATCTGCCCCCGGCACAGCACTTGATATCCGATACAGAGTAAAAGGATTACCAGCTTCATAGATAAATTCGTAAAGCATAAATTAGGTAAAAGCCGATTGGGAACCCCTGTATTAGAAATTTTTTTTTTAAAATAATTGTTCATGTTATTTCTTTAACCCTTTTATAACTAATAGTATGCCAAAATTTTGCAAAAGCTAAAGAATAATCGAGGGCTATTTATGGGTAGGTATAAATATTAGGTCTAAATTGAATTTACTTATATGTCATTGATTAGCTGAATTTTAGCTAAAATTTTTTTATAAATACACCTAAAAACCTAATTTTTCTTTAGGCAATTAGAATCAATACCTCCCTATATCGGATCTTTCTGAATAATGATAATATCTCTATATATTTATTAATTATTTGACTATAATAACAAGATGCACCATTCCATACGGATATTGTTTCAGTCATTTTGAGACAATAGGACTTCATTATAGTAAAAACTTCTCATTCATTTCCTATGATAAAGGCCAATATCACGGTTACCTATATTTTTTTTTTACAAATTATGGTCGTATTTTATTAAGGGCAAGGTTTTAAGAGATAGATTTCATAATATTTGTTTAGGTTCCTGCCTTCGTATGGATTGCATCTATACTAACAGTGAGCGTATAGGGCGGCGCATAGGCACATAGGAGCGTCACTTTTTTTTTTATTATTTTGATGCCTCTAAAACCTGGGTAAAAGGGGAGATATCCTAATAAGAGCCCTAATTACTGGTTTATCTAGGCTGAAATGGGAAAGAAATGCAAATTTTCGGTAGAGGAAGGGCTGATATCTAATTCTGGGATTTACTATTATCTGCCTTTCCCATCTCGCCTTTCTATATCTTTCTTCCTAGTCTGTAGCTTATTATAAAACCCGTATAATACAGCCTATTGTTGCACTATTACTAATTAATAAAGGGCGGATCTTTTTGTTGAAAGCGCACTAAAAAGGTAAATATTTTTTGCAGCATAACATTTTTTGCTGCGATATCGGCATAGAGCTGCAGATCTATCCATTTCCATTTTACCAGTAGGAGATAAGTAGTCGGCATAATGATGGCACTAGCTAGCAGGAGCCAGAGATAACTTTGCAAATATAGATAGGTGATTCGGCAGCATAGCCCGGCCAGCATAGATATTACTAAGGTAACAATAAGAATTTTAAAATCATATAATTCGCTGAATTTTCTTTGATAAATAATTTTAACCCGCCAAATAAAACTTATGTACAGTAGATAAAATCCTATCGAGTTGGCCAGAGCAGCACCGGCTATACCCCATAGTATTATAAGAAAATAATTGAGGAATATGCAGAGGATAAAAAACAGAAGATAAGCCCGCAGCATAAATACAGTTTCTCTTCTGGCTATGAGCATATCTGTATAATCTATGGTTTTTATAAGCAAGGGCAGATTAAATAATGAAAAGACCACTCCACTGCTCACATATTCCTCAGTGAGATAGAGCCTAAAAAAAGGGGTAGCTATAAGCAGAAACCAGCAAATAAAAGGAAATGCCAATACTACCACCTGCGATACCCCTTTTTTCTTAAGCCGGAAGGCCTCTTCATATTCATCTCTCACCACCAGCTGATTGATGGTGGGGCCTAGTACGGCATTAATCGCAATAGACAGATAGCCCACTAAAAAAATATCTATAGCCCCCCCTCTATAATAGGCATATTGCTGGTCGCTCAGAAGCAGGGTGATGAGAATACCGGAAACGATGAGGTGCGAGATGCTCAGCACATTGCTTATACTGAGGCGCCATACTTGGTGGAAAATATCGCGCAGCATCTTCTTGTCCGGCTCGGTGCGAATGCGGTAGAAGGTGGGTATGGCCCGGATGAGCAGAAACCATTCTAAAAACCGCAGAAAACAGGTAAAGAGTAGTACTGCATAGATAGCAAAACCACTGTGCAAGAGGATAAAGATAACAAGGATGCGAATAAGATTAGATAATAGCACCACATAGCTGATAGTCTTACTGTTTTTTAGATACATAAGAGTACTGCTGGAAGCAGATCCTAGCGCAAAGAAAAAAGTAGAGGGAGCATAGGCCATTATAGAAGTTCCCAGAAGACGGCGATCCGGATAGAAATGCCAGATCATTATCCCCAGAAAAAACAATAACACACTGCCCGCTGCCCCGGACAGGATGGAAGCTCTTCTAAGCGTATGAAAGACCCTGGGTTCCTCGCCCGGAAATCGGGCATAGAAGGAATTAGCCACCTGGTAGAGTGCTGTACCAAAGAAAACAGCCGCTATTTCTCCGGAAAGTATAGCCTGCCCATATACCCCAAAATCTGCCGAAGGCAAGGACCGCACTAAGATGGGAGCAAACAAAAAACTTATAAAAGCATTGGTAGCCTGGGCCAAAAAAAAATAAAAAGCGCGCGCAGAGTGAGAAGAGGAATGATCAGACATTAGCATAGTAGCCCCGGGGACTGGCCAAAATTAATCCCTTTTTTAGGGATATACCCCTTTCACTATGCTATTGCCATTTTTACTACCTCTGCATAAGGACAGTATATTTATTTCTACCTTTATACCCCTTTTGTGAACGGCAAGATCGAAGATGAGAAATAATAAAATATTACATATTCTTTATAGCGGATTTGGCGGTGTGGGTACTATGATTTGGGATATTATAAAGGCCGATACGGAACATTGTTTTTCTAATGAACTCATCTTCATAGGCATAGAACCCCTTTATCCGGAATATCGCAAAAATAGCGAGTCGCTGGGTATCCCCTTTCATTTTATCCATAAAAAGAAGGGCTTCGATCTTCATTCTATCTGCTTGCTTAATAAATATGTCCTCCGGTCTAGTGCTGCCACTATTATCATCCACGGCCTAAATCTGGCTGCTTATGTACGCCCCTCCACGCTTTGGCAGAAATGGAAACAAGTGATCATATACCAGCATCACGCCTATGATCTACTTAAAGCCAATGAAATATGGATACTGCATCGCGCTCATCTTTTTGCCCAAAAAATAGTCTTTCTCACCTCTGGATATGTGGATGATTTCAGAAAAGAGCACGAGAATCCTAGCCGTTATATTAAGAGCTATGTACTGCCCAATCCGCTAGACTTCGGGACTTTTTACCAAGCTCCTAAAATGCATATAAGACCCGTGCCTGAAGTGGGAATGCACGGCCGTTTTGTACCGGGAAAAAAATTTTACCTCCTCATAGAAGCCGCCGCCCTGCTCAAAGAAAAAGGAGAAGACATTGTATTCCGCCTAGCCGGAACGGGTAGCGATTGGGAAAACATACAGCAGAAAATAGCTGCTGATCATTTACATGAAACCGTAATACTGCAAGGCCAGCTCAATAAGGCAGAAATCGTTTCTTATCTGCAATCGCTGGATATATATGCCCTAATGACCCTTCGCGAAGGACATAGTCTAGCGGCAATAGAGGCCGGTGCGGCCGGTCTGCCGGTGATAGCCAGTGATGTGCCGGCACTTAATGAACTTATCTGTAATGGCGAAACGGGTCTGCTCATACCCAATGACGCTGCGGCTCTTGCCGAGGCACTTATCCTTTTGAAAAAAGATGATTCCCTACGCCTGGGCTTAGCCCGCTCCTTTCAGGAAAAAATAAAACATACCCATTCTCTGCATACCTATTTCTCACAATATAAAGACCTGATAGTAGCACCTTGAAAAAAATACTCTTTCTCCAAATGGTGGTAGATATAGGAGGTGCCGAAAACTACTTGCTCACCCTTCTTCCCGCCCTCCGGCAAGAGGGGATAGACATTCATTTTCTTTGTATCTATCATCCTGCTCACAGGAGCGGTGCAGATAAAATGATCCTTCCGCTTCAGGCAGCGGGCATACGAATACATCTCTGTCCTTACAAGCTCATCGCTTCCCCATTTATTCCCCTCTTTCTATGGCGGCTAATAAACCGAGAAAAATATGATCTGGTATGCACTAATCTCATCTATGCCGAGGTATGGGCGGCGATAGCACACCTACTGCCTGGTCATCGTTTTAAGCTCATAGGGATTCGCCACGGCTATAGAGATGAATATGTATTGCAACACGGTATGCAAGACCAGCCCTCACCGCCAGATGCCTACCTCCTCCTAAGCAGACTGGCAGCATGCCGTATAGATGCCAATATCTGCGTATCGGAGAGCTTGAAAAAATTGCTCCTAGCCAAAAAAATCATTCGGGAGAACAACAGCAGAGTCATCTATCTGGCCTTACCTGAAAATAAATTACCACAGCCCAGCAAATCTGCCCTACCCATTATTCCCCATCCATTTATACTTTTCATGGGGCGGCTGGAGCCTATAAAAGGCATAGATAGGCTCCTCAGGGCTTTTGCGGCACTTCCGGCCCTAGATGAGAAAATCCATCTTATCATAGCCGGTACCGGCTCGGAAGAAGAAAACCTGCGCAAAATAGCAGCAGAAACCGGTCAGTCTCATCGCATTCATTTCTTTGGATATCAGCCGGATACGGAAAGATTCTATAGCCAGGCCTTGTTTACGGTGGCCCCTTCTAAGGGAGAATCTTTTGGGCTGGTTATTATTGAAGCTTTTTGCCAGGAAAAACCGGTCATAGCCTTTGATGTGCCGGCACTAAATGAAATTATTTTAAACGAATACAATGGTGTGCTAGTTCCAGCTTATGATGAAACAGCCCTTAGCGAAGCTATGCACCGGCTCATTACAGATGCCAGCTATCGAAACCGGCTGGGCCAGCAGGCAGGTATGTATGTCCGCCAAAAATTTGAACTAAAAAAAATGATTAGTAAGACCCTCGCCTGCTTTGAAGAAGTTCTCTATACAAAAAAACAGAGCCGCTCTGCTAAAGATTGACTCAGAACATGTAATTTTACAAATCACTACCGGTTTTTATTCTTTTTGAACCATCCCTTCACCGATATTTTACTGGCTGCCGCCGGATTTGTTTTTTGGTACTTAGTGTGTCTATGGATCATATATCTATACAAGAGACCTCACCGATCTCTCCTCTTTACTAACTATTTTACCAAAGCCTTACTTATAAAGCTAGCCGGTCTTGTCAGCTTTGTATTGATCTATACTTTTTATTATAAAGGCGGCGACACCTTTGGTTATTTTAATGGATCACAACTCACTTTTCAGCTGCTCCAAGATAATCCGGTCTATTATTTTGGTTTTTTTTCAGATTCCTATTATTCGTTGCCGGTTTTTTATCATTTTTCACAGGAAAGCAAGCAGTTTATTTCTGCTGCTACTACCGGTATGGTGGTACTTATCACCAATCTATTTTTTGTCGTCACCTTTCAAAATTTTTTGATAACCTCACTCTTATTTTGTCTTGTTTCGCTGGCAGGTCTGTGGCGGCTGATGGAACGGCTTTCCTTATTACTGCCCTGTGAGGATAAATATATTTTTTATGCCATTTTTGGCATACCATCAGTGGCTTTTTGGACCGGTGGAATTCTTAAGGATACCATTTGTATCACGTGTGTGGCCCTCACACTCAGTGCCATCATAGATGTAATATATTTTCGCCGAAAATACTTGCTTAGCTTTCTTCTCATTGGCCTTTCTATGTATCTACTGGTGATTATAAAAGATTATATTTTTCTCTCTCTGGCGGCGGGACTCTTAGTTTGGATTTTTTCTTATATAATGCGCTATAGGCTACATCGCGATTTGCGCTATTTTATCTATCTCCTGTTCTTCGTTTGTTTCTCCTATTATTTGTATTATAACTACGACACTCTCTATTTTCAGGCCTATACAATGGTAGTTTATTTTGTGCAGAAAGCCTATGGATTTCAGAGCTGGCACGAGGCCATGAGCATGCTGGATGATGGCAGCTCTACGGGCTATACGCTGGGCGAGATAGAATTTACCATCAGTGGCGTGCTTAGCAAGGTGCCGGCTTCTCTTTTTGTAGCTTTTTTTCGGCCGCTACCCTACGAGGCTACTAAGCCTATTATCTTTTTTCAGTCGCTGGAATCTTTATTTTTTTTACTCATTACCCTATACACCATTGCAAAAAGCGGATTTATTAATTTCTTCGGTTATATTTATAGCGATCCTTTCTTAAAGGGGTTACTCATCTTTGTGCTGCTTATAGCCTTTATCACTGGATTTACCAGTTTTAATTTCGGTGCTTTGGCTAGGTATCGGATACCTATGCTTCCAGCTTATCTGCTTATTTTATTTATGGTGCTTTATAAATCTTCTCAGCAACAAAAAAGGCAAGTTGCCACCCTTTCCGCCACTGCCTAAATATCCGTTTTCGGCTTTAACTGATCCATCGCATACTCAGACAGGGCGGTGATGGTGAGGGAGGAATTTACGCCCAGATTACAAGGTATAATAGACCCATCTAAAATGTACATGTTTTGATAGCCAAACACTTCAAAACGCTCATTTACCACCCCATTTGTAGCATCCGTACCCATAGGGCAGCCGCCCAGAATATGTGCCGTAGTACTCATATTAATGAAAATCTCGGTCACAGCATTCATAGGCACTCCATTTACTTTGGCGGCATAGCGGTGCATCACTTCCTGTCCAGCGGGGATATAGGTGGGAACCCTGGCACCGGAATCTCCTGTATTGTCCAGCCTTATCTTTCCGCCCCGAAATCCCTTTTTCCAAACTATTTTCATCTGATTATCTAAGGTCTGCATCACAAGCAGAATAATTCCATTTCTGGGCGCATTTTTAATAAAAATAGTGCGGAAATACTGAGCCGGTCGGGTAATAATCTGCCCAAAGAAACGGGCTATTCGCAGTCCATAGTGGGAGCCATCCGCAGTCAGACTGCCCAGTCTAAGCATCGCATCTGATCCGTCTGGGAATTTTACGATCTCTACGTGTGTGTCGCTGGAAGGATAAAACCCGCTGCTTATAGCCACCCCATGATTGAGTCTGCGATCTGCATCCAGCACACCACAGATAGATTCTGAATTAGTCCTCACCTGCCGGCCCAGCATATCCGATAGGGAGGGAAGGGTTTTGTATTCGTATTTCTGTTTTAAAAGCAATTCCTGGGCGTCCAGCACTCCACCGCTTATGACTAAGCCGCGGGCGCGTATTTCTTTTTTGTCCTTTTTCCACCATCCGGTACTGCACACAGTATGTAAGAGATATTCCTCTTGGGAGCTATCATAACTGATGCGGGTGACGAGGGTTTCGGCTATTATTACCGCACCTTTTTTTTCCGCAAAAAAGAGATAGTTTTTATCCAGTGTATTTTTTGCATTATGGCGGCAGCCTACCATACAACCGGCACATTCTATACATCCCTTTCTCAGTGGCCCTTCCCCTCCAAAATAGGGGTCGGTTTCCTTATGCGTATCGCCATAATATACCCCCACATCCACATTGTAATAGGTATCCTCTCGCTGGTGGGCTGGATAATGGCTTTGAGCGGTTATGTGATCATGGGATGGGTCTGTGGTCTTTTGGTAGGCGTGGTATTTCAGCTGGCACATATCGTAGAAAACACCGAATTTGAAGATGCCTCCGAACAAGATTTTCACAGCACGGATAAATGGGTTATACATCCATTTAAAACCACTGCTAATTTTGCTACCCATAATCCACTCATCACCTGGATTTTCGGCGAATTAACTTTCCAAGTGGAGCACCACCTTTTTAGCAAGATAAACCACATACACTACCCACCTATACAGGATATCGTAAAAAAGTATGTAAAAATCACCAAGTGGCATACAATGAAAATAAAAGTTTGAGCGGGGCTTTGCGGTCTCATTTTAGTCGGATGAAATACTTGGGCAGCATCTAGGACCAATGCCGCAAAATGAGTTAATTATTATAATCCAGTCAGTTTTCTCGGTATTTTGTCCTTTCTTTTCATTGCCATTATTGCGGCTCTCACTTCGTCTTTTTTTTGCCCCTGCTTGGGGTATCTATCCTTCTATATGAGGAAGAGGGTGAAGCGAAGATAAAATTTCTATCTAATTCCTTTTTAAAGGCTTTAAAAAACCTAACTTTGCGCACTTTTTTTTTACAGTAAACAGATGTCAGAAAAATATGTTCCCGGAAAATTAGAAATACCCCTCATAGAGGTTTATGGAGCTCGGGAACATAATCTGAAAGATATAGATATCAGCCTTCCCCGCAATGCCTTAGTAGTAATAACCGGTGTGAGCGGCAGTGGCAAATCCAGTTTAGCTTTTGACACCTTATTTGCTGAAGGGCAGCGGCGGTATATGGAGACCTTTTCGGCCTATGCCCGCCAGTTTGCCGGCAGTTTTGAAAGACCAGATGTAGATAAGATTACGGGTCTTAGTCCGGTGATATCTATAGAACAAAAAACCACTAATAAAAATCCACGCTCTACGGTAGGAACGGTTACAGAAATTTACGATTTTCTGCGATTGCTCTATGCCCGTGCCGGGGAAGCCATCTCCTCTACCGGTCAAAAGATGGTTAGCTACTCTGCTCAGCAGATTACAGATATTATCCAGCAGGAATATGAAGGCAGGCGCATTATCTTATTAGCCCCGGTAGTAAAGGGGCGCAAAGGGCATTATCGGGAGCTCTTTACCCAAATACAAAAAAAAGGATATGTAAAGGTGCGTATAGATGGGCATATTATTGATATCACGCCCCAGATGCAGGTAGATCGTTTTAAGATACACGATATAGAAATTGTAGTGGACAGGCTGGCCATAGCCGGGCCCGATACCCGCATAGAACAATCTGTGGAAAAAGCCTTGCAGTTGGGCGACGACCTTGTGCTCATCATGGACCACGATAGTGGGGAAGTAAAAGCGTATAGTAAAAAGCTGGTAGATCCGGAAACCGGAGTTGCCTTTGAAGAACCTTCGCCTAATACCTTTTCCTTTAATTCACCCTATGGTGCCTGTGAGCATTGTAAAGGGCTGGGCTACATACAAGAGATCAATGAATCTCTCCTAGTTCCGGATACCAGCAAAAGCATTAAAGAAGGAGCTTTCCCTTTCCTCACCGCGCTCGCCGAATTTACCGTGTATAAGAAACTGGAAGGCATCGGTAAAAAATTTGACTTTTCGCTCTCTACACCCTATAATGATATCAGCAAACAAGCTAAAAACTATATCCTGCACGGCTCTAGAGAGGAAAAAATAAGCATACAACATAATAAGCTAAATTATTCCCTTAGCTTCGAGGGACTCATACCGCTTATTTTACGATGTTATGAAGAAGCTCCCACTGAAAAACTAAAAAAAGCCGCTTCAGAGTATCTTTATCCTACCACCTGTACAGAGTGTGGAGGTTATAGGTTAAAAAAATCTTCCCTCTTATTTCTCATAGATGGCCAGCATATAGGCCAGCTTTCTAATCTAGACCTACATCAACTGGCGATTTTCTTCGCAGATATAGCACCAAGACTCACTGCTAAACAAAATGCTATCGCTAAAGATATAGTAAAAGAAATAAGTGCTCGACTGCAATTTTTGTTAGATGTGGGATTAGAATATCTAAGCCTAGATCGCCCCTCCTATACGCTCAGCGGAGGCGAATCTCAGCGAATAAGACTGGCCACCCAGATAGGTTCTAAGCTGTCTGGCATTACCTATATTCTGGATGAGCCCAGCATAGGTCTGCACCAAAGGGATAATCACCGGCTCATACAATCCCTGCGCGAGCTGGTAGATCAGGGAAATAGTGTGCTGGTAGTAGAACACGATAAAGATATTATGCTGGCAGCCGACCATCTAGTAGATCTGGGACCAGGGGCTGGAGAAAAAGGAGGACGCATAATGGCCGAAGGACTGCCTTCTCAATTTCATAAAAAAAACGGCATCACCGCAGACTATCTCAGTGGCCGAAAAGAAATTAAAATTCCCGCTGAGCGCAGGACCGGATCCGGAAAGATCCTGAGTTTGTTCCAGTGCACCGGCCATAATCTAAAAAATACTGACCTACATATTCCACTGGGCAAACTTATCTGTGTAACCGGCGTATCCGGTAGTGGCAAATCTTCACTTATAAATGAAACCCTGTATCCTATTCTTAAAAATCACTTTTATAATACCCACGATAGCCCATTGCCCTATAAGACCCTTGCCGGGCTAGCATATCTGGACAAAGTGATAGATGTAGATCAAGCACCCATAGGCCGCACACCTCGCTCTAATCCCGCCACCTATATCGGATTTTTTAATGACATACGCAATCTGTTTTCTATGACACCTGAAGCTAAAATCAGGGGCTATGCACCTGGGCGTTTTTCATTTAATGTAAAAGGTGGCCGCTGCGAAACCTGTCAAGGTGGGGGTATGCGGGTAATAGAAATGAACTTCCTGCCCGATGTAATGGTACCCTGCGAAGACTGCCAGGGAAGAAGATATAACCGCGAAACCTTGGAGATACGCTACAAGGGAAAATCTATCTGCGATGTACTGAATATGAATGTAGATGAGGGCGTTATTTTCTTTGAACCCATCCCTAAGATATACCGGCAGCTAAAAGTTTTGCAGGATGTGGGATTGGGATATATAACCATAGGACAGAGTGCCCCCACCCTCTCCGGTGGAGAAGCACAAAGAGTAAAACTGGCCACCGAACTAGGCAAAAAAGACACCGGACATACCCTTTATATTCTCGATGAACCTACTACCGGCCTTCATTTTGAGGACATACGCCATCTGATAGAAGTACTAGAAAAACTGGTAGATAAAGGAAATACGGTGATCGTAATAGAGCATAATATGGACATTATAAAAATGGCCGACCACATCATAGATGTAGGACCAGAAGCGGGTAATAAGGGTGGAATTATTATTTTTGAGGGTACACCTGAGCTGCTAATTAAGGTCCGAGGATCTCATACCGCAGATTATCTGCGGACAGAACTTAAGTAAATTTCTCTCCATAAAAATGTATTTTATAGAAAAATTTTTAGTTTCAAATTTTGTGTTAAATTTACGCCAAGAATAAAAACAATAACTTTTATGTGACTTATTCCTAATAATTAATGTCTAAATAAGCGAAGATTGAGTAAAATCTTTTTTAATCAAGAAATAAAACAATGGCCTGATGAAGTTCTTCTGCAGGAAATCCGGCTTACACAGCGGGATGACTTAGTAAATCATCTATATGACCGTTTTGCCAATAAGATTTTTAGAAAATGTATTTCGCTCGTAAAGGATTATCATATAGCCGAAGATTTATGTCATGATGTTTTTATTAAAATTTTGCTCAGTATCCGCTCTTTTGAAGGACGATCCAAAGTAAGTACTTGGATATATGCCATCACCTATAATTTTTGTATTGATTATCTGCGTAAAGATCAAAAAATAAATTTTCAGCAGGACACTTACGAAAAGGATGTTCGTGAGGATTATGATTTTGTCCCCGATGATTTTTCAGACCTTCAGCATATTCGCGCGGAGCGGCTAAAAAGTATTATGGAAAAAATAAACATGGAAGACAAAATCCTTTTGCTAATGAAATACCAGGACGACCTTAGTATTCGAGAAATTCAAGAAATGCTATCGGTCTCTGAAAGTGCCATAAAAATGCGCCTTAAAAGAGCTAGAGAAAAGGTCAATAAAATTTATAAGGAGACCTACAAGGAATATTAGTATGAACGAAAATCCATTTAAGAAAATTACTGAGCTGGAGGAGGAAGTCCCTACAAATCAAAATTTACCTCCGGAAAAGCTGAGAAAAGAAATTATGGGTTCTTATCACGCTACGGGTAGTGTTTTTTTTGCGCTATCTATTTTTACCGAAAAATTATTGGATGCATTCAGCGGTATCATGCACCTGGTAGATGTATCGCCTAAACCCCCTTTGGAAGAAAAACAAAATCCGCCAAAAACAAATTAATTCTTTAACTTTGCTACCATGCAAGAACAAATCTCCCAAAGTTTTCAGAACATACAATTACAAATAACCAGTGGCGTGATAGGCCTACTTCCCGGCTTGCTAAAAGGAATAGCCATTCTACTTGTCGGCTGGCTGCTCGCCACTATCCTTTCAAAAATTTGTTATCGAATCATAAAATCTACCAAGGGAGATAAGATGACAGAGACCTTAAACAAAGTAGATTTCTTTAAAAAACTAGGCGTAGATGTACCTACTTTTTTTAAAAAATTGATGTTTTGGATAATCCTACTCATCACTGGTGTGATCGCATCAGAGCAGCTGGGTCTTTCCTCTCTTACTGCAGGTATCAGTACACTCATAGGGTATATCCCACGCCTCATAAGTGCTCTTTTGTTTTTTGTGATAGGCGTGCTGGTGGCTAATTTTATTAAAGATTTTATTCGCAGTGCCATGGATTCTATGAATCTCAGCACCAGCAGATTTATAAGCAGTATAATATTTAGCTTTCTATTTATCCTGGTATCTTTTGTCGCATTAGAGCAGGCGGGAATAAATACATCTGCCCTGGTACAAAATTTTCAGATCATAATCGGAGGTCTTATCCTGGCAGTAGGACTAGGATATGGACTTTCTTCTCGGGATCTTTTTGCAAATATACTTGGCAGTGTATATAGTAAAGGTAAATTCCAAATTGGTCAGCGCATTCGTTTTCAGCAGACCGAAGGACAAATTGTAGAGATGGATAGCACATCTATAACCGTGCAAACCGATAAAAGCAAAATCGTGATTCCACTCGCTAAGTTTACCACCGAGATGGTGGAAATCCTCTCCTGATTTATTTCCCTTATCATTGCTTATCATTTCTGTGTTTTTTATAGTGTACAATTGATTTTATCGTTAAAATTTTCAATCCTTCTATAATGAAAAATCTCGTATTTTCCCTTCTCATCAGTCTTTTGGTATCATCTGCTCTTATAGCACAGTACCAAACCGTTATTTATGATTATGAGAAAAATTATTTTAACCAGGGTCAGCCCCTGCCAGCTGAGAGCTATTTTATGCTCAGTGCACCTATAAGACAGGACATACAATTAGTAGAATTAGAAATTTACAAGCCCGGCCGCTCACGCCTTCTTCCATTATATAAAACTTCCTGGAAGCGATCCTTTTCTAATAATGCCGCCGCCTTTGAATTGCCCGTAAATTATCAGCTAAGAGGAGATGGCGAATATGACCTCGCCATAAAATCTTACCGCCGTGTGACGGATGTGGAAAGAGAAAATCTCAAAAAAAGCCTCTATAAAACCACCGATTCCTATATTCATTCTGTATTAGAAACAAATAACCGAAAATCCTTTATAAGCAAACCTGCCGGACAGATTATAGCCGATTTAAATGATATCATAAAACAAGGAACCAGCTATTATCGAAACAAGATAGACTTAGAGTTTGTCGGATTCTCGGATATTATTTCTAATAATCTCAAACAAATCAATGAAATAAAAGGAACTCGCCGAATTTTTGGTAAAAAAGTAAAGGGCGAAACCGAAGAAAAAATGCTCAATTATCAGATCAATGAACTCATGATAGCTACTCATACTGAGCTGGATCAGTTTCTTAATACCGAACTCCTCGTACTGGATGATAATAAGAAAATTATAGACTATAAAACAGAGAAAACCAGGTCCTATATCGCTATAAATGCCGGATATGGCGGTGCCTATTTCGATGGTGGTTATAATGACCTTAACTACGGATCTTCACCCTATCTGGGTATTTCTGTACCTTTTGGGAAGGCTTCTTTTTCTAAGCCCTTTTGGAGCAATAGCTCACTATCTTTCGGTGCATTTATCAGAAATTTTAAGGATAAAGATGATAAAACCGTAAGCGGTCCCATTTTTAAAAGACCGCTCTATCTCGCTTACGGGTATAAAATATTCAGGTTTATACGGCTCAACGCAGGAGCTACGGTAGTAGAATTTGAAAAAACAAACCTCAATGATAATTTTGGTAAAATACGGGTAAAACCTTTTATTGGTATCTCCGCCGAATTGAATTTTTGGCTAGGTCTCAGCAGAAATTAATTTTTTACACCATCCTACCCTTATGAAAACAATAATTCTACCCACCCTCCTTCTTATCCTAAGCTGTCTGCCTATAATAGCCCAGCAGGAAAATTTTGGCTGGCGATTAGGGGGGGGTATAAATAGTATCCACTATTTTGGCGATCTCAGCGGCGATGCAAAATCTGTACTAAAAGAACATTATACCTCGCTGGATCATAAATTTTATGGCCCTTCTATTACGCTGGAAGGAAGAATATCCCCATCCTGGTCTATGATGTTTAGTACTAACAAAGGAGCCTTCGAAGCCAGTGATCTGGATCATCCGGATAGCGATAACTTTAACCGTTTTCTCAATGCCAAAACAAAGATTTGGGACCTGGGGGCCGCCTTTGAACTGAGGTCCGATAACGACCGATTGCTTTCCGCTCAGTCCTTCCTTTCTCCATATATTTTCTTCGGTGGAGGAATCACTCATTTTAATGTTTTTGCCGATCTTAAAAATGACACCGGACAATTTTATGATTACCAGAATGGACCACCGGTACTGGATGGAAACTATGAAACAGAAGTAACTAATATTCATACCGAGAAGACTGATGATTATAGCACCATCGTACCAAATTTTCTGGCTGGATTAGGGCTTCGGTTTCACGTAGGGCCGCGCATAAGCCTTCACTTGCAGTCAGAATTAAAATACGTTCTTAGCGATTATCTGGATGATGTGAGTAAAAACTACCGTCGAGATATTCTGCCCGATAATGAACCTCTCTATCACGCCGCCGATCCCAGCATGAGCTATGGCACTACCCATACCAGACGGGGAAATGATAATAATTTTAAGGATATGTATCTAACTTCTTCTCTATCGCTTCGCTATAATTTTGGCAAACAAAAGTATAGCTTTAAGTATCCTGTTTTCTATGCAGGCAATAGAGCCACAGAAGCCTATGAAATACAACAGCTAAAAATCTGGGGAGAAGTACCTGCAAAAACTAATGAGAAAAAAACTTCCAGAGCGGATAGAAAAGCCCTGCGCAAAGCAGAAAAGGCCGAAAAAAAGGCACTTCGAAAAAAATCAAAAGATGAAAAGGTAACGGTAGTGAAATCGGAAGAAATGAAGCCCGATGGAGATATCATGCCCACAAAAGAAATTCCCGTTTCTATAGAGAAAGAGATCACGCTAGAAAATCCGGCATTAGATTCTATAAAAGTATCTATGGATAAAATGCAAAAGACGATAGAAAGGATGAAGGAGCACAATGATTCGCTTATAAAGGTCTTAAACAACCATCCTTCTCCGGTAAATAATGTGATTAATGTAAATGGAAATGCTGGTTCTGAAGAAAACGTCACGCTTAAGAGAGAAATAGAAAACTTGCACATAAGATTAGATAATTTTCTTATGCAGCTGGCCCTCCACGGTATAGCTTCCCCACCACCCTCGCCTCCCCATGTGAGCCCCAGTGTTTCTCCGGCTCCTGCATCAGATGAACAGTGGCAGCGGCAGATGTTTATAGATCTGCAGCGTGCCCTCAAGGGATTAGATGAACGGCTGGACAAAATAGAGCGCAACATAAAAAAAGAGAACCCTAAAGAAGGTGGATTTCTCTCTCCAGAAGAGGCTAATCCTTCATTATTAGATAATCCAACCCCGGCCAAAACCGGGGTTGTTGCGTTAGAGCCGGATAGCAAACCCCTCTTACCGGCCCTACCCCAGCTTCCCGTGGCTGCCCCACCGCCGTCTGCCCCTCTACCTCCATCCTTTTCTGCACCACCGGCTCCTCCGGCAGAAGTTATTATCTCGCAACCCTTAGAGGAAGCCTTACCAGCCATTTTACCCACTTCAACTATCCAAGTATTAGCAACGGCTCCATTCGGAGCTATTAATATGGGTAAGTACTTCACTGATTTCTCTAATGAATATATTTATTTCGACTTAGCTTCTTATAAAATCCGAAGCGATCAGCGAAATAAAATAGAAAACGTGGGTGCCATCCTTAAACTTAACCCCTCGCTAAAGATGAAGCTCATAGGCTACTGCGATGTGTCCGGCAGTATAAAATATAACAAAGCTTTGGCCACTGAGCGGGTAAATGCAGTATTCGGTTATATGACATCATCGCTGGGAGTAGATGGCCGGCAACTTATAAAAATGCCCCTCGGTGAAATAGATCCCTACCTGGCATCCAGTGATCCCGCATTGGATAGAAAAGTAGAAATGATATGGGTGAGAGAATAAAATGAGAATCTGGCAGCCAAGTCGAAAAAGATACACGCCCCCTCTTTCCAAATTTTCTAATCATGCGCTATAATCATTTCATTCTGTTATATAACTCCTTATGCCACCTTACTCATCCGCCAGATCTAACTCTACATTCTGATTTCTGCCCATAAAATCGGAGATAAGCTGGTTCATTTTGCGAATACGATCATAATCCACCGTATAGTAAATCATTTTACCTTCTTTTTTAGTTTTTACTAGATGCGCTTCTCGAAGGATTCTCAAGTGCTGTGAGGTAATGGATTGTTCCAGCATAAGATTATGATAGATCATGTTTACCTGTACAGACACATTTTTATCTATAAATGCAAGAATATGAAGTCTGAGGGGATGTGCTAATGCCCTCACTTGCTCGATAGCCTTGATCATAATTTCCTCGCTTGGGATACTCATCTCAAAAATTCAGGGTGAATAAAAAAATTGCTCATAATATTACACCTCGCTCAGCACGATAGCAGGCGGGTAGCTAGTGCGCTTAAATCTTTTAATCTCTCTTTATTGAGAGCGTAATATATATATTTACCTGTGCGCTCCGTACGCAAGATGCCGGCTTTGCGCAATATCGCCAGATGCTGAGAAGCCATGGATTGTTCCACCCTGAGTTTCACAAAAATCTCCGTTACGGTTAATTTTTTACCATCCTCCAGCATTTTTATGATCTCTTGCCGGAGCTCATGATTAATGGATCTCAGTATTAAAATAAGTTTTCTCAGGCAGGTATAATCTATTTCTATAGTCTCTTTAGCTCTGCCTCCTCTAGCTAGAATAAAATCATTGTTAGAACTCATTGATTTTTTTATAGGGATTATTTACACAGCAAATATATTAAAAAGTATATAAATTATATATATGTATTAATGTTGGGAGGAAATTATTTTTTTACTAGCGGCGAATAAAAGTCTTTTAAATAAAAAGGTACGGCATAAGCTGGGGCTTCTGTGGTCTTATTTTCTATTTTGTCGGCTATAAGAGGGCCCATAGCAGAGGCCCTGCTGAGTATGGCCCCATCATAATCTAGGTCTTGACCAAGAAGGTGTCTTCGACATTTATCGCACCCATCGCCTACTAATATAGCTCGGCCTTTTCCTTTTATGGCGTATAGAAAGTCCTCTTCTAGTATCCTAGCTACCGGTGTAGTTATTTCTTTGCCTGCCGCATCATAGACAGCATAGTATATTTCTTCTCGTCTCGCATCTATAGTGGGTACATATAATTCATACCCGGGATGCGATTTTGCTGCTTGCCAAGCCAGCGCCTGCAGGGTAGAAATACATATAAGGGGTATATCTAACCCATAAGCTATTCCTTTGGCAATACTTAGGCCTATGCGCAGTCCTGTATAGCTGCCAGGTCCATTGCTTACCGCTATGGCTTTTATGTCTCTGAGCCTACAATTGTTTTTTTGCAGCACGCTCTGAATGAGCAAAGTGGTTTCCGCAGCGTGGGCTTGCCGATGAATACTAATCTCTTCGCCCAGACAGATGGCCCCTTCAAACAATGCTACTGAGCATACCGGCCCCGAACAGTCTATCCCTATACTGTATAACAAATCGGCTACTAGTTTTAATGATTACAAAAATCTAATCTCGGCACTTCTGGTTTCTTCGCCTCGCTTATACGATACTGTAGTAGATTGGCCCTTTTGATATTTTGCTAGGGCTTCCATATATTCATAGATGTCTTTTATAGTCATATCACCCATTTTTATTATGATATCTCCACGCTGTAAGCCTGCCAGTGCTGCTGGCTTGTTTTCCTTTACACCATCTATTTTTAGTCCTTCGCCCTGATACATATAGTCTGGCATTACGCCCAGTGTCACTTTAAAATCTGCCACTTTCTTATTCTCGTCTTCCTTTGTCTTTGTAAAGCTGAGCTTGGCTTCGCTATCTAAGCCTTGTATTAGATCGAGTACAAGGGCGTGAACAGATTCCATTCCATCATAATTTATGAGCGGTTCATCATCACTGGGCTTATGATAATCTTCGTGCTGCCCGGTAAATAAATGCAGTGCCGGAATCCCTATATTGTAAAATGAACTGTGATCCGAAGGTCCTAAGCCGGATTCTCCTTTGGAAAAATTGAGTCCGTGCGGGGGTATTTTATCTAATACAGCCCAGCCTGGTGAAGTACCTATCCCATTTACCACCAATGTTTTTTCAGGTTCACGTAATCTGCCCACCATATCAAAATTGAGCATATAAGCCAACTTATCCTCGGCTATTTTCAGATTTTTAGTAAAAAAATTAGATCCATAAAGACCTAACTCCTCTCCACTAAATAAAACTGCTAAATAGTTATGATTTTGTGGGCCGGATTTTCGAAGTTCACGCATTAGCTCCAGCACCATCGCTACTCCGCTGGCATTATCATCCGCCCCATTGTGTATCTGCTTATCGGCACCGGCATAGAATGAGCCGCCGTTTTCTCCGTGTCCGAGATGGTCGTAGTGGGCTCCCAGCACTACAGTAGTGGCAGCTCCATTGTCTATATATCCCACCACATTATGGCCTTTGCGTTTCATCTTAAAAAATTCGGTTTTTATCTCCGCATTAAAACTTTTTTTTCCACTTATTTTCTGCCAGCCCCGATTAGTGAGAAATACTACGGGAAAATTAAACTCCCGGCCAGAGACATCCAATTCCATAGCGGGGTCGGAGGTTTTGTCCTCCGGATCTACAAAAATAACCGCCGTAGCTTTGTTCTGTTGGGCTTTTTCCAGTTTGGTATTCATATCTGCAAAAGGATATAAATCGCTGTGCGGATTATCTCCCTCCGGTGCCGAGAGCCTTATAAGGAGAATTTTCCCTTCGGTTTTTTTTCCCTCATAATCATCATGCTTATGATCTGGTGCCTGGATGCCATAGCCCATATCCAGCACTGTCCCTTTAGCCCATCCAGGTCCGGAAGAAAAGATAGGGTAATAGTCTTTTTTGGTTTCCAGTTTATCGCCCTCTAAGTACATAAAATCACTAGCACCTTGTCTTTTTCCAAATTGAAATTCAAATACCTGGATATAGCCTTTTTCGTCTCCAAAAGGCTGTACATCCATTTCTAATAGCTGTTTTCGTATATATTGTGCGGCTATCCATTCTTCATCTGAGCCGGTAGCGCGGCCGCCTAGCATATCGGAAGAAAGGTATTTTATATGCTCTTTTAAATATTGCTTCAAGCTAAGATCGTCCTGAGCCATAAGTACTTGTCCCAGTATAAGTAGAGAACACAATAGGCGATTTTTCATTTGGTAAAAATACGACAATTTAGATTCATTGGCCCAGCTTTTGAGAGACCGTTTTTTATATTAAATAAAAGAGTGGAGGGGGAAAATGAGTTCATACCCATTATCCCCCTCTACAAAAAAATGCCGAAAAGTGCCTTACATTTTTACAAATCGCTTATAGGCTATTTCTCCATTAGCCGTAATACAGAGCAGATAGGATCCCCTTTGCAGAGCAGCAGTGGAAATCTTATCTCCACTTAGTCCATCCAATAATAGTTTTCCGCTGAGATCAAAAACGGATAGGGCATAGGAACGACTATTATCTTCAAAACCCAGATTTAGTACCTCCTGTGCCGGATTAGGCATAAGACATAGGCCATCTGCCCAAAGAATTTGTGCTACCGCTGTGGGGCAATTATTAGCGAGTGTGAGCACTGGTCCAGACCATAGTTCTTCTATATTTTCTTCGGTGGCTACCGTATTAGAATCCATCCATCCGCTTACTGCATAGCAAACTCCTCCAAGGATTTCTGCCGTAGCATCTATAGTTATCAGCGCACTGAAGGCAGATCTCACCGAATTAATTTCCAACCCAAACGCGCCGGCCACGTCTAAAATTTCGGCAAGATTTTCTACCTGCCCTACACCTATGAGAATATCGCAGGTACCCGGTGAAAATAAACCGCTCTGTTCTAAAGCCATACAAGTGGAGGGTGGATTTGTAAGGAAATTTAAGAGCGAATCTATGTCCAACAGATTAAAACTCAGGCAAGTTGCATATATGGTGCTACCCAAAGCAATGCCCGGAGCAGAGCCATCTCCGGCAGGGTTTTGCAAATCAAAGAATCCACTTTCAGACACGTAGAGTGCGGTGTCGTTATCTACCCCATGTACTTCAAAAGCATAGCCAAAATCCGGAAGATTCTCATCGGCTACCGGAGGACTAAGCTGAAAGCTGAGATTATCACAATCTATTAGATAGGAAGCCCCATTTTCTATGAGCCCACCTGCCACGAGTGCAGCAGCACTCAGATCTACTACTGGGGCACTTGCCTTACAAGTGGATTGTCCTTGAAGGGATAAAAAACTTGTAAAGCCAATAAAGAGGAAAAGGTAGATTTTATTCATAGAAATAAAGATTTAGCTCCAAGTTAGTAAAAAATATTATTTTAGCATGAGGAGATAATGTATCTATTATTACTACTTAGCAGAAATAAAAAATATTATTAGGTGATACCCGCCATTTTACTCCTAGAAGCTCGGTGAGGAGTTTATCCTAGCAGGGTGGTAATCTCCCCCATCAAAATCGAAAAAAATCCCCCCTTTCTCCACACTTTTCTATACGGTGGTCTTATTCATTTTATAGGTATCCAAATCCTTTGGGATATTTGTGGAGCTTTGGGCTATGATTAAGACGAAGCCTCGCAAATGTCTATGGTGTTTTCTCCCCAGAGGATCAAAGAAAAGCCATGGTAAATATATAATTCATCTATATAATATCCCAAATCGTTTTGCCTATAATAACAACACAGAAGATAATAACCCCATACCTCAGCTGAGCTGGGCTGAGTTTCTGACTCGTTATCACTCCCAGATTAGAAGAGATAAAAACCCCAGCTAATACCGGGAGGGTAAAAGAAAAATTTACCGTTCCTATCGTATAATCGGGCGTATGGGAAAGACGGGTAAATAAGAGATTATAAATAGTGAGAGAGGAAGCCACTACCATGATTACCCCTAGAGAGATAGAAAGCACTTTTCGTATTTTTATATTAAATAACCCATTGAGCAGCGGTATGATGGCAAAGCCTCCACCTAATCCAGAAAGGGCAGTAAAGATTCCGCTTATGATTCCGGTGCCTATGAGGAAAACTGTTTTTATGCTTTGCGGTTGGTTAAATTTTTTTTGATCTTTAGGGATGAGAATCATACGCACAAGCATAGGTAGCATCATCAGAATAAAAATAATAGAAAACCTAGATCTGGTGAGATGCATAGCTGGGAGTGCCGCCGTGATAGTTATCGCTGTAACGATGGCTGGTATGCTTAAAAAAAGTACCGACCGAAAATAAAAACGACCGTTCCTCCAGTTTTGAATAGAAGCGGTAATCCCCGATATCATTACTGAAAATATAGAACTAGCTAATATGAGTTTTACTTGCTCATCTTCCGGTATTGTGCCGGAGAAACTGTGTGCTACAAAAGCGGTATATACCACTACGTATAAGGGACCTCCTCCTATGCCCAATAATCCAGATAGAAACCCCCCTAGTAAGCCGGAGAAAAAGAGCAGGAGATAATGATATGGTTCGCAGGAAAGCAATTACCAAAAAGGTCTTGGGTTTATTTTTTTACGACCGAGCCACTGAGTATCTCCCGATATCTGGAAGGATCGCCAAAAAGCTTTATAGATTCAAGAATAAATGGGTCTGCGTGCAAGGTGGCCTCCGTTTTTCCACTTTGATAATAGTACCTTCCTATAAGCTCATATCCCAAGAGTTTTTTTATCTCTTTGCGATGTTTTTCTAATTCGGAAGACTGATACGTGTCTATTTTTTTTCGAATCGTATTAAAATAAGCTATGGCCTGATCTCCTAATCCTTCATCATTAGAACTAGTTTCCAGAGCGGCCAGTGATTTTTCGGTTTTAGATTCGAAATTATAGTTTTGTGTTTTTAGAAAGGCGACAAATTGATCAAAATCTTCATCGGAAAAAACAAAATCTTTAGGGGGTGCTATCGAGTCATTTTTTAATTGATACCAATTACAATAGCTGAAAAACATTTTTTGGTCTATAAGTCCCTGGGTAAAAGAAGAAGGCTTAGGTATTTCTACTTTTATGTCTGGTGCCACACCACTTCCATCCATCACCTTGCGACCATTTTTAGTTTTATAGGCTTTGCAGAGGGTATCGGGTATTTCCTTAGCTCCTTGATCAGTATATTGGCCATAGTAGTCTATGGCCTGGATACAGCGGCCGCTGGGTAAGTAGTATTTTGCTACGGTGAGTTTTAATTTTGCATTATATCCGATATCTTTTGTTTGCTGTACGAGGCCCTTTCCATAGCTGCGCTGTCCTATGACTACGCCACGATCCATATCCTGCATTACGCCAGAAACAATTTCAGAAGCCGAGGCAGACTTTTCATCTATCAATAAAATGAGAGGGGTTTCCGTATCCAGAGCATCGCTCATGGCCTCGTATTTCTTTTCCCATTCGGTTAGTCGGCCTTTTGTACTCACTACCGGACTGCCTTTAGGGTTAAAAATATTGCAGATATTTATGGCTTCATTTAGAAGACCTCCAGGATTTTGTCGAAGGTCGAAAATAAGATACTTAAATCCTTCATTTTCTTTGAGCTTTTTAATTTCTCCCTCTAAAAATTTTCCGCAGCTAGCAGTAAACTGGGTGAGCTTTACATAACCCACGCTATCATTAATCATCTCTGAATAGGTAACATCTTTAGGGGTAATTTGTGTGCGCATTACCTTTACCTTTTCAGTGGTGGCATCCGCTGTGGTTTTTATGGCTAACTCTACTTCGGTATCTGGCTGTCCCATTAGTGCCAGTAATACCTCTTCAGCACTTCGGCCGGTGACGGGCTTATTATTTATGGCTATTATTTCGGCACCGGGTTTTATCCGTGCTTGGGCAGCACCTAAGTTTTCAAATACTTCTCTTATGAGTATGCGACCTTTTTCTTCAAACAAATCTACGCCTATATCTCCCATTTGTCCGCTCTGGCGTAGGCGCGCTTCTTCTATCTGAGATTCTGTAATATAGTTTGTATAGGGGTCCAGCGACTTGAGCATACCATCTATACATTTGCGCATAAGACCGGCAGGTTCTACTTCATCTACATAGTCTTCATTGAGGCTCTTATAAGTCTGGCTTATGATTTTTAGATATCGGGAGATGGATAAAAAATCCTGATCGGCAGGGCGAAAAGAAAAAAGACCGAAGGCCAGCCATGCCATCACGATGAAAATGCCTGCTGATTTCTTCTTTATCACTAACCCGGAAAAATATTTTATGAATATAACTGGTTTCATATTTAGTATTATTAACTACTGGAGAAGAAAAGATTTAAAGTTTATTTAATAGTTTCTGGTACTGAGCTGGATTGTTCAATACTTCTTTGGCTTTTAAGATAGCCGGATCGGATCGCAAACTGGATAGTATCCTTCCCTGCTGAAAATGATAGCGCGATACGATTTCTTCTTCTAATAAATAGCGGATATCATTTTTATACTTTGTTAAATCCATTTGCTTATCGAGCACTATGATTTTTTTAAGCTCATTTAATTCTAAGGAGATGAGATCTATGTATTTTTCTTCCTTAGCATTTGCCATTATTTCTTCCAAATTCTTTTCGGAAAGGGTTTTATAATCGTAATCCTTACCCTTTACAAAATTTATAAAATCATCGAAATCTGCGTCGGTAAGGGAGAAATTTTGTGGGGCAGGGATACTCGGATGCTTTGCTACATATTCAGTAGCAAAATAGAAAATATGTTTTTTAGCGAAAAGGCTGCCGGCTATGTAGCTGACCTCATCGGGCATAGATTCTATATCGGGATCGATGCCTCCGGCATCGAACACTTTGCGCCCATTAGCTGTTTTAAAAGAAGTACGCAGCGAATCGGGTACCTTTTCGGCTCCATCCTTGTATTTGCCGGAATAATCTATGGCCTGAATACATCGTCCACTGGGGAGGTAATATTTTGAGGTAGTGAGTTTAAGCATACTGTTATATCCTAAGTCTCGGGTACTCTGCACGAGTCCTTTTCCGAAAGATTTTTCGCCCAGTATCACCGCTCGGTCATAGTCTTGCATTACTCCAGCTATAATCTCGGAGGCGGAAGCCGATCCTCTATTTACCAATATGGTGAGCGGAATATTTTTATCTGCCGGTGGCTCTTTTGTTTTATAGATCATCCCCATTTCCTCTCTTCCACTTTTGGTGCTCACAATGGTGCTGTTTTTATCCAGAAACAACCCCGCTATTTCCACCGCTTCTTGCAGGAGCCCGCCGGGATTATTGCGAAGATCTAGCATAATAGAAGAGGCATGTTGGTTTAACAATTCTTCCAGCGCATTTCGCACATCGCTATGGCAGTTATCCGTAAAATTTCCGAGGAGGATATAGCCTATATTGCTATCTAACATACCGAAATAGGGCACGCTAGGCAGTTTTATTTCTTCTCTTATCACCTTTTTTGTAACAGGATCTTTTTGTCCATACCTTTCTACGGTAATATTTACTTCTGTGCCCGGCAGCCCTTTTAATAAGCGACTCACCTCATCGCTTTTCATTCCCTTCATATTCTTAGTGTCTATCTTTATTATTTTGTCTCCGGCTTTGAGGCCGGCTTTGGCAGCAGGAGAATTCTGATAGGGTTCGGAGATAATTACAAAATCATTATCTGTGGAGATGAGGGCACCTATGCCGCCATATTTACCGGTGGTTTGCATAAAATAGCCTTCCTGATCCTCCTCCGGATAATACACCGTATAGGGATCTAAGCTTCGGGTCATAGAATCCAATCCGGCCAGTGTAAGGCGATCCATGTTAAGATCATCTACATAGCCTATAGACAATTCTTTGAAGAGGTTATACAGAATTTCTATATTTTTTTTTACCTCAAAATAATTTTTGCCTCCTGCCGAAAATGACATAGTCATGACACCGGCTACCATAAGAAGAAAAAGAGGTTTATTTTTTACCTTCATTTTTATTGTATAAAAAGAGCTGTGCTCATAAGAAAACTATATTCCTATCCTATTTTACAGGATCATAACCGCTACCTCCCCAGGGGTGACAGCTCGCTATCCGTTTTAAACCCATCCATAATCCTTTAATAGGACCGTGTTTTTGAAGGGCCTCCATCATATAGGCCGAGCAGGTGGGCAGATATCTGCAACTCGGCGGCAAGAGCGGTGAAAGAAGCCATTTATAAATACGCACCATCTCCACTAGGAGCGATTCAAGGATATTACTAAGCCTGCTCATTCAGTCGAATTAAATGCTGGATAGATAACGAAATTTTATCATAAATCATTTTAAACCCCTCACGACTTTGGCTTTTATATACCAATGCCACCATCAATGTCCTGTTTTGACGGCATAAAACTTCCTCTAAGGGTCCTTTCTGAAGCCTCCATCCCTCCCGCATCCGGCGCTTTAAATAATTTCTATCTACAGCACGAGGAAAACTACGCTTAGATACAGAAAACATAATCTGCAATGAAGCATCCTTTATGGACTCAGTTTCTGCCCAAAGCAGACCCACCGGGAAAAATGTTTTTTTCTTACCCTTTTCAAAAAGATGAGCTATGCTTTTACGGCTCTTGAGACGTGCTGTGGATGGAAGGCGGTAGGACAAACTTGTTTTTGATATGGTGGGCAAATATAAATGATAAGCAATAATCTTGCCGAAAATAGGAGGCAGATAGGCAATGTTCCTGAGGCTTCAACAAATAATTCTGTGAAGATTTAGGATTGTAAAATGTAAAAAAAATTAATAGCAATGATGGGAAAATGAACCAAACCCGAATAATTATTTTTTTTAGATTTATTTATCTACCTTTGATGCAAATGAGTTTATGATAAATCGCCGACAGTTTATAAACCCTTTAATGAAAGGAAATAAAATTCCTACGCATCGCGGCCAGCCTACCGGTATAGAGCCTTATGCCAGGAGCTGGAGCAGATCCGAAGCCATTCATCTTCTTAGACGCACTCGTTTTGGTTTTACCAAAGAGGATATAGACAATTTGGAAGAAGCCGGACTTGAGACCAGTCTTCAAACACTGCTTTCTGAGCTTCCCCTACCGGTGCCTCCGCTCAATAATTATAATACCGACACCTATACAGACCCCACGGTTGCACCCGGAGAAACTTGGATATATGCTCCCTTTGATCCAGATGCCAATATCCGCCGCAGAAATTCCTTCAATTCCTGGTGGATGGGTCAATACCTAAAACCCGAATTGAATCTACGCGAAAAAATGGTGCTTTTCTGGCATAATCTCTTGGTCACAGAGGCGAGTGGCGTAGATCTTGCCGGATGGATTTATCAATATAATGATCTGCTCCGAACGATGGCCTTTGGAAACTTCAAAGAGCTGATACGAGCTATCACCCTCTCTCCGGCTATGCTGCGTTACCTCAATGGTACTTTTAATTCTGTGGAGGCCCCGGACGAAAATTATGCCCGCGAGCTGCTGGAATTATTTACCTGCGGAAAAGGACCGGACTCCCATTATACAGAAGATGACGTAAAGGCCGCAGCCAGGGTGCTTACCGGATTTCGAATAAATGCCGATGAAAACACCTATTTTTTTTCGCCCATAAAACACGATACTGGCGACAAACAGTTTTCCGCTTTTTTTAATAATACTCTTATACAGGGACAAAGCGGCATAAACGGAGAAAATGAATTAGATGAATTGCTGGATATGATTTTTTCGGTAGACGAAGTGGCTAAACATATCTGTCGAAAACTATACCGGTTTTTTGTTTATTATACCATAAATGAAGACACAGAAGCTACCATCATAACCCCGCTAGCAGACATCATTATATCCAATAATTATGAGATACTCCCTGCGCTGCAAACCTTATTAGGAAGCGCACATTTCTTTGATGAGGCCGTACGCGGATGTTTTATAAAAACCCCTTTGGACGTGGCGGCCGGGCTTATCCATTCTTTTTATATTGCCCTCCCTACAGAGGATAATTTGCCTCTACAATACCGCGCTTGGGACAAGCTATTTAGCTTTGCCAGGGAAAACGGACTAGAGCTGGCCAGTCCACCTAATGTAGCCGGGTGGCCTGCCTATTATCAGGAGCCTATGTTTCACGAGATATGGATAAACAGCGATACTATAAGCAAGCGGTTTAGCCACATAAAATTGCTACTCGAATCTGGATTGGTGCTTTTTGGAAATTTAAAGTTGCGAATTATTCCCACTGATATCGTCTCCCATTTAAATGACCCTTATGATCCTAATGCAGTGATAGCCGAGCTCACAGAAATACTCTATGGGGTGGAAACGGATGAGGAAACCAAACATTATATGAAGTCCTCTTTTCTCTTATCCGGGCAAACTTCAGATTCCTACTGGACAGAAGCTTGGGCAGACTTTGCAAATAATCCCGGCAATATGATTTATGCCGATGCCGTAAACTCCAGGCTGCGCGGTCTTTTTAATTATATGCTGCTGCAGGCCGAATATCAATTATCCTAAACACCAATGCGCTAAGATGAAAAGAAGAAAATTTATAAGTGCCACTGGTGCATCGGTGGTATTGCCCACGATTATCAATGGGTTTTCGATGAAAGCCTTTGGACAGAGCAAATGGATGAATATGCTGGCTGCCTCCCAGGTAAATACGGATCGGGTACTGGTAATTATCAATTTAAATGGTGGCAATGATGGACTCAATACGGTGATACCCCTGGATCAATACAGTGAGCTAAGTGCGGCGCGAAGCAATATTTTAGTATCTGAAAATGAGGTTTTAAGCCTGGCAGGAACTACCCTCACCGGCCTGCATCCGGAAATGGGTGGGATGCAGTCCCTTTTCGGTGAAAATAAACTTCGCATTATCCAATCGGTAGGCTATCCTGATCCTAATTATTCGCATTTTAGGGCTACTGATATCTGGGCTACTGGATCGGATAGCGACCAGCTGCTCCAAAGTGGAGTAATGGGTCGTTTTCTAGACTATGCCTATCCCGGCTTTCCTATAGACTATCCTAATGAGGTGATGCCTGATCCCCTGGCCCTGCAAATAGGAAATGGCCTGCCCCTGCTCTTTCAGGGTGCTAATGGTAATAATGCAATGACTATAAGCGGAGAATCCATTTTTCAAGACTGGCAGAATCCTACCGGCACGGACTTGCCCAGTTCCTGGGCCGGACAAGAGCTGGCCTATATCCGCACCGTGATAGACCAAACTGAAGTATTTGCCGAGCAAATAATAAATGCCTATAATTATAATGTTACTCAATACAGTGGCTATCCTGCTGCGGGGAGCAACAGACTGGCCGATCAACTTAAGATAGTGGCAAAACTCATAGCCGGCGGATTAAAAACGCGCATCTATTTTGTAAATATTTCCGGATTCGACAATCACTCGGAGCAAGTAGATGTCGCGAATCACAGTACCGGCATCCACGCTACCCTGCTGAGGCAGGTTTCGGAGGCCATCTATGCCTTTCAGATGGATTGTGAATGGCTAACTATTGCGGATAAGGTGATGGGCATGACCTTTTCGGAATTTGGACGGAGGATAAAATCCAATGCCTCGATAGGTACGGATCATGGTGCTGCAGCGCCGCTATTTTTATTTGGCACACAGGTAAATGGAGGATTGCAGGGCGATAATCCGTTGATACCCGCTAGCGTAAACGAAAATGATAATCTGCCTATGCAATATGATTTCAGAGCGGTATATACCTCTATTCTAAAAGAATGGTTTTGCGTGGAAGAAGACGGCCTTCTGGAGATAATGTTACAAAATTTCCCAGCATATCCTCTCTGCAATGGAGACTGTAGCAGTGTGGGGATCAGCCATCTAGCCATCGCCCACACGATTAGTGCTTTGGCCTCACCCAATCCTTTTTCTACCCGCTTTTATCTGGATTATACGGTATCTGAAGGATCTAATACAGTGGTTCTATATGATAACAATGGGCGATTGTTAAAGGAGCTGAGGAGCGGCCACCAGATGGCCGGTAGCTACCGTCTTTCTATAGATGCGGATGCCTATCCTGCCGGCAATTATTATGTACAGGTACGCTGTGGCAGCGAGCAGAAAACCGCATGGGCGATGAAAGTGAGATAGTAAGCCCTCGCCGTCTCTGGTAATCAAAAACCGCTTTTAGGATCCTAGCCCCAAAGCGGTTTTTGTGTATCCGTCCCACCCCGTACAGGGTGGTGAATAAAAGGATATGGGTAATGAAAAATCTAAGCTTAGATAACGGAAGCTGGCAATTTCTCAGGCTCTATACGACTTTAAGAAACCATATTCTATTTTCACTCAAACGTAAACTGGCTTAATCAATACCTATCTGCCACGCATATTCAATATCCTTCTTAATCTGCTACTCAAGTCCCCTACTTATCCTAAAATACTGCTGCGGAAGGTCTAAGCAAAGGGGGAAAGAAATCTCTGAATTTAATTTTTCACAAAAACGAAACTTTTTTATAAAAAAGATACAACTAATATAAATATTACGTATCTTTGCATTGTATTTCTAAAGTAATGGTGTATTTCACTGCATATAAAACCATTAAATTCGCAATTCACAATTCGCAATTCGCAATTCGCAATTATAAGGCATGGTGTATCCTTACCTTACTTATATTTGTTCACTTGTTTTATATACCAAGATGACTATGGATAGCTTGGCATTAAGTTCTGAATGGCGATTATTCCTATCCATTAAAGAGTAGAAACTATTATAACCTGTCTGCCTAAAGTTCGTTTATATTTGAGTTTGTTATTTAATTACGATTTTACCTTTATAGAAATGAATAGTTATGCCCATAAGTGGCAAGAGCAGGAAGCCACTATAATCCCCTATACTACGCACATATAATGCAGCCGCAGACAGCGTGAGTATGAAGAGAAGAGAGTAGGATCATTTTTTTAAAAAATCAATCAAATTAAATCATGAAATTTATTTATGTATTATGTATATTTATGTTTGCTCATATAATGTGCAAAGCTCAAGGGTCAATTGATATTTCTGGAAATACAACGGTTGAGGTAGGTGTACCCAATAGCTATATTTTAACATTTACACCACCTACTAGCTTGCCTCAAGGTGCAAATGCTTTTGAAATTACACAATGGGAAGTAGAAACAAATTTTAATCATATTCCATTTAATAATATTACTGGGTTCATTAATCAGGGAGCGAATCAAACTAATTTTTTTCAACAAAACGGATTTAATCTTCCTTTATCCATAATCGTACCCATTCAGTGGGGTAGCGATTTCTCTCCGACAGATGAGATAACCGCAAGTGTATCTGTAAGATATTTTGCAACCCAATCGAACAATACCATTCATCATTCTTTTCATAGTCCTGAACAAACCTTAGAAGTGAATATTCAAACCATTCAAGCTCCCACTATCGGCGGTCCTTCAAGTGTCCAAAACTGTGCACAGCCAAATTCAACCCATACTATTACCAACGCTACGAATGGAAACCAATTTGTTTGGTCGGTTATAGGTGCTACGATTGTAGGGTCTAATACGGGTACATCTGTCGTAATTAAGGCATCACTCACAGGTAATTATACTGTAAGTTGTTCTGTTAGAAGATCTACGGCAAGCCCCGATTATGTTAAAACAGGATCTAAAACAGTTACCCGCTTAGCACCCACTACCGCAGCTGCTATTTCAGGAGAATCAAGAATATGTTCTGGTTCAAAAACCTATACAATACAAAACTTGCCTGCAGGACACTCACTTTTCTCCTGGAGTATTTCAAATACGAGTGTTGCAACTCTGAGTAATACTACAGGAAACACAACCACGCTCACAAAAGTAGGTATTGGCACTATAACATTAACTGCAAATATTTTAAATAATTGTAATCAAATTATCCCTAAGACAAAAGTAATAAATGTAGGTCCCCCTATAATATCGCCATCTGCTAATATTGTTGGTCCTTCTACTGTAGGGACAAATCAGACTTATAATTATTATTTATCGTTACCGGCTACTAATGGTGTTACTTCTTATACCTGGTCAGTTGATGCGCCCATAGATGATGATCCTCCTCTATGTAATTGGCATATAATGTATGGTCAAGGAACATCCTCGGTTTCAATAAAAACGGGATGTGATCCAGCTCTCGCTGTCGTAAGAGTGGTGGCGAATAGCACTTGCGGTTCATCAAATATGAAATATACTTATGTAACCGTGTATGATCCCTGTCCACCTACCGGAATGCGATTATCACAAAACCCTATAACCGATAGTGGGTTTGAACTATACCTTACTGCCCCTTATCCTTGTGATGAAGTCAATGGTCCTGGAAAATTAAGCCAACCGGATTTTACGGAATGTGTGATTCGCATATTTGATCTTAATGGAAAGCAAGTATATAATGATAAAATATCATCCAATGAATTGAGAATCGATGGTTTAATGTTAGATGAAGGCATATATTTTTTGCAGGTAATTACGGATAGCGGAGAAGTAATAACTGAAAAAATTATTTTTGAATAGAATTTCCTCACTAAGGCAGTCTAAACGCTTATTTAGACTGCCTTTTAATAAAACGTATAATAGTATGAAAAATATATTTTTTGCGCTGTTTATTTTTCCTGCATTCATGGTAAATGCACAAAAGCTGTCCGGTTTTAGAGTTGGAATTAATTTATATACGTATGAATTTATTAAAATAATTAGAACAGATGTTCAATATAATAAGGATAATCAAAATATTCCAAATGGAGTGAGTGCTGGCCTTACCATAGGAAAAGAATGGAATAATAAATGGGGTATTAAAACAGGTTTTGAATATAGCTATCAAAATGAGAAAACATATATTCTTTCCAGAGAACATCGTTCTATGAATTATAAATTTATTTATTATAAAATACCTCTATCTGTTGAGTTATATCATCATCTTATTCATAAGATATATTTTAGTCTTAATCAAGGCATACAGATTTCATATCTAAAGTATTTCGAAGGTATACATACAAATTATGATTTGATAACAACAATAAATCCATCAGGTCATGATTATTATTCAAATGTTCATCCTGAATGGATTTATTATTCGCCTAGAGATAATTGGAAATTATTTTGGAGAACACAATTTGGTATAATTGGAAATGTAGGAATGAAGGGTGCTTTGTCCACTAAATTATCCTATTCTACTAACATTAAATATGAATATGATATTACTTTGGCAGACAGAGAAGAATATTTTTATTTTGGTGAGGCATTGCCTGAAATGCGATCCCATAATTTTAGAATTGGATTAGAGTTAGGATTGCAATATTTGATTTTACTAAAACACAAGAACAGACCAGATAATAATTGTGATGTGTTTTAATTAAATAGTATCCGTACCACCAAGTACAGGGTGGTGGATTTGAGGATTTTTGATTAGGGAGATTTTTTCCAGTTTTGGGGTAGAAGGCTGGCTATATCGCTGGTTTTGGTTTCAT
>Ga0209398_1000240_pt1 | contig 37564 bp, 28 predicted proteins | sample AshMeaBigSpring_FD_184125 | JGI IMG/M metagenome (GOLD analysis project Ga0209398, IMG submission 184125) | Groundwater microbial communities from Big Spring, Nevada to study Microbial Dark Matter (Phase II) - Ash Meadows Big Spring (SPAdes)... | ecosystem: Environmental > Aquatic > Deep...
CGTCAATAGCAGGTAAATGGAAGCGAAAACATAAAATAAAATTGCATCTGCAATCCAATAACAACTATCACTTAATAGAATTTAAATTTTTTGATAGCAACGAAGAAGAAATAAAATTTTAGCTAATTAAAAAAGAGCAGCCCTAATAATTAGGCTGCTCTTTTTGTATATATGGGTTAATGTGGGCAATATTATACAACCGCTTTCACTGCGTTGAAAATAACTTTGGGTTTGCCCAAGGTATAATAATGCAGTACAGGTACGCCAAAGGCTTTTAATTCTTTACTTTGTTGTATTAGCCATTCGGTACCTACTTTCTCACAATCTTCATCGCTTTTACACTTGTTGATTGCATTGCTTAAGTCGGTAGGAATATCCACATGAAAAATGCGCGGCAGTACCGACAATTGTTTTTTATTGGTAATAGGTTTTAATCCCGGAATAATAGGTACGGTTATGCCCATTTTGCGGCAGGCATCTACAAAGTCGAAAAATTTTTGGTTATCGAAAAACATTTGGGTCATGATGTAGTCGGCACCGGCATCCACTTTGTTTTTTAAGTGTTGTAGGTCTATTTCTAAATTGGGTGCTTCAAAATGTTTTTCAGGATAGCCGGCTGTACCTATACAAAAATTGGTTTTGCCGCCATTTTGAATGTCTTCGTCAACATAAATTCCATTGTTTAAATTAGCAATTTGCTTTTGTAAATCAATAGCATAGGCATGTCCATCGGGTTCTGCTTCAAAATTGGCTTCATTTTTTGCGGCGTCGCCTCGGAGCGCTAGAACGTTATCTATGCCTAAAAAATTCAAATCAATCAATGCGTCTTCGGTTTCGCGCTTGGTAAAGCCGCCACAAATGATATGCGGCACGGCATCTACCTTGTAATGGTTCATAATAGCAGCCGAAATGCCCACGGTACCAGGGCGCTTGCGAACTTCTACTTTATCGAAAGTGCCATCAGCCTTTTTTTTAAACATGCTTTCGCTGCGGTGGTAGGTAACATTGATCCAAGAGGGTTTAAACTCCATGAGCGGATCTAAATGGTTATACAAGGAGGTGATGGTTTTGCCTTTTAGCGGAGGCAATACCTCGAAAGAAATAAGTGTGTCGGTTGCTTGTGCAATATGTTCGATTACTTTCATGTGTGTTGGTTTTGCCGTATATTTTCCCCTATATAGGGTAGTCATACGGTAAAAAATGATGCAATATACAACGCTGCTTGTTATACTAACCAATTAAAGGCGTAAAAAGTTGGGTATTGCTTGGGTAGGTGCTGGCTATTAATTATTTGACCAATTGGTACAAATGCTTATTAAAATAGGGGTATTGGTTATGCACCACTGTTGAACGGTGCCAACGCCCATGCCGCCTAATAGTTGTACCGGCCCTTGGCTCATACAAAAAAGAGGCTACCATGTAGCCGTTGATGTTTATTTGTGGGTACCTAATAAAAAGCGTATTGGAATTGCCAATCGTTTTTGCCAAGCTTTTTCGGAATGGTTTGCGCCAACAAATTGTTTGGTCATCCATTGTTTGTTGGAATAGCCTGCTGCGCGCATGATGCTATCTACTTTTTGTTGGTGTATGGGGTATAGGGCATCGAGGGTTTCTGTGCCATAATCAAAATACAGTTTGTGTTGGGTAGCCGGGGCGGGTAAATGTTGCTGCAAATACTGAAAAAAGGCTTCAGGTATAGGGTTTTGATGGTTGGTAAAAATGCCCGGCCAATGGGTAGATAAACAAGCGGCACCCCCAAATATCTTCGGATACTCGCACAAGGCATACATAGAAATTAATCCGCCCATACTTGAGCCGGCAATAAAAGTGTGCTTGGCTTGTGGGCGTGTTTTAAAAACACTATCTATAAAGGGTTTGAGTTCGTACACTAAAAATTTCAAATACGCGTCGGATTGCGGTTTGCCGGAAAAAACAATTGCGCCATTGCTGCGTAGGCTCTGTAGCAGTGTGTCTTGTACGGCTTGATTTAGGCTTTCAAAGGGCTTTTGTGGAAAATAGTCTACATGCCTATTGCGGCCACTGTTCCATATGCCTACAACTATACAGGGTTGTATTTGTTTGTTTTCCAATAGATTGCCCACAGTTTCGTCTACCCCCCATTCTTGTTTGTTCCAAGTTACGGCACTATCATATAAGCCTTGCCCGTCGTGCATGTACAGCACCGAAAATGCTTTTTTGCCGTTGTACTGAGCGGGGAGCCACACATCTATATTGCGGGCATCTACATATTTCGAAGTAAAATTTGCAAATCGGCGTAACGTGCCACTCGCCAATTGTGGCATAGCACTTGGGCTTTGGGCGAGTGCAAAATGGTTAGCTAATAATAAGTACGTGCAAAGGAAGACTAGGGGGTGTTTTTTCATATAGCTATTTGGTGGTTTAAAGATATTTAATTGTATCGTATTGGTGTATTAGGTTTGGAGAAAAAAAAGTAAGCTGCTAGATTACCTGGATATTTGCAAAAGCTAGCATTTAGAGTTAATATGCATTCAGTTAACTTTGCACCTTTATTTGTTCAGAGTTAGCAAGCAATTATGGCACTATTTAATCGTAACCGCACAAGGGCAACCGCCGAAATGAGTTTTATTGATCATTTGGAAGAACTGAGAATGCATGTTGTGCGGAGCTTGTTGGCAGTAGTAGTAGTGGCTATTGTGATATTTGTGTATCGCGATTGGGTGTTTGACAACATCATTACGGGACCAATCAATCCTGATTTTTTTACATACAAAGCCTTGTGCAATTTAAGTAGGCAGCTACACTTGGGCAATGCACTCTGTATGCCACCGGTACAAATAAGTATGCAGAGTACCACCTTTGGGGGGCAGTTTGTAAGTAGCATTACAATGGCTTTTATTGGGGGCATAATTGTAAGCTTTCCGTATATTTTTTGGGAGTTTTGGCGTTTTATAAAACCCGCTTTGCACGAAAATGAAGTAAAGAATACGCGATTTGTTATTTTTTGGGTGTCTTTTTTCTTCTTTTTAGGTGCCGCTTTCGGATTTTACTTATTAGGGCCATTTACCTTCAATTTTTTGGCAAGTTTTCAATTAGGTCAAAAAGGAATGCTGGTAACGCGCCCTACACTAACCGATTATTTAGACAACCTGACTAATATTATTTTGGGTTGTGGTTTGGCCTTTGAATTGCCCGTTTTGGCTTATTTGTTAACGCGCATTGGACTCATTAATCCGGGATTTTTAAAGGCTAGTCGCAAATATGCTATTGTTATTTTGTTGGTAATTGCTGCCGTAATAACACCTAGCCCCGATTGGATGAGCCAAATGATTGTGTTTGTACCACTTTGGCTATTGTACGAATTGAGCGTGATTGTTTCGGCAAAAGTTACGCGCGAAGAAAAAGAAAGAGAAGCGAAAGAATGGAGCTAATATTTTAGCGCTATCATTTATTAAAAAGCCTTACTCCATCATTGGGTAAGGCTTTTTAATGTCGTGTTTTGCTAGTGAGAAGCGAGCAGGAAGAGCGGTATTAAGTTATTTGCGGCTTTCTTGAAATACCGACACATTGCCTGATGGATCAATTTCTAAAACAATTTTCTTTTTCTTGTTTTCTACCGATACATACTTTGTTTGTTCATCGTTGGCATTAGCAAACTGAATGCAAGCTTTTACTGTATACTCATTGGCTGGAAAACGTTTTGCAATAGTGGTGATGGCGCGGGTTGGCAAAGTGCTAAAACCAATAGCTTCGCTTGTGCCCATTAAATCTCCGTCAGGGGTGTAAAACACTTCCATTTGCTTGCCTTCCTTTACAAAAGAGGCTCTGGTAAAGTTGGCAGTGGTGTACCAATTTACCTCGCTTACATTGCTGTAGGCATGTTTAAACTGTAATAACACTTTGTTACTCACCTCGTTTGTTGCAGCAAAAGAAGAGGCTGTAAATACAATAATAGCTAAAGCGGCAAAAAATAACTTTTTCATAATTGTTTGATTTTGTTTGGGATGATAATTTTTTTTGTAATTGTTTTTATGATTATTGACATGTCAAAAGTACCGGTGCACATACTTAGTACGGTATAGATATTGATATGTTACATTGGTTGGAAAAAAATATTGCAAAAGATTCTACAAACAAGTGACAAAAGGGGTGTTCGATAGGCTGAAACCCTTATGCGTGTTGAGTTGTAGCGGTTTTCTTAAAAAAATGCTAAAGCCAATTATTATTTGGTTAAATGGGATTGTTGGCAAACCTTGTACGATGTTTTGAAAGATATTGTTGTGTTATTAACAACGGAGTAGTAGCTTCAAGGTATCATGAACTACTTGGCACACGCTTACTTGTCGTTTTATAATCCGCCCCTATTGGCAGGGCAAATGATTAGCGATTTTGTAAAAGGCAAGCAACAATACACTTACCACGAGGCAATTCAAAAAGGTATTCGCCTGCACCGCGCAATAGATGCTTTTACAGATGCACATCCTGCAACACATGCCGCAATAGCTGTTTTTAAACCACACGTGGGCCGTTATGCAGGTGCTTTTGTAGATATAGCCTATGATTATTTTTTGGCTAACGATGTGCGTGTTTTTCCATCTTCCAATCACTTGGCTACGTTTGCAACCGATACGTATGCCCTTATTGCACAAGAGCAATCCGCTTTGCCAAGCAATTTTGTTCATTTATTTGGGTATATGCAATCGCAAAATTGGCTGTATAATTATCGGCTTCACGAAGGCATTGAAAAAAGCTTTGCAGGCTTAACGCGCCGAGCGCAATTTCTTGATACCCATCTTGCTGTTTTTGATAGCTTTTTAGAACACCAACAAGTATTGCAGCAATGTTACAACGTGTTTGTAGACGATGTACGCCAATTTGTACAACAATTTTTGCAATAAAATAGCCCCTTTTGCCATGTATATTTGCATATACCACAAATATAACCTTGCATGAAATCTTTTTGTTTGATGTTAATGGCTTCTCTAATGGCTGTTATTTCTTTACACGCCCAACAAAAGCCCACAGAGCTAGATAAAAGTCCGATGGATATTAGTTATTGGCCGGCCAATTATCCTATTTTGAAAATGAGCGGCAAAGTAAAAGAAGAACCTGCAGCGCGCATTGTATACAGCAGACCGCAGAAAAATAACCGACCTATTTTTGGCGGTATCATTAAATACAAAGATTTATGGCGCTTAGGCGCTAATGAGGCTACCGAAATAGAATTTTTCAAAAACGTGCGCATTAATGGAAAAACAATAAAAAAAGGGAGATATACTTTATATTGTATTCCGGACGAAACTACTTGGACGCTTATTGTAAATACCGACAATTATTGTTGGGGCAATTTTATTTATGATAGCAAGAAAGATGTAGCACGTTTTGAAATACCGGTAGAAAAAAATACCGATTCTGTTGAGGCATTCACAATATACTTTGAAGAAGCCGGAAAATTTACCAATTTGGTCATCATGTGGGACGAAGCAAAAGCTTCTTTGCCCATAGCTTTTACTACCGAAACAGTGGCTAAAAAGAAATAACTTCCTTGCATTGTACTCAATTTAATGTCAGTCGGTAGGGTTGTAAAAACATATATATGTGTGGTATAGCCGGTATAATCAGTCCTTACGAAGCATTGGCGCAGCCTGCCAAAGTGCGTAGCATGATACATGCACTAGCGCACCGAGGGCCCGACGGAGAGGGTGTTTGGAGCAATGATGCCCATACAGTTTGTTTAGGTCATAAAAGATTGGCTATTGTAGACTTAAACAGCTCGGCCAATCAGCCTATGCACTATTTACATTATGTAATTGTGTATAATGGCGAAATCTACAATTATATCGAACTCAAAAATGAATTGCACGGGCTAGGTTACCAATTTACCACCCAATCCGATACCGAAGTGGTGCTTGCAGCTTTTGATTGTTGGGGAAGTGCTTGTTTACATAAGTTCGATGGCATGTTTGCAATGGTGATTTACGACCAAAAAAGCAACCAAATTTTTGCAGCTAGAGATCGCTTTGGCGAAAAGCCTTTTTATTATCATGCACAATACCAAGAGCGAGGAAAATTTAAGCAGTTACTTTTTGCCAGCGAAATGAAAGCATTGTGGGCTGCACAGGTGCCTAAATGGTTAAATGGAACCATGGTGCTCAATTACCTTACATTAGGTTATACCCAAAATCCGCTCAAGAAAACACAAACCTTTTTTAATGACATTTTGAGTTTACCGCCCGGTCATTGTTTGTTCATACAACCCGCCGCCGGTAAAATACAATTAAAAAAATGGTATACTTTAGCTACTGCAAGTTCAGCTTTAACGATAGATGATATTGACAACGAACAATCTGTTATAGCACAGTTTAAAAATTTATTAGCGCAATCGGTTGAAAAAAGATTGCGTTCCCATGTTTCGGTGGGTGCAAGTCTTAGTGGGGGGCTCGATAGTTCGGCTATTGTAGCATTTATGGCCAAGTGCGCGCCACCTCGCTCCCAATCAGCCTTTACAGCTTCTTTTCCAGGCTTTGAAAAAGATGAAACCGCTTTTGCCACAACAGTGGCTGAACAGTTTCATTTGAAGCACCATATTGTACCCATCTCTGTAAACGACTGGATACAACATTGGCAAACAATAAGTTATCATCAAGAAGAACCAGTACAAAGCAGTAGCGTGGTTACGCAATATTTGGTGTACCAATGTGCTAGGCAACAAGGAGTTAAGGTTTTATTAGATGGTCAGGGCGCGGATGAAATATTGGGTGGATATAAAAAATACACGCATTGGCATTTGCAATATTTGTTGAAACACAATTTTACCGCATTTAAAAAAGCATTGCCTTTGTTTCAAAAAAACGAGTTTGTAGAAACATGGGGAATCAAAAATTACCTTGCGGCATGGTATCGTCCGGATAAGCTAGCCCAAAAATTACAATTGCATGCAGCAGCACAGCAACAAAAACAAGGCTACATTCATCCCGATTTTTTTCTGCAACATGTTAATATTGATACATTAATGAAGCCGGTTGTGTACAAAGCAAGCGATTTGTTGTATTATAATACAGTACATTTTGGATTAACGGAATTGTTGCGCTACGCCGACCGAAATTCAATGGCACACGGTTGCGAAGTAAGGTTGCCTTTTTTAAACCATACGTTAGTAGAGTTTGTGTTTGCCCTGCCAGATACCTATAAGTTTAACAACGGGTTTACAAAGTGGTTGCTACGAAAAGCAAGTAATGATTTGTTGCCGCCATCTATCGTTTGGAGACCCAATAAAATAGGCTTTGAACCGCCACAACAAGTATGGATGCAACATAAGGCAATGATTGAGTTGATTCAATCAAGTAAAGAGTTGTTGGTGCAAAAAGGTGTTTTACACAAGAAAGTGCTAGCGCAAAAAATTGTACCACAAGCCGCACACGCCGGCAACAGTTTTAACTGGCGATACTTAAGCGCCGCAACGCTGTTTCAATAAAAAAATTCCCACAAACCAAGGTGGTTTGTGGGATAAAAGTAGTTAACCAACCAGCATGGCTGCTTTTATTTAATAACGATATTAACTTGATTAGTCGATTTGGTAATTACTTCCACTTCGGTACTAAATGTAGTACCGGTTTTAAAATCTTTGATGTTGAGGAAAATTTTCTGACCTTCTAAGTTGCTAGGAATGAGTACTTTTTTAGCAAAATTTTTGCCGTTATAATTGTTTTCAAAAAGCACATCTTCCTCTGCATTGGTAATGAAAAATAAAAATTCTCCTGCTTCGCTGTTTGCATAATTTACTTCCAACATGGTTCCTTCCGAAACATTGCCTAGGGAAATTACTTGCATGTTTTTAGCGTTTTTCTTGTCGCCGGTTTTTACTTCGTTGGTTAGGATTGCTTTTGTGCCGGTAACATAATTGATAGCGGCGATGCTTTGAAAAGATAACATTAAAGTTGCTGCCAAAAGCGTTATCGATAAAGCGTTTCTTTTTTGGGTGTTTACAGTTTGTGTTTTCATCTCTGTTTAGTTTTACAATTTGTGAATAAATGGTTTTTCATTGCAAGCACACGTCGGTACACTCAAAACCATGGTTTGTTAACTTTTTACGATGGAAGCAATGTAGGGCAGTAATTTAAAAACTGCGTGTCATTTTATAACGGTCAAGCGAAGCGTTGTTGATCAATATTGCGGTAGTCTAGATGCTACCTACGAGCCCGTTGTACACCCTTTATTCCCTAATGAGCCAATAAGTAACCCGTTTTTCAATATTACGTAAATGTTAACAAAGTCAGTTGCTGTAAATGCATAACTGCTTTAACCCTCATTTGAGTAGTTAAAGCAGTTAAAAACAGGGATTTATATATTGTAATTTAAATTTTTATTCCAACCGATGCAAAAGCTGTTCTGCCATCTGATGGCAATAATCCCGGGCCAGGATATCCGCCGGCACGGCGAGTAAAATAGGCTTTATTGGTAAGATTGTTAATACCGATTTTGAACTGGTATTTGGATTGATACTGATAGCTAAGTGTTACATCGGTAATGGTATAAGCCGGAATTTGACCAATTTGTCCGTTGGCAGATGGTGTAATGGTGTTATTGGCATCGGCAAAACATGAGCTCACATAGTTAACTTGAGTTGTAAGCAATACTTTTTTGTATCCTAAGGTAATACCGCTTCGCAAAATGTGTTGAGGTGCATTTTCTACAGACTTATTTTTCAGGTTGGTTGTGTCTAATTTGGTAGTGCCCTTAGTTATTACCGTAAAGTTGCCATATTTGGCTAGGTTGTGCGCATACGAGGCAAAAATGCTAATTGAGAAAGGAGTGGTTGCATTTGGTAACACTGTTTTCAAGAGGTTCCATTCTACCAACGCCTCAATTCCTTTACTTTGGCTATTGCCCACATTGGTTCGCAAATTGTAGTAGCTACCGTTGCTTCGCTGTTGGGTAATGGTACCAATTCTGTTGTTGTACTGCAAAAAGTACAAGCTTATATCGTAGGAAAGTACACTGTGCCATTTACCTTTAATGCCTAAGTCTACATTGTATCCTTTGGCGTCTGTTAAGTTGGGGTCAATTTCATCGGTAGATGGTGGGGCACTTAAATCGGAAAACTGAATAGGTCGGTAAGCTTGGGTAATATTGGCATATACGGTGGCCGCTTTTTTTGTTTGGTATTGAATGCCTAATCCCAATAAAGCAAATCCCCGTCCACGTTGTTGGTTCTGCAATAAAATAGGCTGGTTATTAGCATCGTATCCGTTTCTACCTTTTACTTGGGCATGAACATATTCGTACCGTATACCAGGAATAATGGACCATTGCTGGCCTATTTTGAATAGGTTTTCGGCAAAAACTGCGTAATTAGTTGAATGGTACTGTATGTCGCGCGGCCAATGATTATTGATTAGAGTGCTGTTGTAATCCCAGCCTGTAGTGCCCACGCCATCTCTATATCGGAAGGTAGTGCCGCTGAAATAACGAACACCTGCAGAAAAACTACTTATTTGTTTGCCCAAAGTATATTGTTGCAGAAAGCGGGCTTCGGTACCGTAGTTTTCATATATATCAATATCCAAAACCCGATTGTTATAGGTAAGGGTTGTGGCATTAACAGAGTCTTTTATGTCTAACGATTTTAAAAATCCAATACTTGTTCTGTTACCCAAAATAGCAAATGTTTTTACATTCAATTTGGCATTTTTGCTAAACTCGTAGTTGCCGATTAGTGCAAAGGTTTTCCAAGTAATATCCATCCAATTGCGACTACGGTTGCTCAATTGGCTATTTACAGCAAACTGGGCATCTGTTAAGCCGCCGGGTTGTTGGCTTCTAATATGCGATATCAAAGCTTCGGCACTGATGGATAGGCGTTTGCTTGCTTTGTAGGTAACGGTTGAGAAAGCGGCATTGGTAAAATAGGCACTGTTTTGGCGCCAACCATCTGCAGATCGGTGATCGTAAAAAGCGTAATAATGCACTTTGTCGGTTTCGCCACCGATAGCGGTGTAGGTATTAACAAGTTGGTTGCTACCGAGGGTTTGATGCGCCTCGAGTTGAAAGGGTTTATTAATATCACTGCCATTTTTTACTAAGTAATTCACCATGCCGCCAAATTGTGCACCATATTGCAAAGCACCTTGGCCACGTACTACTTCTATGCGTTGTACGGCTTGTAGTGGTGGATTGTAGTATGCTTCGGGATAGCCAAAGGGGTCTGCGGCTATATCGTAACCATTTTGTCGCACATTGAATTCCCAGCTGCGGTTAGGGCTTAAACCCCTTGCCGATACACCAATTTGTATACCACTGCCATCGCTTTCCCAAACATGAATGCCAGGTACTTTGGCCATTACCTGACGCATGGTATTGGTAGCTACATTACCTTGTACATTGTCTAAAACAATAAGCGTGCTTTTTTTGCCTGCATAAATTGAAGTACCCACTACATCGGGCATTGTGTGCCAATCTTTAGTGCTGTGTAAGCCAATAACGGTTACTTCGGGCAAATAGTTGGTATTTGCCGTATCTACTTTTTGGGCGTTAGTGCTAATCATTTTACAGCAAAGGAAGAGCAATGCGATGCGTTTCATCTATGTATTTATTTTTATATGGTTTAACTTGCTGCAAAGTTGTAGCTTTTGAGTGCTAACGGAATGCCGTATCGGGAAAACAGAGTTACGCAATTTGGAAATAGACAGTTTGTGTTTGGTGTTGGTCTTGCTATTTTGTGCTACGAATAGGTTATTGATCAATAAAAAATGGCAGTAAAAATGTGTAGGGGGGAAATAAAAAACAGCTTGCATCAAGTAGATACAAGCTGTTTTCAATATGATTGGCCGAAATAATTATTCTGCCTTAGCTGCCGCTTTTTTAACTGCAAGTTTGTGCGGTCTGCTTTTACCAAAAGAGCCTTTAAAACGTTTTCCTTTGGCTGTTTTTTTGTCGCCTCTACCCATGATAAACTGTTTTTGTTGTTATTTGAACCGTGAAAATAAAAAATACTACCGATAACTTTACATTTTATTTTGTTATCGGGCAAAAACTTAGTTAAAGTGTTTCGCTAAGTTCTTTTCCTGCTTTAAAGCGTGCAACATTTTTAGCACTAATGGTAATAGCTGCACCTGTTTGCGGATTGCGTCCAACACGATCTTTGCGACTACTAACGGAAAAAGTACCAAAACCCACTAATGTAACTTTATCTCCTTTTTTCAAGCTATTGGTTACTGCATTGGTAAATGAGTCTATTGCTGCGTTAGCTTGTGTTTTTGTAAGTCCGGTGTCTTCTGCAATTTGGGCTATCAATTCCGCCTTGTTCATAGTAGTATATTTAAATGTGATGTATATGAGAGGTGCAAATCTAATTTGTTTTTACAATAGGTAGTACTTTTTTGTAAAATAGTTGGATAAAACGGCCTAAAAAACCAAGAACTATTGGGCAATAATTTGCATGAAGCTTCTAAAACCAATGGTAGCGTTGCCCCATTTTTGCGTTGCTTGATTGCGCAAGAGAGTAGCGAATTTTTCTATATACATATTGTATTGTGATTTGCTTTCTGCAAAGTATTGGGTAGCATAGGTTAAGCCTTCGGTTTCGTCGGTATCCAATAATTTTACGAATTGATAATGGGTAAAACACCCTGTTTGCATAACCTCGGGTATATGCGTTTGCTGCATCCACTGCAACCATTGGTCGTGGATGTCTTTCTGAACCATTGTTGTTACGTTGTATATAAACATATATTTTTATTCAGCCAGCGTAACACCAATTGGGCAGTGATCGCTGTGTTTTACATCGGGTAAAATAAATGCGTGTTTAATTTGGGTGGCTAAAGTATCAGATACACAAATATAATCTATCCGCCAACCCTTGTTTTGTAATCTTACCGAAGGAAAACGTTGGCTCCACCAAGAGTAAGCGCCAAGTGTTTCGGGGTGTAGATGTCGGTATGTATCTACATAGCCACTCTCCAAAAAGTTGGTCATCCACATGCGTTCCTCCGGTAAAAATCCTGACGAATTTTTATTGCCTTTTGGGTCGTGAATATCAATGGGTGTGTGGGCAATATTGTAATCGCCCGTTATGATGATGTTGGGTCTTTCTTTGCGTAGTTGTTGCAAAAAATGCTCAAATTCATTCAGCCATTGGTATTTATACGTTTGGCGTTCGGCGCCGCTTGTTCCGGAAGGAAAATAGGCATTGATTAAAGTAATATCACCAAAGTGCAGTTGAATAACGCGCCCTTCAGCATCGCTTTCAGCAAATCCGTTACCATAAATCACTTTATCGGGTACTATTTTGGTAAATACAGCCACGCCGCTATACCCCTTTTTTTGAGCCGAAAACCAAAATGTATGGTAGCCTAAGGCTTCAATAGCTGCCACATCGGCATCCTCTTTGTTGGCTTTAATTTCTTGGACGCAAATAATGTCGGCAGGGTTTTGCGACAGCCAATCAATAAACCCTTTTTTAGTAGCGGCTCGGATACCGTTTAAGTTGTAGGATATAATTTGCATGTGTTTATGGTATAAATGAATTAAGCTTCTTCATCAAAAAAGAGTTTGTAATAGTTTTTATTGACCATTTCATCAAAACCACGTTCTATTAAGTCTTTGCGGCCATGAATGTAGATATGGAAATTTTTATCTAGCTTAAGAATGCTTTTAAATCCCTTTTCTTGCTTTTTTACGGCCGACAGGTGAATATTAAAATCTTCCTGAATGGTAATTTGTTTGGCTTGCTCGTAGGTTTGTTTGTATTGTGTAAAAGCTTCAACCACTTCCGGATGGTGAATAACTTCTTGGGCAAATTCATCAAAGTCAAACTGTTCCTTGGTTTTAAAGTATTCCATACTGCGATTGAGCATATCAATTTGATCGCTTTTGTTTACTTCAAATTTTTCTTGTATTTCGTTGTGGATAAACAACTTACACATACCCAATACTTGGTTGGTGTGGTGGTAACTATTGCTGTAGGGTGTTACTTGTAAAAAATCGTTAACCCAATATTGTGCATCTTGTTGTTTGTTGGTGGCATCCACTACGCAAACTACAAATCCTTCCTCTCGGTTTTTCTTAAAAATCAAACAGCCTTTATCTAGCTTGTTGATGTTGATGCCGTCTTCGGCAGCCACTTCCCAGCCTTGTCCGTGCGGAAATACTTTTAAAAAGGTTTCTTTGCTTTCGCTTTTAAAAATGCCCACCGCGTCAATGTATTCGGTGCCAAACGGTACATCGCTAAATAGTGCTACATACAATTCGCCTTCTTTTACTTTTACATGTGTACTTTTTGCGTACAAGAAATTGGCTATTTGTGCCGATTGTGCTACAAAGTTTTTTTTATTTTCAAAAATTTTGCCCACGTAGTGATAAATTTCATTCAAACCCAAATCGCTGAGGTGGGTAAAATGGTATTGTTCCTCTTCATTAAAGGGAGCTAAAAAATATTTTGTGAGCATACCTCTCACCACCGCATCGTTGAGGGTAAGCGGATTAACCGACAGCTTTAAAGCCTCGGAGCGGGTAGGATTACCCACTTTATGTACAATCACTTCTTGCAAGTGAACACTATCTATTCCTGTCATGATTTGGGTAGCAAATACCTACCAATGTTTGTTTTTTGAAGTATTTGCTATTGTATTTTATTGTGAGTAATATAAAGAGCGTGTACGAAGTAAGTTCGTGAGTAAAAAATACTTCTTGTAACCCTTGAGCGTACCAATGCAGCACCTTTGTGGCCATTATGCAACCGATAAACCAATTATTATTGGAGTTAATTGCCCTCCTTTTTGGGTTCGGTTGTTTCGGTCGGTTTAGGCGTTGCAGGTATGGAATCGGTGGTTGCCGCCGGCAAGGTTTCTAATTTAGGAGCCACGGCGGCCTTATTGCGTTTTTCCTTCGCTTCCTTTTTTGCGGCAGCTTTTGATTCGGTCTTTTTCTCTTGTTCTTTAGCTGTTTCAGCCGGTTGTTTAGGTTGAGTAAGTGTGTCCGTAGTGGCTGAATTTGCAGGGGCTACCGCTTCCTTTAGGGCAGGGATAGGGTTGTCCGTTTTTTGACCTGCCGTATCTACCGTGTTAGTAGTTTCGGTAGGAGGTGTTTCTACAGCACTGCTAATGGAAGATTTTTTATCCGCTTTTTTCGACTTTTTCTCCTTTTTGTCCGGCACAATTGCAGGGATAGGCGTTGGCGTATGTGCGGAATCGGCAGTTGTAGCACTGCTATCGGTAGGTATTGGAGCCGCCGGCACGATCACAGTTTCTTTCTTTTTGCGTTTCTCTTTTTTATCTATCACTGGTGCCGGTGTGATAGGAACTTCCTTGATGGGTGCTACACTACTATCAACTTTCTGATTGCTACTGTCGGTATTGTTAGGCAATTCGGTAATGACAGTTTTTTTATCCGCTTTTTTCGATTTTTTATCCTTTTTGTTAGGAATAACCGTTGGCGTAGGTACAGAATCGGCAGCAGTAACACTGCTATCGGTAGGTATATGTGCCGCAGGTATGATCACTGTTTCTTTCTTTTTGCGTTTCTCTTTTTTGTCAATTACGGGTATTGGGGTAGGCGGCACTTCCTTGCTTGGTGCTACAGTACTGTCCGTTTTTTGAGTACTACTATCGCTATTGTTGGGCAATTCGGTAATGACGGTTTTTCTATCGTTTTTCTTCTTTTTATCCTTTTTTGCAGGAGGCGGTGGTGGCAAAAGTGCTCCTGACGAATCGGTATGTGTGCTGTCGCCTAGTGCTATAATAGTTGTTTTTTTCTTAGAAAATTTGTTTTTCTTATCCTTTAAATGGGAGGCTTGTGTTGCTTTTATGGAGTCGGCAATCATTTTAGCCGAATCGGATAACAACGTGGTGTCGGAAGTCAAATGTGCATTGCGTCCTTTTTTCTTCAACTTTTTAGCCAAATCTTTAGCTAGTTGTATGGAGTCGGGTAGGCCTTTTTTATTGCGTAAATTTTTAGGATGTGTTAGATCATATTCTTTTTTAATAGAATCGTTGATCATTTTTTCTTCAATAGCCTTGTATCTAGGACTTTGTTTTTGCAACCACGGTGTATGTTTGGGGTGCAGCGTATCGTAATCGAACGTTTCTGTAATACTTGCGGTACAAAATTTTTCTTTAGCGCTATCATCGAGGCAGCACCATTCTACCGGAAATTGAAAATATACACGTTCTGCTTTTTCTACATTCATGGTACGAATGGGCACCATGCGATAAAAACCTACAATGTGGTCGTTCATAAAGCGTAAACCTACAGAAAGCACCACTTCTTCGCCTTCAATTCGTGTGTTTTGTTGAAACGACTCTTTTAATTCGAGCATTTGTTTAGGGGTATAGTTGTATATCCTATCTACCATTTGCGCGGGCAAAAAGCAATCTTCCAAATTTTTGGGTACGCCTTTTTCAATCAACATTGAATCGCGATCTTGGGCTATTACGGGTAGTATGCTACCAACGCAGAGCAATAGGCTAAGTAAAAAAGCGGGTATGGAAGGTTTCATAAAGAAGGTGTTTAATTTAGTAGGTGATGTGTGTTACAAGTCGCCCAATTGCGGACGTAGTACAATGTCTTCTACCACAGCTTGTGGCGATAAATGTGCCGCTGCAAATACCATTTTGGCAATATCGGCTGCTTCCATGATACGGCTTTCGCTAACTCCGCTACCGCTCCAACTATCTGTATACACGGCTCCGGGTATGACTGCGCAAACTTTTATACCATGGGGCATCAGTTCTTCGCGGAGGTTTTTGCTAAAGCCCAACAAAGCAAATTTACTAATGCTGTAGCTGCCGCCATTGCTGTAAGCCTTAAGCGATGCAATAGAGCAGATGTTGAAAATGCTTCCGGATTGTTGCTTCATCATAGCCGGTAGCAGGGCTTTGGTTAAAAAATAGGCACTATACACATTGGTAGCCATTAGCGTTTCTAAAATGTCGTCGTTTTCTTTGTGTATGGCACCGGGAACAAAACTACCTGCATTGTTAACTACAATATCTGGTGTACCATACGACAAACACCAATTGGCAAAAGCTTGTACTTGTTGTTTGTTACTCACATCCACCGTTTGGGCGTGCACCTCACAAGTGGGGTAATTGGTTTGTAAATGGGCCACTGTATTGTACAAATCTAACTCGCCTCTTGCTCCAAGTAACAGCGTATAACCTGCTTGGGCAAAAGCTTCGGCAATAGCTTTGCCAATACCTTTGGAGGCACCCGTAATAACTATATTCATGCAATTAAATTGGTATGCTATAATGAAAGTGTAAAACTAGGTATCTTGAAGATACAAACCACCATTGTAAGATAACGATGTTGGTGCAATTGGCGGATAATTTGAAGTTGAAAATACCCAAAAAGCGGTTGGTGGTAAGATAGTAGTTACAACTGTTGAACGGTGCCAACGCCTATGCCGCCCAATAGTAGTAGCGGCTTCTGGCTCATACAAAGAAAAGGCTACCGTGTAGCCGTTAAAGAAATGTTTATTGGTGCAATTGATTAACAAACTGTTGCAGCAGTTGCGTGTATGTTTCGGCTCTTTTTTGAGCAAAAAAATCGACCGATAGCAAAATGACGGCTTGAACAGCAAGTGCTACACCAATACCCAAATACCATTTTTGGGCGGGAACAAAGTAACCATAGGCCATAAATGCTATACCGGCTATGCAGGCAGCCAATTCTACGTACTTATACAATGTGAAATTATTCAATACCTTTTGCATGCGCGGTAGTTCGTTTTGTTGCAAATAGGAAGGATTCATGTCGAGGGAGTACACTATTTGCACACGATTTTCGTAACTGCGTGATGCCAATGCAGCACCAACACTTATTTGTATGCAGGCAACAACGATACACGGAATAGCAATGCCTTTGCTAAATTGATTTTTGCAATACAACCAGCCTGCAATACCCGTAATCAACGTAAGTACCCCAATGAGTAATAGCAGCAAAGCAGTTTGTTTTTCGGCTACAAAATAGGTTTCAATGGCTTGTTTGGTTAACATCATGTTGCATATTGAAATGGAAATAGATATGCTAGGCAAGGTAATAAGTAAATAATAGGTTAACCTATGTACATCTATAAAAAACTAAAAATACTACTTAAAAAATGCTCGTTGCCTACCATTTGGATTATCAATACACTTGTTACTGTATGGCTTTTAAAAATTGGGGGCTATCGGGTGCAATGGCAGAAGGGAAAAAATGAGTAAGTTGTCCATGTTGGTCAATCACATATTTGCAAAAATTCCAAGTAGGTGCTGTATTGCACCATCCATTTTTGTTAGCGTGACTCAACCAAGTAAAAACAGGGTGTTGTTGTGGATTTTTGGTGACTTGTGTTTTAGAAAATAAGTAAAAATCGACACCATAATTGCGTTTGCAAAAAGTTTGGATAGCGCTATCGGAACCCTTTTCTTGTTGCTTGAAGTTGTTGGACGGGAAACCCAAAATGCACAAACTATCCTTGTATTGTGTGTGTAAGCGTTGTAGTGCCTCGTATTGGGCGGTAAAGCCACAATTGCTAGCGGTATTCACAATTACCACTTTTTTACCTTTTAATTGTGCAAAGTTGAAAAATGTTCCGTCGATTAGTGTGGCACTTAGTTCGTAAAAATTAGCGGGTGGTGGTGTGGTAGAGGAGGCTTGGTGCAGTATGGCCGATTTGCCACCGAATAACTGGCCAAACCACATAATGATGGGGTAAAGCGCTTTGAGTATTGATTGATGTAGCGTCATAATGGGTTGAAAGATACATTAAACAACTGTTTGGGGCGATAGTTGTGTTGCGGCAGCTTTCTTGCCAATATTAAATAAAAAAAACCTCGCCATTGAACAATAGCGAGGCTAGAAATGTGGTATAACATATTTATTTAGAGGCAAATTTCCACCAATCGGCTAGACTTTTACAATCGGCAAACTCTTTATCGATAGTAATGTAGTAGTTAGGTAAATGTTCCTTAAACCAAATTTCGAGAGCGCGTTGTTTTTTTTCTTCCAAAGCCCTTTGGGCAATGCGGTTATAATCTTCCTTTAAATTTTCGCGATGCGGTTCTGTTCTGGATTTTAGATAGATAATGCGTACTTTTTTATTGCCTCTTTCGTCTGTGTAAACTTGTGGTTGCGATACGGCGCCTACTTTTAAATTGCGAAGCAATGCTACCATGTCTTTGTCAAGAGCGTCTATGTTGATAAAAGTGCCGCCATCGCGTGCTTGAACAAAACCGCCGTTGAACTTGCTGTTTTCGTCGTCGCTGTATTTATTAACGGCCTCGCCAAAATCCATGATGCGATTGGTGATTTTGTTGCGTACAGAATCAAGTTTATTAATAGCAATTTTAATTTCTTCGTCGGTTACCGGAGGTATTTTAAGAATGTGGCGTACTATGGCATCGTCGCCATTTCGGCTAACCATGTAAATGATATGGAATCCAAATTTAGATTTGATAACGGGTGATATTTGGCCTTCTTTTAAATGGAATGCTGCCTGCATAAAAGTGGGGTCAAAATCTTTGGAAGTACGGTTCATAGCAAGTGTTCCGCCTTGGCTTTCAGTGCCTTTATCGTCGGAATTGAGTTTGGCCAATTGTTCAAATTTTTTAAAGCCCGATTCTGCTTGTCGCCTATATTCGTACAATTGTTTGGTTACGTATTCTTCAATTTCCTTGCTAGCTTTTGGTTGTGCCACAATTTGGCTTACTTCAATTTCGCTTTCGTAGTAAATGAGACTGTCTTTTGGTATTTTATTGTAAAAAGCTTTTACCTCGTAAGGCGTAATTTTAATGGGTTCCAATATTTTGCCACGCATCAAATCGGCCAATTTTCGTTCTTTCAGGCTTTGTCTAAAGTCTTCTTTGATTTGGTAAACGGTGCGTCCGGCAATTTCTTCCAAAGCATCTTTGGAGCCGTAAGCGTTAATAAAACCCCTAATTTGGTTATCGAGGGCTGCATCTATTTCGTCTTCCGATAAGGGTAGTGAATCTTTTTCGGCTTGCAATACCAATGCTTTTTGTATCAGTTGGCCTTCTACCATATCACATTCTGTGGGTACGTTAGGAGCACCTTGCCGCTTAAAATCGGCGATTGCATTTAAAATGTCGGAGCGCAAAATTATTTTATCGCCAACTTGCGCCACTATTTTATCGGCCACAACTTTTTTGGTAACTACCTGACTCCAAGCGGAAGTACCAAAAGCCGCAATTAACATCATCAAACCTAAAAAACGGTGCATCATAAATAACAAATGTGGTCAAAAATAGCCTATAAGCACAACTAATACGTTGTAGCTTACTGTTTTAACAAAAATTATTTGCAACTTTTATTACATTGTCCCCTTTCGGCAAAGTGCCTTATGCCAATTAGGGAACTGTTTTATAAGCAGCTTTACATCCAAAAGCCAATGATATTCAGTGGCATATAAGTAATCTAGTTTTTCTAAGGCTTCGTTGTTGTAGTGGAAGGGCTTTGTATAAACAGGTTGCCCAAAATGTGTAAAAATTGCTGGTTTTAACGCCGGTAGGTTGGTTTGTTGTTGGGCATAGCCTATCCACGATTTAGCTCCCCAAGCAATAGCACCTAAGTGGTAAAAATAGCGTAATGAAAAATGTTTGCGCCATACAAATAGCGGAAATAATAGCATTGCAATTAGGGCAAATACAACATCGGTAATGCGTTTGCGCCTTTTTTGAAAAGGTTGGTTAATATTAAACCACGCTTCTGGCGTAAATGCTTCGCCAATAGTGGCTTTGCTATCGCTACCAACCATGCAGTGGCTATTGGCCGACATGATGCGAAAATGCGCAGCACCAGTATTGGCATCAATCAGTTGAATGATGTTTTGAAACGAAAAAGCGGGGCCTTCACAAAAAACAAGGTCACTTATTTGTCCTACTTGCAGTAGTTGGGATAGGTTGTGGATATTGCCAATACTATTGGGTTCTTGTTGTGTGCCTACTGCTATTCGGCCAATAACAAAATTGTGTAGCTGCGCATTTTGTAGCAATTGCAAGGCATAATTATATTGGTCTTGGTTGCCAATGACCACAATTTTTTTATTGCTGATGTGGTGGTTGGGAATCCATTGCAGTTGTTGAAGTAAACGCCTTAACAACAACATCAGGGCTGCTGCCAAGATGCCCCCAATTAATACCACGCCGCGCGAAAAGCGTAAAGGTTCGGGCAGTAGCGAGTACGCTGCCATTAATACCACAACCGCTGCGGTACACGAGGCAATCGTTTTGGTAGGTTTGTATATTTCGTCGTAAATGCCCGTAACCACAAGTGTGGCAAAATAGAGTATAGCAAAACCAATCAAAATAGCCGGCAATTGTGGTTGAAAAAAAGGCATATCGCCCCTTTGCCAATGGATCCAACCTTGTTCGGTTCCCCAAATGGCTAAGTACACAATGCTAACATCAAAAAACGGCAAGCCCACTTTGCCAAACAAATTTTTAACTATGGTTATCAATGCCCTTGCTACAATAGCAGCTTGAATAAGCAAGGTGAATGTTTTTGCCTTTTTGCCAGTGTAATGCTTGCGAACAAAGACAATCATGGCTTCGTAAAACATCCAAACATAGTTGAGGCTACCTTTTTTGGTACTTTCCCCTTTGAAGTGAATAATGGTGTTGCTACCCAAATAATAGTTTTGATAGCCGAGTTGTTGTATGCGGTAGCTTAGGTCAATATCTTCTCCATACATAAAAAAAGCCTCATCGAAGCCCTGAGTGGCTTGGCATACGTTGGCGGGTAGCATCATAAAAGCACCGGCAAGCACATCTACCGGATGCGTATCGTGTTCGTTTAAGTAGCCAAGAGCATATTGATTAAAAATAGCTGATTTGGGAAATAATGCCGCTAAGCCCATCAATTTAAACAACGACGTAAGCGGGCTTGGAAAAGCGCGTTTGCTTTCGGGCAAAAAATGTCCGGCACCATCTACCATGCGCACACCGAGGCCACCACACTGTGGATGGTGAGCAAAAAAATGTAAGCACTGTTCAAAGCAATCTTCGGGAACAATGGTATCGGGGTTTAAATAAACGATATAGCGACCTTTTGCCAATGCGGCCGCTTGGTTGTTGGCCTTTCCAAAGCCAACATTGTGCGGATTGGCAATTACTTGCACCCATGGAAAACGTTGGAGCAAATAAGCTACACTATCGTCGGAAGATTGGTTATCTACTACAAATACCTCCGCTTGCAAATGGGTAATAGCTTTTGCAACCGAGCAAATACACTGCTCAAGAAAATATTTAACATTATAATTGACTATAATAATGGATAGCTGCATGCAAGCCAATAATTGCGGTTGCTAGGTAAAGTAGGTACAATAAAACAGCAACATACTTGCAAAATATTACTTAGCCAAAAAAGAGTTGCGGTGTTAAGGCAAATGGGATGCATATTTTTAAAGAAAAATGTTGGCATATTGTACCTAAAGCATTATTTTTGCCATCCTTTAAGCCGAAAGGCTGTCGGGCCTATAGCTCAGTTGGTTAGAGCACCTGACTCATAATCAGGGGGTCCCAGGATCATGCCCTGGTGGGCCCACAAAGCGAAACAAGCACATTTGTTTCGCTTTTTTTGTGCCCTTTCTTTTTCCAAAAATTGGAAAGTGCGTCTATAAAAAAGACATTATTGGTTGTGTTGGTATGTTATGTTATTGAAAATCAATTGTTTGTAAGGTTGGCACAATTTTGTTGTAACGGGTTAACGAAACCGAATAGCCACATTGTTCCACCTTTAAAATGATTAGGTATGTTCAACAAAGTATTAGTTGTAAACGATAACGATATTTTACTATTTACTGCCAAAAAAATGTTGACAAAGGCCAATTGTACCAAGGAGATTGAAACGGCCATCAACGGACAAATAGCGATAGATTATTTGCAGTTGCTCACCGAACAAACGCCTGACGCTTTTCCGGATTTGATTATTTTAGATTTACACATGCCCATTGTAGACGGGTGGGAGTTCATGGAACAATACGATGCGCTTTTTGCCAATGCTTTTCCCCAAACAAAAATTGTGATTTTATCGGCCTCAATTAATCCGGAAGATATGGAACAAATTCAGCAATATGCGTTTGTATTAGGCGATATAATTAACGGCATCAATTTATCCATTATTGAAAATATACAACAACGTTACAGGCAATCAATTGCTGTAGCAAATAACCAACATATGGTTGCATGAATACCCAAGGAACGCCCCGTTTAAATATCCAATATTTGTAAAATACAATGGGCTATATTGTTGTAACAATATAGCCCATTTGTTGTTGTAATTATTTGCAATTAGCCACAGATTAGCCGGGCATTCTCGAAATGTATTTTTCAATTTCTTTTATCTGATCTACCACTTGTTTGGTTTTGGGTTTACATTCTTTGGCTTTTCTAAAAAAGTCCTTCCCCGCTTTAAATTGTCGCTTGTTGATGAATATTTGGCACATGCCTAAATAAGCCATAGCCTCGCTTTCTTTATCGGGTATACCCAATCTAATGGCAGCCCTGATATAGCTTTCTGCTTGTTTTAAATCGCCTTTTTGCATGGCCATCATACCCAATTGCAGCTTGTTAGCACCTTCGGCTTCGGGCATTGGACTACCTAAATCGTTGCTTTGTTTTAAAAATTTTTCGGCATTGTCAAAATCTTGGTTCATCATGGCCAAATTGCCCTTGATGGTAAAATAGGTAGAGCGTACGGGTTTGTACAACAAATTGGGGAACCAAACACTGTTTAAGATGCGTTTTACTTCTTCAATTTCGCCATTTTCCATTGGTTCTTGTATTAAACGCAAAGGGCCGATAAAAAAATGACTGAAAAAACCAATAATGGTAATAAAGTACAATACAAAAGAAGGCCAAAAACCTGCCGATATGTTTACGGCAATGGCCAAAACCAATCCCAAAACACTAAATGCAAATCGATGTTTGATAAGAAAGTTATAAAATTTCATGCTGTTTGTGATTTCAGGCGGCAAAGATAGGCGTGTAATTGGTAGTGTTGTTTGGATTTTACTTCGCCAACTACTTTTTTTGAACAAATTTGCCCATATCGCGCCACTAATGAAGACAATTTCTCGAATTTGAAAATTAAAATATGTAGCACAGTTTCGTGTTTACATACATAAAACACTATTTTTGCGCTCGCCTCACCATTAAAGTTGGCAGGTTCCGTAGTTCAATGGATAGAATAGGAGTTTCCTAAACTCTAGATCCAAGTTCGATTCTTGGCGGAACCACTTCTTTATTTTCCATTTATTGGTGTCGTAGAGCTGCTACAATGCTTTTGAAATTTTCCAATCCCGCTTCCAAGTTTTCAACAATGTCCAATGCCAATTCATCGGGGTCGGGCAAATTATCCAAATCGGCGAGTGATTGATCCTTGATCCAAGTGATGTCCAAGCTTGTTTTATCACGCGCAATGATTTCTTCATAGCCAAACTTCCGCCAACGTCCATCAGGTTGATTCACCGCATCATAAGTGGCTACGCGTTTGTGCCTGTTTGCAGGATGGTAACAGTTGATAAAATCTTGCAAATCTTCCAGCTTTAACGGATTCTTTTTCAAGGTATGGTGCACATTGGTACGATAATCGTACACCCATACTTCTTTAGTCCATGCTTCTTTACTGCTCGGTTTGGCATCCCAAAACAATACATTCGCTTTTACACCATTGGCATAAAAAATGCCTGTGGGTAAGCGTAAGATGGTATGCAGGTCGGTGGTTTCTAATAATTTTTTACGTACGGTTTCACCTGCACCGCCTTCAAACAACACATTGTCGGGCAATACCACCGCAGCCATACCCGTTGTTTTCAACATACTTTTAATATGCTGCACAAAGTTGAGTTGTTTATTGCTGGTGGTTACCCAAAAATCCTGACGGTTATAGGTTAAATCTTCTTTTTCCTGTTCGCCCGCTTCGTTGGTAAAGGTCATACTGCTTTTTTTACCAAAAGGCGGATTGGCCAATACATAATCGTATTGCGTAGCCGATGCTGCAATCAAGGAATCGTTGGGCGATATACTCGTATCGCTATCTATATCGCCAATATTGTGCAAAAACAAATTCATCAATGCCAAACGGCGCGTGCCCGCAACAATTTCGTTGCCATAAAAGGTTTTGTATTTTAAAAACTGCTTTTGTTCTTTATCTAAGCTCAAATTGTCCGTCATCCAATCGTAAGCCGCTAAAAAGAAGCCGCCGGTGCCACAACTTGGGTCGGCAATGGTTTTCATGGGTTGTGGGCGCAGGCATTCCACCATGCATTTGATTAATGGACGTGGTGTAAAGTACTGACCGGCACCGCTTTTGGTGTCTTCGGCATTTTTTTCCAATAGTCCTTCGTAAATATCGCCCTTATCTTTCACCCCCATCAATACCCACTGTTCGGCATTGATTAAGGCTATGAGTTTAAACAATTTGGCAGGGTCTTGTATTTTGTTTTGGCTTTTGATGAATATTTGCCCTAAGATGCCTTTTTCTTTACCCAATTCTCTCAAAAGGGTATTGTAGTGCAATTCTAAATCGCCGCCGCTTTTGGTGGTTAAGGTTGCCCAACTGTAGGCTTGGGGAATGGGCATGGTACGGTTATGCGGAGGTTTGCTGTATTCATCGGCCATTTTTAAAAACAGCAAATAGGTTAATTGCTCCAAATAATCGCCATAGCCCACGCCATCATCACGTAGGGTTTGGCAAAAAGCCCATACTTTGGAAACAATGGAAGAGGTATTGGTGGTGGTAGTGCTCATGTTGTATTTTAGTTTTCTTTCAAGTTTTCTAACAGGTAGACTATTTTTTTGCCATTATTGCTAGTAATATATTTTTGATAACCACTTGTAGGTTTATCGGGTAGTGTTCTGTTTAAAAGTCCATGATCAACCAATGGCTGAATAATGGTTTTAAAATTTTTTGTTTGGTTAGATAAATGAAGAAAGCCCAAAATTTCTTTTCTGCTTTTAGGAAAAATACATGCATTTAAAATAGGTAGCCAATAGGCATTTCTTTCATCTAATAAATGCTTCACTTTGTGTAGTTGCTCGTTTGTATAAATGCTCTTATTAGATGACTCGTGCGCAAACGCTTGAATTTTTTCCAATAGTGCCTGAGATGAAACAATGAATTTCATCCGTTCTTTTGTACCATCTTGGTTACTGCCTTGGTTACCATCTTGGTTACTAGCTTGGTTACCAATAAAAAACTGCTCGCCAAAGGGTAGTACAATTTTAAACGTGGCACCTTCTATAAAGGCCGGCGTTACACCCTTGCTATACAATGACCAGTATTTGCTAACATTTAAAACGCCTGAGCCCAACTCGTCAACCCAACCGAGTTGCATTAAAAATTTGGCAATTGTTGGATTTTTAGGAAATGGCGTAAATGCATTTGGACTAATGGGGCCACTACCATGGGCATTATTGGCGTTTTCAGTTTCTATGGCATCGTTTTTAATAATCAACGTGGCAGGCAGGGCATTGGTGTATTCTCGGTGCGCAATTATATTGGCAATAATTTCTCTAAAAATGGTTGTTCGCAAGCTAATGCGTTGGCTCCCTTGTAGGTGAAATTTATCTGGTAAATGTTTGGCAACAAAGGCCATTAACTGATCGTAAGCATCTATCAAATTGGTTTGTACATACATTCTGTCATCGTACCGTAGTTTGTCTTGTATTCTTACCAAAGCATCTGTTTTATAATGCGGTACTACTTGTTGTATTACTTCATCTTTTCCAAATAACAATACTGCTGCCAAGGTATAACCTTCTTTTCCTGTTTGGTAGTCTCTTTTCCATAAACCTGCTTTTTGTAGTAATTGTTCATCATCTAATGCCAACCAAGGATGATTGGCCATATTGCTTTTAATCAGGTTTCTTACTTTGATAAATAGTTGCGGGTTAAAATCGTTAAACCGAACCGCAGGATAAATAATGCCTTCGGTGTAATGATTGTGTTTTCGATTGTATAATTCAGCTATTTGATGCGCAGTGGTTACTTTAAAATCGCCATCATTGCTACGATCAAATGTTGTATTAGCTGTTTTATGTACCTGCGAACTTGCCGGTACTTGAATATGAATAATGGATTTGCCGTTTATATTGTAGGTAAGTGGATACAGTATAAACGGTGGATCGAGCTTTTGACTATTGTTAGATAAGTTAACAAGGTTGGTAACAAGGGTATCGATACTCGCTTCATTTACGCCTTGTATGTGGCCATTGTCTTGCACACCAAGAAAAATATCGCCACCATCACGATTGAGCATAGCGCAGATGGTTTCAAACAAATTGGTAGGCAAGGCGGTAGCTGCCTCCTTGTATTCAAGGCGGATACTTTCTTTTTGTTGTAATAATTGCTGTATCCTTTCTATGTTCATAGCTTAAAATTAATGAACCAACCTCCCCTCAAACGCTTTTTTTAAAATACTTTGCCTTAAAGCTTCACTTTGCTGTAAGCTTTGGGTAATACTTTCTTCTAGTTTATCGGCAACATTTAGGCGGCTTTCGATGGCTTGCACGATTTGGTGTTGTTCTTCGAGTGGAGCAAGAGGAATATCGTAGTCTGAAATTTCTTCATAAGATATCCTAGGTCTATCACCAGTTGTTATTCTATTGGCAAAACTCACAAAGTCTTTAGAATGCAAAATATACTTAAGTAAATCAGGGCTGTAATTATTCTCACAATCCAAAATAATAAACTCACCAGAGCATGTTCCATCAAATTCTGCTTTATAAACTTTATTTAAATATGGACGCATTCTTCCATACAAAACTTGATTTGTTTTAAAAAAATTTCCTGCACTCTTAAACTCTTTAAAATCATACAAAAAGAATGGTTTTAAAGTATGAGGTTCTATGCAATCCATCCCTATAAATTTTGCATTGGGATAATCTTTTGGTAGGGCTTTTAAAGATTTCTTTTTTGCAATATCTCCCAACTTCACCCACTTCCACCCCTTCGGCAATTCACCTTTGTCTGAAGCAGAATTTTCAGAATTGGAGGATTGTAGCATTTCTTTTTTTATTAAATCCTGTTCATTAGAATTGACAACTTTTGAAAAGTTGTCAAATCTGTGGGTGGTTAATTTCCCTTCAAATGCCCATTTCAATACACTTTGGCGGTAGGTTTTTAATTGTTGTTGGGCTGTGCGTAGGTTTTCGATGCCTTTGTCTAACTCACTAAACAATTCTTCTATTTTGGTTACAATGGCTTGTTGGGTGGGTTTGGGTGGAATGAGTAAATCGTAATTCCAAAGTAGATTAGGGTCAACATGTGGAATACCAACACCCTTTGCTCTGGTATTTATATCTAAATATTTCGATTGAAGAAAATAGTAAGCATAATCATTCTCCATATCAGGAAAATTCAACTTAACTAAGGTACTTCCAAGAGCTCCCTTAATAGCTTTACCAACATGACCTGAACGAGACCCGTCCCATACCATTAAAAAATCTCCATCATTACATAACACACAACCAACACCATCTGTGTATTCGTCAATTATTCCTTTTTCAAAAGCTTTTATATTTACGTAAGGAATTGAGCACTCTTCTGTTTGTTCTTTTGAAATGCGTTTTGGTTTTTTCCCTTTTACAGAAACAACATATTCTCCCAGTTTTACCCATTTCCAATCTTTTGGTAGTTCCTTTTTATGTTGATTATCGTTCAATTTTTAATTTTTAATCTTTAATCTTTGTTTTTATTAGCTTTGCAGTATAGTCTGCTCTGCATGAACGTCGGCTTCAAGCCGTTTCTTAAACATAGTTTAAGATTAGTGCAACGGTGGGCTTATTTTATTTTCGGCCGTTAATGGGTTTTTAGGGGTGTAGTAATTTTTCCAATTTTCATATTTTTCAATATCGTAAATATCTACTACCAGAGATATTTTTTCTTTCAGAAAATTATAAAAACGCATTTCTCCTTTTTCAAAAACATTTTGTACTGCCCAACAAAAATAGTCTGCCACATTTAGTAAAGGCTCTTGTATTGGCTGCGTAACATTAAATACAACATTGGTTTGTACATCTTTTCTAGAGAGCCAATCTAAATTCCACCATTCTTCTGTATTCTGAAAATTCTTTAGGTTGGTATTATTGGCCAATCGTTCTTTTGCTTTTTCTAATGCCAAATCTAAGTTGTGGTTCTTAGTACTCTTACCTCTTTCGGCAATATGTAAAACCAGCTTTTCTTGCCCATTCAATTTATTCTTCAATAAATGAGATAGCAAATCAGCATAAAAAAATTGCTCTTTGCCTTTATGTTTTGTTTCATAACGCTCAACCGATTTTCTTGCTACCACTGCTTCAAAACTGCAATCGGTTTTCTTGATAAAATCAAAGAATAATTTTCGTACTTCTGGTAAATCATCTGTTGCATGAAAATAATAGCCTGTTGCTTCTTTTTTCTTGCGTATTGAAATAACATCAAAAAAAGGATCGTTAGCCACCTGCTGCTGTAATTCGTACACCGCTTTTCTTATTTCAGTTAATGGCTGTTTAAACTTAACCATTCCAATAATAAAACAACTGCTTACGCCATTAGTCCCAATGATACTTTTTTTGCCTTTTCCATAAAAGGCGGTATCGCCAGCTTCGTCTAAAAAACGATGGTTGAGCTTTATGTCATTCTTATTACTCATCTACGCTACCAATATTTTATTCAATTCATTAATAATACCTTCTGTTTGTTCACCAAACAATTGCCACATTTTGCCCAAGCCTCCTTGTTTGTTAAAAGGGTCGAGTTCAAAGTCGTCTTTTTCCACCTGAAAGCTATTGGCTATAAAATCTTTAATCATGCGCAGCCATTGCATTTGTTCTTCGGTAAAGCGGTTGTGATCCCCTGCATTTTGCTTTAGTATCCATTGCTGAAAATTGCGGTCCACTGTTTTGTCGTACGGGGTTAGCGTAGCATCTATGCCCGCTACTTTGCGTATCAAGCTCACCAAGGCAATCAATTCGTTTTTGGCAGTACCGCTTGCCTGCTGCAATTGTTCATAAGCACGCCATACATGGCTAGGGGCTAGTAAAGGCTGCTCTGTGGTCATTTTTTCGTACAGGTCTTTTATCATGCTGTAGGTCAACTGCCTGCGTTGGTAAGGTTGACTGTAAAATATTTGTAAGGCCGTAATTTCATCCTTGTGCTGTTCTATCCAACTGGTAAAATTGCCAATGGTTAATTGGGCGGCAGCTTCCGCATCTTTTACCCAGCCTATTTTGGTTATTTCATCTATATTGATGGTATCAATAAGCTGGTCGTATTTTTTACGAACATCTACAATGTAATTTCTCAACTCCGGATTGTTGAAAACGGCAGTAGCCTGCTCAATTAACTGTGCATGTTGCGTGGTTACCAATGTATTGATGACTTCGGGTGACGCATCTGTGCTTTGTGCTTCTACCTTTCTCCTTAAACCTTCCAAGGTATCAGGGTCATACACATTCAGCAATTCTTTTACCACATGGTTAATGGTAAAGCCATTGGCTTGCTGTGCAAAGGCAACTTTTTCTTTTTCGTTCAGTTGTTTATCCAATCGTATTAAACGGTTGGCTAAGCTGGTGAGTAATTCTTCCTGTGTATTGCCCATCGCCACATTTTGCAATAAGTCTTTCAAACTCATACCCGGCTTTTTCTCTAACGGGCGACTATCGGTTTTTTGGCTTTGTTCTACACCAATGGCATCAATAATTACAAAATGGTCTTTGGTAAATTTAGCACTCGGTGTGCCGGTAGCTTTTAGTTGTTCTAAACTACAAGTACGTGTGCCACGCCCTTTCATTTGTTCGTAATAGCTGCGGCTTTTTACATCTCTCATAAATACCAGCACTTCCAAAGGACGAATATCGGTACCGGTGGCAATCATATCTACCGTTACGGCAATACGTGGGTAATAATCGTTTCTAAACTGGCTTAATACTGTTTTGGGGTCTTCTTCGCTACGGTAGGTAATTTTTTTACAAAACTTATTTTCTTCGGCAAATTCTTCACGTACTATTTCAATAATATCCTCGGCGTGTGAGTCGGTTTTGGCAAAAATGAGGGTTTTGGGTACTTCAAAATGTCCGTGTTCATCTATGCGGTCGCTAAACATGGTAGGCAAACTATCGTGTATAGCACGAATGATGGTGCGTATTTGGCTTTTGTTTACAATATCATTGTCCAGTTGTATGCCGCTGTATTCAATGTCTTCATCTACGGTTTCCCAAAACTTACGGCGGGTTAAACGTTCTCTTTTATCTATTCTTTCGCCAAGGGCAATTTTACTGCCTTCTTTGGTTATTTTGGTTTCGATGGTAAACACATTATAAGGCACCAATACACCATCAATTACTGCTTTTTCATACCCATAATCACTTACCAGGTTTTGGTTAAAATAACCAAAGGTTCGGTTATCGGGCGTTGCGGTTAAGCCCACCTGAAATACATCAAAATAATCCAATACCTGTTTCCATAAATTGTAAATACTGCGGTGGCATTCATCAATCACTATAAAATCAAAAAACTCAATGGGTACTTTTTCGGAGTACGTAACCGGGGCAGGTTCTTTTTGTACAAATTCGTTGGGGTTGGTTTCTTCGGCGCTTTCATCCAATTCGGTACCTTTTAAAATACTGTACATCCGTTGAATGGTAGCAATGTACACCTGATTGTCGGCCGGTATAAAGCTGCTTTTTAAACGGGTGACAGCATAGAGTTCAGTGAATTTTCTATTGTCGTCGTTGGGCACATAGCTCATAAATTCCTGCTCAGCCTGTTCGCCTAAATTTTTGGTATCAACCAAAAATAAAATGCGTTTGGCTTTGGCATATTTAAGCAGCCGATAAATAAAGGTGATAGCTGTAAATGTTTTTCCGCTACCAGTGGCCATTTGAATTAAAGCTTTGGGCTTGGCCTGTTTAAATGAGGCTTCTACATTGTTGATGGCGGTTATTTGGCAATCGCGTAACCCTGTGGTAGGCAATGCCGGAATATCCTGCAAAGCGGCTCTTAACGATTTGGGTTGTTGGCTGTATGCCCATAAAGTTTCGGGACGATGAAAGCTAAAAACATTTCGTGCCCTTGGTTTGGGGTCGCGGTAATCGGTAAAATGGGTTACTGCACCCGTACTCTCGTAACCAAATAATAGTTGCCGATTTTCTACATATTTCAGTTTGGCAGTTGCATAACCTTCGGTTTGGTCTTCATGTACCGATAATCGGTGGCCTTCTTCCTCGCGCTTGGCTTCAATAATGCCTATGGGCTTTTTATTTACAAAAAGTATATAGTCGGCCGGGCCTACCTGTGTTTGGTATTCTCTTACGGCCACGCCAATACCTGCGCTGAGGTTAATGGAAGATTTTTGCTGAATCAGCCAACCACATTTTAATAATGCAGCGTCAATAGTGTCACGGGCAATTTGCTCCGGAAGCTGATTGGTCATAACGGCATCAAATATTTTAGATGGTGAAAATACATAAAAATCTATATACTATTATGAAAAAAATGTATTGATTTCGGCAATTTCTTTTCAATAAAGCCACCTAATAAAGCTTACGATACCACTACTAACCACAACCCATTTTTGTTGTTTTGGCACGTGGACACATCTGCTTCGTATTGGGTAGTACACACTTTCGACAAAACAGAATAGTAAATACACATCAACTTCACAGTTCATCACATACACTGTGGTATAGTGTGGTGTTGATGTGGTGATGCTGTGGTGTTGATTCGATTAAGCCCCGAAGCAAATACGGTACAATTGGCTATCGTGTGTTGGGGATTGTGGCGCTTTCAAACCTCGAAACAGACTGTTTTTTCATTTGCTCCCGGTTCAATTATGGATACAGAGTGCGCCTATTAATGCTTCCATTTTTTAGAACAGAATGAGGCTTTCAGTGGTTGGGGAAATGGAAAGGAATAGCCCGAATAAAGGGAGGTAATTAGAATTTTTTTAATCTTTTTTTAATCTTGTCGGGCAGCAGAAGTTAATAAAAGTGCATCTCTAAAAGATGCCTATGAGTAAAAATATTTTTTTGGAACTTCTATTTTAAACAATGTGTAAAAAATAGAGTCTGATTCAACAGATTCATCTGATAATCTATTAACCAATTCTAACATGAAATCAAGATTGCTACCCAATTTGTTAGGTTTTCTATTGCTGTTTACTATCCACATTGCATATGCAGACAATGGTACGGCCGCCAAGAAGCTTGTTTATGCAACTGCTAAAGCTTCGCCTGTATTTGTTAATGGTAGTAGCCAATCGCTTTCAATTTGCGAAAATTCTACATCTGTTAGTTTAGACAGTTATTTAGCCACTACCGATACCGATTTAGGTCAGGTACTTACTTGGAGCATTGTAAAAGCACCTGCTAATGGTATTGTACACGGCTTTCCGGGTATTGGATCGTCGAACGGCGGTACGGTAACCCCAGTAGGTTTTGGCTTTACCCCTTCAAGTGGATTTAGTGGTAGCGATCAGTTCATTGTTTCCGTATCGGATGGAACAGCAAGTGTACAAACCACTATCAATGTTACCGTAAATCCTACAGTATCTATAGCAGCTATTACCGGTAAAACAGCTACTTGTTTGGGTACAAGTACTGTATTGTCAAATGCTACTCCGGATGGCGTATGGACAAGTAGCAACACTGCCGTTGCCACTATTGCAGCTGATGGAACTGTAACAGCTGTAGCGGTCGGTACTACTACCATCTCCTATATTGTTACCAATGCAAGTGGTTGTAGCAGCGTAACTACTACAAGTTTTACCGTAAGTGGTTATCCTTTTGTACCGGCGAATACCGGAACGAATACAGTGTGTGCGGGTGCTACTACCCAATTGAGTAACACTACCACCGGCGGCGTTTGGACAAGTGCCAACAATGCAACAGCTACCGTAAGTAGTACCGGTTTGGTAACAGGGGTGACGGGAACGGTGGGTGGTACACAAGTAGTAATTACCTATACGGTTACTAATGCAACAGGTTGTAGCACCGCTCGCAATACCAATGTAATTGTGTATGCTGCGCCTACAACCCCTACTATCAATGCCACTACAACGAGTGGTTGCGTGAATACCACCCTGCAACTAACGGGTAGTGGTGTTGGAGGTGGAGGTACCGCTACTTGGGCTAGTTCTAATACCAGTGTTGCTACAGTAAGCAACGCAGGGTTGGTAACCGGTATTTCGGCAGGTACATCAACGATTACTTACACCATACGAAATATCAGGGGTTGTACAAGCAGTGCTACACGAGAAGTAAGTTTTGGCGATAAACCTGTGGTAGAAGCTATTACCGGAGCTTCAAGTGTTTGCTTAGGAAATACCGTACAATTAACCAATGCTACCCCTAATGGAACTTGGCGTAGTGGCAATACCAATATTGCAACTGTAAATGCCAATGGGTTAGTAACTCCTATAACAGCTGGTACGGTAACTTTATTTTACACGGTTACTAGTTCAGGATGTGCTACTTCTACCAATTTTAATTTATTGATTAATGATAAACCTGCTATAGGTACAATTGTAGGAACCAATACTACTTGCGTGGGCACAGCTACTACCTTGTCAAATACAACAGCAGGCGGTGTTTGGTCAAGCAGCAATACTGCTATTGCAACCGTAAGTAGTGGTGGTGTAGTAACGGGTATTGGGGTAGGTACCGATACTATATACTATACTGTAACCAATGCGGCAGGATGTTCTCAAACAGTGTTTGTTCCTTTTACAGTTGCCAATGGTATTTCTGTTGCTCCTATAACAGGCAATAAAACAATTTGCGTTGGAAATAATACCACCTTGAATACCACTACCACCGGAGGTGCGTGGTCAACTAGCGATGCTTCTATCGCATCAATTTCTACCGGAGGAGTTGTTACAGGTGTAGCCGCCGGAAAAGTAACCATAACCTATGCTGTTTCAGGCGGTACCGGCTGTTCCGGTTCTGCCACAGCAGAAATAACCGTATTGACAAGTCCGGTACTATCTGCCATTAACGGTGCTACCTCGGTTTGCGTAGGTCAAACTTCTCAATTAACTAATTCAGCATCCGGTGGACTTTGGATAAGCAGTAATAATGGCGTAGCCTCGGTAAGCAGCACTGGGTTGGTAACGGCGATAGCTAGCGGCAATACGCAAATCACTTATTCAGTTACTAATGCCGGAGGTTGTTCACAATCAGTTACGGCTATTGTAACAGTGAATAATTTACCCGCTGCCGGAAGAATAATAGGTACAAATTCCATTTGTACAGCCACTTCAGTTACCTATACCAATAATGCACTTGGTGGCGTATGGAGTAGTTCTAATGCAAATGTAGCAACAATTGATGCAACCGGTACAGCAACGGGAGTTGGTTCAGGAAGTACTGAAATTAGATACACTGTAACTAACGGAAATGGCTGTTCGGCATTTTCAGCATTAACGTTAGATGTAAACCCAACGTTAGTAGTTGATACCATTATAGGTAGCAAAAATGTATGTTTGGGTGCGGGCAATGTTACGTATCGCGATTCCACCACCGGTGGTACATGGACAAGTAGCAATACCGCGGCTGCCGTTATTAATGCAGCTTCAGGTGTATTAACGCCGGTTGCCCAAGGTTCAACAGTCATAACTTATTTGGTCAATAATGGTACTTGTTCGGGAAGTGCATCCATTACAGTAACTGTAAATGCACGACCTGCGGTACCAACAATATCTCCTAATAACGGAGCCACCGTGTGTGCAGGTGCCACAATCACATTTACCGGAACACCTTCTGGAGGATATTGGGTAAGTGGTACTATAAATAGTGTAACAATAGATTCAACTACAGGTGTGGCATACGGAGTAAGAGGGAATTCTCAGTCAACTATTTCTTATACGGTTACCAATGCGGCGGGTTGTATCAGAAATGCCACTACCCAATTAACCGTACAATCATCAACCGGCCTACAAGCTATTGGTGGTACCAACACGGTTTGCGTTAATGCTACAACACAGTTTACTAACAATACCACCGGCGGTGTATGGACAAGTAGTAATAATGCGGTAGCTACGGTTAATAGTACTACAGGGTTGGTAACAGGTGTACGTTCTGGTACCTCTATCATTACGTATGCTGTTTCGAACGGAGGTACTTGCCCGCAATCTGTTTTTAGAAATGTAACTGTTAATGCCTTGCCCACAGTTTCTGCCATTGGGGGAACAACAAGTATATGTGTAGGGGCCAATAGTGTATTAACCAACACCACTGCTAATGGGGTTTGGTCTACCAATAATAGCGCTGTTTCAACAATCAATAATTTGGGTGTTTTAAGTGGTACATCCGCGGGTAAGGATAGTGTTTTTTATACGGTAACTAACAACAATAATTGTGTTAACAAGGCTGGTGCTTTGGTAACTATTAATGCGTTACCGGTAGTTGGAGCTATTACGGGTACCACAAGTATTTGTGTAGGCAAAACGAGTCAGTTGAGTAATGCAACAAGTGGTGGCGTATGGAGTAGCAGCAATACGAGTGTAGCAACTGTTGGAAATAGTACGGGATTGTTAAGTGGCTTAAGCGCTGGAACAGCTGAAATTAAATACATTGTAACCAATGCAAGTGGTTGTGTTGATTCAGTAAGTACCTCGGTAACCATCAATGAATTGCCCACCATCGCTTCTATAACGGGCAGTGGTTCTATATGCGTTGGCAAGAGTTTACAGTTGCGCAATGCAACGAGTGGTGGCAGTTGGGTGAGCGCTAATACAACTATTGCCACAGTCAATAGCATCAGTGGTGTTGTTACCGGCAAATCAGCAGGCGTAGCAACGATAAGATATGTGGTGACCAATGCGAGTGGTTGTGTAGATTCTGTAAGTACATCGGTAACCGTAAATGCATTGCCAATAATAGGTGCTATAACAGGTATCAATACCATTTGTATTGGTAAAACAACTACATTAAGCAGCACTACATCAGGAGGAGTAGTTAGCAATAGCGATGCAAGTGTGGCTAGTTGGGTAAATGGAGGAAGTAATGCTATATTGGTAACCGGCTTAAAAGCAGGAACTACGAAGTTTACCTATGTAGTAACAAACGCAAGTGGTTGCGTAGATTCTGTAAGTGCCACGGTAACAGTAAATGCATTACCGGTTGTAGGTGCGATCAGTGGAGCAACAACAATATGTGCCGGTAAATCTAGTCAATTAGGCAATAGTGCTGCAGGTGGCATTTGGAGCAGCAGCAATACAAGTGTAGCAAGCGTTAGCAGCACAGGTTTGTTAAGCGGATTGAGTGCTGGAACATCGGTAATTAAGTATGTAGTAACGAATGCAAGTGGTTGTGTAGATTCGGTGAGTACCACTGTAACGGTAAATGCATTGCCAATTGTTGGAGCAATTACGGGAACAAACAGTATTTGTGTAGGCAAAACGAGTCAGTTAAATAATACAACAAGTGGTGGTGTATGGAGTAGCAGCAATGCAAGTGTAGCAACTGTTAGCGGTAGCGGCTTAATAACAGCAATAGGTGCAGGAACATCGACAATTAAGTATGTAGTAACGAATGGCAGCGGTTGCATAGATTCAGTAAGTACTACGGTAACAGTGAATGCTTTACCAGTAGTAGGTGCTATCAGCGGTACTACAAGTATTTGTGTAGGCAAAACGAGTCAATTAAGTAATTCAACAAGTGGTGGTCTATGGAGTAGCAGCAATGTCTCCGTAGCAACTGTTAGCGGTAGCGGCTTAATAACAGCAATAGGTGCAGGAACATCGACAATTAAGTATATAGTTACGAATGCAAGTGGTTGCGTTGATTCAGTAAGTACTACGGTAATGGTTAATGCGTTACCACTAGTTGGAACAATCAGTGGTACCACAAGTATTTGTATAGGCAAAACGAGTCAATTAAGCAATACAACAAGCGGTGGTGTATGGAGTAGCAGCAATGTCTCCGTAGCAACTGTTAGCGGTAGCGGTTTGATTACATCAATAGGTGCAGGAACAGCGGTAATTAAGTATGTAGTAACGAATGCAAGTGGTTGTGTAGATTCGGTGAGTACCACTGTAACGGTAAATGCATTGCCAATAGTTGGCCCAATTAGTGGAACAACCGCAGTATGTGTAGGTAAAACGAGTCAATTAAGCAATACAACAAGTGGCGGTCTATGGAGCAGCAGTGATGCTTCAGTAGCTACAATTAGCAATAACGGTTTGGTTACCGCAATCGGAGCTGGCACAACGAACATTAAGTATGTGGTAACGAATGTTAGTGGTTGCGTTGATTCAGTAAGTACTACGGTAACAGTGAATGCCTTACCTGTTGTAGGTGCTATCAGCGGTACTACAAGTATTTGTATAGGAAAAACAAGTCAGTTGAATAATACAGCACTTGGTGGTGTATGGAGCAGCGGTAATGCTTCAGTAGCTACAATTAGCAATAACGGTTTGGTTACCGCAATCGGAGCTGGCACAACGAACATTAAGTATATGGTAACGAATGTTAGTGGTTGCGTTGATTCAGTAAGTACTACTGTTACAGTGAATGCTTTACCAGTAGTAGGTGCTATCAGCGGTACCACAAGTATTTGTGTAGGAAAAACAAGTCAGTTAAATAATACGGCACTTGGTGGTGTATGG
>Ga0209398_1000241_pt1 | contig 37524 bp, 33 predicted proteins | sample AshMeaBigSpring_FD_184125 | JGI IMG/M metagenome (GOLD analysis project Ga0209398, IMG submission 184125) | Groundwater microbial communities from Big Spring, Nevada to study Microbial Dark Matter (Phase II) - Ash Meadows Big Spring (SPAdes)... | ecosystem: Environmental > Aquatic > Deep...
AAGTAGGGTGGACTTCCGAGAACGAGATCAAACGCCTCGCCCGGTGAAAGCAGGCCGGGATCCCTGAAGTCCCCCAGCCGGATCTCATAGCGGCCGGCGAGCCCGTTCCATTCGGCGGACTTCCGCGCGAGCCGCACGCTTTGCTCCTGGGCTTCGACGGTGACAAAGCGTGCTCCCTGCAGGCGCCATGCAGCGATCATTCCCACTGTCCCGATTCCGCTGCCGAGATCGAGGACATCGCGCGCGCACGGGCACAGGCACGTCCCATACCATGCGGTGAGGACATCGTCGGTCGAGAACCGGTGTCCATCAGACAGCTGGAAAATCCGGTAATACCCGCTGATCGCATCAAGCGATTCGCCCGGATCCGGAATGGGACCACCGCCTGCCGCGCCCGGCGGCACCGGACCGGGCTTGACCCAGCCCTTGAAGGCGGGCGCGGAAAAATCCGGTTGCGGCACGATGGGATCGGAGCGGGAGTCGCTATTTCCCGAGCGGCTGCTCAGGCAGCGAGGCATCGCGGGCGGGCGGTATGCCGGTCGGGCAGAGCGAGACCATGTAGTTGGCCAGGGCCTCGACCTGGTCGGGCGAAAGGTTGTCGCCATAGGCCGGCATGTTGCCTCCGCCCTGGATGATCTGCCGGACAAGCTGGGGCTTGGTCAGGCGTGTGCCAACGCCGGAGAGGTCGGGCCCGCGCTGGCCGCCGACGCCATCGATGGCGTGGCAATTGCGGCACTGCATGTATTGGATGAGAAGTGCCCCCTGAAGCTCCAGGGGCGAGCGGCCTTCCAGATCCGCCTTCGCGATCGGGGCGGACCTCCATGCGTTCATGTCAGGCGACCAGGGCGATGTCTGCCCGAGGTAGGTCAGGAGGCCCAGGGAAAGATAGGTGAGGACGACCGTGAGCACGGCCACCGGACGCCGGCGCCAGCTCTTCTCGCCGGTGCCGTTGAAGAACGGCAGGGCCAGCAGGACCAGCCCGATGATGACCGGGCCACCAAGAAGGGCTGGGGTCTCCATCCAGTCCGGCATGAGGGCCGCCACCGCAAAAATCCAGAGAAAGTAAAAGTCGGGGCGCGGAACGGTGTCGATCTGCAGCGGATCCGGCGGGCCGAGCGGGCCTTTTGGTCCGAAGAAGCAGGCGCAAGCGAGGATTCCGAGGATGACGATAGCCCCGGCAACAAGGTCCTTGCTGATGGCTTTCGGGAAGAACGGTACGCCCTCCTTCTTGAGGATGGCGGCGTATTCCTTGTCGTAGGTTTCGCGGCGGACGACCATGCCGGGCGTCGGATACTCGTTGATCCCCTTACTGAGCACCATGCGGAGGTGGATGCTCACGATCGCGAGCACCGCTCCGGGAAGGACAAAGACATGGAGCGCAAAAAACCGCGAAAGCGCCTCGGACGCGATGATCGGCCCGCCAAGCATGAAGTTGACCATCTGCCCGCCGATGACCGGCACGCGGCCCATGATCGCGGCCCCGATACCGAGGCCCCAGTAGGCGTCCTCGTCGAAGCGCATGACCTGGCCGGTGAAGGCCAGCCCGAGAGTGAGCCCGAGCAGCGCGACACCGGTCAGCCACGTGATTTCGCGCGGGTATTTGTAGGCGCCGAACAGGAAAACCTGGGTCATGTGCAGGAGCATGATGCCCACCATGAAGTTCGATCCCCAGTAATGGACCGCCCTCAGGAACCAGCCGAGATCCTGCTCGAATGTCAGATACTCCAGGGTCGTGTAGGCCTCGGCGGCCGAGGGCACGTAGACAAGCGCCAGCATGATGCCGGTCGCCAGCTGGATCATGAAACACAGGAGCGTCGCGCTGCCAAAAACGTAGAACCAGCTCCCGGCGCTCTGCGGCACATGGTGGCCGGCGGTGGACTCCCAGAGCTTGGTCAGGTGCAACCGGTCATCCGCCCAGTTGAACACGCCCATCGCGGCGTCGGTGACTTTTCTCAGCGCGGGCTTCATACTTTCTGGTTTCCGAGGTTCGGGAGGTCGCCCGCCTTGATGTAGAGATTGCCATTCTCGACTTTGACCTCATAGGTGTAAAGCCCGCGCGGAGGGGGCCCGGCGGCATGGCCACCATCCTCGTAGAACGCGCCGCCATGGCACGGGCACATGAAAAGTTTGGACTCCTCGAACCAGCGGACCGGGCATCCGAGGTGGGTGCAGTTGATGGCAAAGACCTGAAAGTCGTTCCCGGTGATGCGGCGGACCCAGCAGGGGATGTCGGCAGTCTGGCCATCCCATTCGCGGTGGGTCGGGTTCTTGTAGTTGGCGAACCGTGTTTTCCCCTCGGGAAAGCTGTCGACAGGACCAAGCGGGACCCAGTCCAGGATGTTTGTCTTGAAGAATGAGGACAGAACGTAGCCGGCGAGGGGGATTCCGATCGCGGCTCCGGCGACGGCGTTGAGGCCAAATCCGAGCATGAGAAGAAAGTCGCGCCGGGAGGCCTTTTTGGTTGCGCCTTCGCAGGCGCAGGGCTTCGAGCCTTCGCGGCAGGGTTCTTTGGTGGTTTGGTCGTTCATGGCTGTGGGTTCCCTTGCGGCGCGACGAGGGGTTGGCCGAATTCGTTTTTCCGGTGCGAGACAAGCCATGCGGTGACATCGGAGATGTCAGCATCCGTCATCGGCTTGCCCGGCGTGCGGTTGGCAAAGTCCGGACACCCGAGGTCCGGGCGTCCGGCGATGGCAATCGTGCGCAGGTATTGGTCAGAGACAAGACCGAGGAAGGCGGCGTTGACAACCGAGCGCGCCTTGTCGCCGCCGTCACCGGCGGCGCCGTGGCAGGAGGCGCAGGAGGCCGCGAACACCTGGGCACCGCGTGCAACGTCTCCCAGCGGCGCGCTATACGGAGGAAGAGCGGCGCCTGGAGGCACGGCCGGCTTCTTCGCGATGAGGCTGTTCACGATGATCTCAATCTGCTCCTTGGTGAGTGTGCCCCCCGCGGCTTTAGAAAAGCCGGGCATAGCCGTGCCATGAACCCCCTTTGAAACGACCTCCGAGAGCGTCTCCCGCGGGATCACCGACAGGAAGACCGGGTTGTCCATCGCGATCGAGGCGCCGGTGACGCCCCCCAGGCCGTGGCACCCGAGGCAGTTGCCGGCATAAAGTTTTCCGAAATCCGCGACCTCTTCGGGTGCCACCCAGCGGTCCGCCTTTTTCGGGCGGCCGGGCATCCAGTCGCAAGCCGGAAGACCGAGGGCGCAAATGGCAAGAACGGTTGGGAGAACGTAGCGCGGGGTCATCAGGGTTCCTTATGTTGGGCTTCGACGCCGAGTTTTGCAGAAAGCGGCAGGTGGTGCATCGTGGAAATTTTCGCGGAGCGGAAAACCACGAATCCGCCGACGACGCCGAACGCGATCTGGCAGACGATGAACCATGGCCAGTCGACATGCCGGGCGAGCGCCGGGTCGACCAGCGGGAGCGAAAACAGCACAAGCACGCTCCAGATCGCAGGTGTCACAATCCCGCCCCAGAACCACTCGAAGCGGGCGGGCAGCATCGGCAGAAGGACGACATAAAGAAGTCCGATCAGGACAGAAAGGCTCAGGTGCGTTATCGTGCCCACGATGATCCCTGCCATGCTGAACTCCTTGAGCGTCTCGACGCTGGCAGCCGCCAGCTCGGGCACGCCGGCGGCCGCAAGGAGGTTGATCGGATACCACAGGCTCCCGTAACGGAACTGGCCCCAGGCGCAGGCGAGGATTGCCATGGCAAGCGCACCGGCCAGGCCGCCCTGGATGCCGGAGAAGAACGGATGAACGGCTGCGGGGACCGCCATCCGGTGACCGCCCTCGCCCGGATGGAGGTGCGCCACCCTGCTCGTTGAAACCTTGACCGCACCGGCCCGCTGCTCGGGCGGAACAAAGTCGACATACTCGTGCTTCGGATGCGGAAACACATCACGGAACCAGCCGACCGCACCGATCAGCCCGGCGATCAGGCCGACCACCGTGACCAGCAGGCTGGTGACAAGCCCGGCAAAAACCAGGCTCAGGCCGAACGCGGCCACGATCGGCCAGCAGGTCGGGGCCGGCAGTTCAATCTTGTTGGGATCTTCAGGTGACATTGGGAACGCGGATGCTGATGATGTAAACGACCGTGACGACGACGACCCAGATGGCGTCGACGAAGTGCCAGTACCACGAGATCATTTCGATGTGCTCTGTATGGTCCTTGGGGACTTTCCCGAGAAGGCTGAGGATCAGGATGAGGCAGAGAAGGAAGAGCCCGATGATCACGTGGCTCGCATGCAGGCCGACCAGCGAGTAGAACGTGCTGCCGAACACGTTCGTCGCAACCGTCAGGTTTTCCTTGTAGATCAGGTGGTGCCACTCGGCGCCGGTGAACCAGAGGAAGTAGCCGCCGAGCAGGATCGTGATCGCCCACCAGAGGTGGAACCAAAGCTTGCTCCCGCGGTGCAGGGCCATCTCGGAGAAGACGATCGTGAAGCTGCTCGAAAGCAGCGCGATCGTCGCCAGAACAGGAAACTCCAGAACCTCGTTAGGATAGGGATGGGTCAGGTTCTTGCCCATGTAGAACAGGTAGGCAACGAGAAAGATCGTGAACAGCGACGACTCGGTAAGAATCAGGGTGATGACCGCGACTTTTCGGGTCGAGGGCAGTTTCCACTCGGTCGGGACTGCAGTGGCTGTGGCGGAGCTCATGTTATTCAAATTTCCAATCCGGATCCTCCGGGTGTTTCAGGTCCCAGAGCGGGCGGCGGCTCCGCACCTCGGGGATCGTTTCAAAGTTGTAGGCCGGAGGCGGCGAGCTGGTCGCCCACTCGAGCGACCAGGCATCCCAGGGATCGTCCCCGGCGTCTTTGCCCCAGATGTAGGAATAGATCAGGTTGAGGACGAAAAACAGAATTCCGGCGACCTGAAAAATGACGCCGATCGACGAGATGAGGTTCCAGAGATCCCAGCCGCGGCCGGCCTCGTAGGTGTAGATCCGTCGCGGCATCCCGAGAAACCCCGCAATGTGCTGGGGGAAAAACGTGATATGGAACCCGACCGTGAAGAGCACGAAGTGCCAGAGCCCGAGCTTCCAGTCCGGCATCTTCCCGAGCGCTTTCGGATACCAGTAGTAGATGCCCGCGAAGATCGTGTAGAGGAGGCCGCCGATAAGCACATAGTGGAAGTGCGCCACCACAAAATATGAGTCGGTGAGCTGCCAGTCCCACGGAGCGATCGCCAGCATCACACCGGTCAGCCCCGCGATGAGAAACTGGAAGAGAAAGCCGAGGCAAAAGAGCATCGGAAGCTCGAAGCGCAGCTTCCCGCCATACATCGTCCCGATCCAGTTGAAGATCTTGATCCCGGTCGGGATCGCCACGAGCAGCGTCGAGATCGCGAAGAACGTGTTCTCCAGCGAGGTCATGCCGACCGAGAACATGTGGTGCGCCCAGACCCCGAGGCTGATAAACGCGATCATCACGCTCGCCGCCACCATCACCGGGTAGCCGAAGATCGGCTTGCGCGAGAAGACCGGGATGACCTCGGACGCGATCGCAAAGCCGGGCAGGATCAGGATGTAAACTTCCGGGTGCCCGAAAATCCAGAAGAAGTGCTGCCAGAGGACGGCCGACCCTCCCGCCTGCGTGTCAAAGAACCGCGCGCCGAGATACCGGTCGAGGATCAGCATGATCTGGCAGGCCGACAGCGGCGGCACGGCGATGATCACGAGGAACGCGACGACCAGAAACAGCCAGACAAAGAGCGGCATGCGCCCGAGCGTCATTCCCTTGCAACGCAGGCAAACCGCCGTAACGATGATGTTGACCGAGGTGACCATGCTGCCGATGCCGCCCAGCAGCAGGGACAGCGTCCAGTAGTCGGTGCTGTGGCCGCGAGAGAACGCACGTCCGGTCAGCGGCGCGTAGGCGAACCATCCGACATCCGGCGCCGAACCAGCCGCGTACAGGCCGGGGGCCCCCAGATAGCTGAAATAAAGAAGGATTCCGCTGAAGAAGAACACCCAGAACCCGAAGGCGTTCAGCCGCGGAAATGCCATGTCCCGCGCTCCGATCATCAGGGGCACAAGGTAGTTCGCAAACCCGAAAATGATCGGCATGCCAACCAGGAAGACCATCGCGGTCCCGTGCATCGTGAACAGCCGGTTGAACACGTCCGGCGGAACCATGGTATTCCCGGGAACCGCCAGCTGCAGGCGGATGAAAACCGCCATGACCCCCGCGACGACAAAGAAGAGCAGCCCCGAGGCGATATACATCAAGCCGAGCACCTTGTGGTCCACCGTGAAGACCATCTCCTGCGCGATCCGGGTCAGAGATCCCCGCTCCTGACCGATCGGCTGGGGCTTCGGCATTTCGAAATTCTCGTCGACGATGTCGGTATTCATTTGAGCGTCATGAGGTAGGCGGTGATCGCGTCGACCTGGCTGTCCTGGAGCTTCATGTCAGGCATGAAGCAGAAGGTCTTCAGCACCTGGGGATCCCGGATCCACGTGCGGAGGTTCTGCTGGTTGAGCGGGGCGACCCCCGCGCCGATCGTCTGGCGGGTCATCAGCTTGGTCAGATCCGGCCCGAACACGCCGGCCGCAACCGTGCCGTCGATCCGGTGGCAGTTCACGCAGGAGTTGGCATAAAATTCTTTCCGGCCCTGGATCGCTTCGGGAGTCGTGGGTGTCGGCACGGGCGCCTTCATCGTGGCCACCCAGCGCTTGTAGTCCTCCGGCTCGTGAACGATCACCCGCAGGAGCATGTTCGCGTGCTGCAAACCGCAGAACTCCGCGCAGTTCCCGAAAAATGTGCCCGTCGCATAGGGCTCGATCCATGTCTTGTTCTTGCGGTTGGGGACGAGATCGGTTTTTCCGGCGAGCTGGGGGACCCAGAAGCTGTGGATCACATCGGCCGACTCGAGCTGGATGGCAGTCGGGCGCCGCTCGCCTCCGCGCGTGCTCACCGGCACATGGATCTCGTTGGCGGTTATGATTCCTTCATCGGGGTAGTGGACCTCCCACCACCACTGGTGCCCGACGATGCGCACGTTGACGGCCGACTTCGGCATCTCGGCATTCTGAATCTCACCGATCGTGCGGCTCGTCACGAGAATCAGGACAAACGTGATGAGGATCGGAATGACCGTCCAGGCGAGCTCAATGTGCGAGCTGCCGTAGATCTGTGGCGGCTCCTGCTTCTGGTCCTCCTCGCCGCGGTGGCGGAATTTCCAGACGACGTAAACCATCATCGCCGTCACAACCACAAAAATTCCCGCCGTAATGATGAGGACGACAAGGGCGGATTCATGGATCATCTCCGCGGGCTTCGAAAGCGGCTGGAACATGTCAGCCACCCGGCGCATTGTCCCGCCGTCCTCTGCCGCGGATGACCCACTGAGAGCTGCCAGCATCAGGCCGATCCACAGAACTGGCCTGCTAAAACAATTCCCGCAAATACGGCTGACAAGAAATCCACGACGCATCGGAATCTTAATACGCCAGGAGTCTCCTGCTGGTGAAGACATTTTTTGACGAAAATCATCGAAGCTCAATCCTTTGGGGGGGACTTATGAAAAATTCTCCGCGGGCGCGGATTTTTTTTGCAAAAAGATCTTTCCATGCCGAGGATGTGTGCTTCCTTACCCGATCTTCGTTATGGATTGGCAAGACTCTGAACCAACAAATTTTATTCCGCGGCGCCGGTTGATGGGACTGATTTTCTGCGCGGGCACCGGGCTGCTCCTCGGGGCCGGCAAGGCCACGGCGATGTGGAACGTGAGAGACGTCATGGAGGGCGGATCCCCGGTGGGGCCGAAAGCCCGCTGGAGTGAAATTCCTCCGGCCCTTCGGGGGATCATCGGGCCGGAAGCCCAGGTTTACTCGCGTTTTCTGAGCAGGATCGGCCTGAGGCGGATCTCTGTGCAGGCGATCATTGAAACGCACGCCAAAGCCCATGGCCGCATTCATAACACCCTGCCTCCGCGCCAGCTCTGGGGGAATATCCGGAGCACTTTGAAAGCCCTGGACGTCGTGGCTTCGCATCTTGGCGAGCCGGTCGGGGAGGTTCTTTCGGTCTACCGCTCGCCGGCCTACAACGCCACCTGCCCTGGGGCCAAAAGCCACTCGTACCACATGCGCAACAACGCGATCGATGTGCGATTCAACTCCTCGCCCCGCAGGGTTTCCGCGATGGCCAGAGACCTGCGCCGCGCCGGCCTCTTCCAGGGCGGAATCGGACGCTACTCCGGTTTCACACACCTCGATACCCGCGGAACCAATGTCGATTGGTAACCGCCGGTCCACGCCGGCACTGAGCCGTCACCAGCGGCCGGATGCTTCGATTTTTCAGGGGTCGCGGCATGCCTTCCGTGCGCAGCGGACCGGAATCCCTGCAGGAACAATGCTTGCAAAGCCTCTTGAATTCGCCAAGGCTTGACCACTCGCAAGAAACCGCTTCGAGAAACCATCCAACAAATCTCCACCACCACACTATGCCCACAACAAAACCAAAATCCACCCGCAAGCCGAACCCTGCATTGCTGAAGCCCGTGCAGCCCGACGCCGCGCTCGCGGCCATTGTCGGATCCACTCCGCTGCCCCGCAGCGAGATGACCAAAAAGCTCTGGGACTACATCAAAAAGCACAAGCTCCAGGACGAAAAGAACAAGCGCAACATCAATGCCGACGAGGCGCTGAAAGTCGTTTTCGGCGGAAAGAGCCAAGTCAGCATGTTCGAGATGACCAAGCTCGTCTCGGCTCACGTCAAGTAATCACTCATCTCCCGCGGCTGCCCACCGGCGGCCGCGGGAAAACCTCCGCCCCCCCGGCTCCGGGCCGGCGGACGATCCGGCGCCCTTTCTAACACCGTTTTCAGGGAATTTTTTCGACCCTGATGTCGTCAAACGCCCCACCCGCTCCCTCAGGATTGTAGCAATAGCCGACGCCCGTCCGGTCCGACAGCCCGGCTGTGAATGTCACTGAGAACGGCTTCCAGGACGCGCTGGGAATGTCCACGGAGACCTCGGAGCCGCCGAATTTTTTCACGCCGGCCCGCAACGGATTCCGCGGGTCGTTCGATCGCGCCCACCCGGTCAGGGCATATCTGGCGCCGGGCGTAAGGCCATAAATTTTTTGTTCGGCCCACTGTGGCCCCTGAGCCAGGACCAGGCCTTTCGATCCGTTCCGGCCGGCGCCCGCGGAAACCCTGGCGGCGGGCGAAAGCTTCCATGGCGCTGCGTTATCCCCCTCGAACCCGCCGTTGTGAAAGGCCACCTCATACGGACGCGCATAGACCCGGCAATAATCCACGTCGAAGGAATTCGGAAATCTGGTCTCTGGCGAAGGCCCGGCATTCCCCTTTCCCGAACAGACCGCGGAGTTGAGGAGGAGGTATTGCGGCTTGTCGGTGATGTGATCGCCGTAAATCCGCTTGGTCACCTTCCCGTCGATCAGAAAGAACACGTAGCCGGGGCCCCACTCCATCGCATAGGTATGGAAGCCGGTCGGCCCGATTTTGTCGTGGTGGGAATCCCACCCCTGGCCGCTCGGCTTGGCATAGCAATAGCCCTGGTGGATCCTGGGTCCGCCGGTCCAGAGTTCAATGATGTCAAATTCGGGCGGCCAACCCTGGGACAGCGTCCAGAATGCGGGCCAGAGCCCGGGGCCCGCCTCCATCGGCGCCCGCGCGCTCACCTCCGCAAATCCATAAACAAAGCGGAAGGAATCGCTCGTCGTCACCATGCCGGCCGTGTAGTCGAACGTCCGCGTCTTTCCCCGCGTCGGGGTCTTGCGGCAGGCAAGCTTGAGCTGGCCGCCGGAGACCGAGATATCCTCCAGGGTCAGGTAGGACGCGTAGCCGTTCGTGTGCCAGTGGCCATCCTCCGCTCCGGCCCACGGGAGATTCGGTCTCCACTTGGTCCAGTCCACCCGGGAGCCGTTGAACTCATCGGAGAAGATGAGCTTCCAGTCCTGACCTGGCAGGGAAAGATTCGTCCGGCCGGCGAGTGTGCGCGGTGAGGTGGGGTCGGGTGCCGCCTGGGACGCTCCGGCGAGAATCAGGACGAGCAGCGCCGGGAAAATGCGGCGGGGGGATTTGCCGGAGGAAGGAGGAATCATGAACCGGAAGTAATGAAATCCCGCGCAGGCCGTCAAGTTCGCGCCGAAAGGAGTTGAAATCGCAGGCTTCCGGGCATTTGAATGCTGCTGTGAAACTCCACTTCCTCCCTGTAGCCGTCCTTTTATTCGCGTCCGCTCCGGTCCTTCCGGCAGCGGAGCCCGCCGGCCCGGCGCATGCGGCCACACTCGTCGTCCACGCCGGACAGCCGGGTGCCGAGATCGACCCGAACATCTACGGCCAGTTTTCCGAGCACCTCGGCCGCTGCATCTATGAGGGCATCTGGGTTGGCGAGGATTCGCCGATCCCGAACACGCGCGGGATCCGCAACGACGTGGTCGCCGCGCTCAAAAAGCTGAAGGTCCCGCTCCTGCGGTGGCCGGGCGGGTGCTTCGCCGACGAATACCACTGGAAGGACGGCATCGGCCCGCGCGAGAAACGCCCGTCGATGATCAACACCCACTGGGGCGGCGTCACGGAGAACAACGCGTTCGGCACGCACGAGTTCATGGACCTCTGCGCGCAGATTGGCGCCGAGCCGTATGTCTCGGGCAACCTCGGCAGCGGCTCGGTCCAGGAAATGATGGAGTGGGTCGAGTACATGACGTCCGATGCCAAGTCGCCGATGGCAAACCTCCGGCGCGCCAACGGGCGCGAAGAGCCCTGGAAGCTCAAATTCTTCGGCATCGGCAACGAGAACTGGGGCTGCGGCGGCAACATGACCCCGGAATACTACTCCGACGAATACCGGCGCTATAACACGTTTGTAAAAAACTACGACAAGAAGACCCCGATCTACCGGATTGCCTGCGGTCCGAACGGCGGCAACACCAAGTGGACCGAGGTCCTCATGGACCGGGTCGGGAAGCGCATGAACGCCCTCGCGCTCCACTATTACACCTCTGTCCGCGACGATAAAAAAACGCCGCAAGTCGAGGGGAGCGCGACCGCCTTCGACGAGAAGGACTGGCACAGCACCCTCCGCAAGGCCCTCGAAATGGAGTCGCTGGTTACCAGGCACTCGGCCATCATGGACGAGAGCGACCCGGAGAAAAAAATCGCCCTGGCCGTGGACGAATGGGGGACCTGGTTCAACGTCGAGGAGGGCACGAACCCCGGGTTCCTCTACCAGCAGAACACCCTGCGCGACGCGCTCGTCGCCGCGCTTACACTGAATATCTTCCACAACCACTGCGACCGCGTGCGGATCGCAAACATCGCGCAGATGATCAACGTCCTGCAGGCGATGATCCTCACGGACAAGGAAAAGATGCTCCTCACTCCGACCTACCACGTCTTTGAAATGTTCAACGTCAACCAGGGGGCCAAGCTACTGCCCACCGAGCTCACGAGCCCGGACTATGCGCTCGACGGCCAGAAGATCCCCGCGATCAGCGCCTCGGCCTCCCGCGGCCCTGACGGCACGGTCCACCTCTCCCTCGCCAACACCGACCCGAACCGGGCTGTCGCCCTCGCCTGCACGCTCGACGGCATGACCGCCAAATCGGTGGCCGGCCGGGTGCTGACCGCGCCCGCCCTCAATGCCCACAATACCTTTTCAGCGCCCGAGTCCGTCAAGCCCGGGCCGTTCGCCGGCGCGAAGCTGGACGGAGGGAAACTTTCGGTCGAGCTGCCCGCCAAATCGGTGGTCGTTCTGGATCTGAAGTAAGAAGCGCCTCCCTCCATGAACAAGCCGCGCCTGAGCATTTGGGCCATCTGGAACATGAGCTTCGGGTTCCTTGGAATCCAGTTCGGATGGGGCTTGCAGATGGCGAACATGAGTTCGATCTACCAGTATCTCGGCGCGAAGCCGGAGGATCTGGCTCTGCTCTGGCTGGCCGCGCCGCTCACCGGCCTGGTCCTCCAGCCGATCGTCGGCTACTGCAGCGACCGGACGTGGAACCGCCTCGGCCGCCGCAGGCCGTATTTCCTTGCGGGGGCGGTCTGCGCTTCGGTGGCGCTTGTCCTCATGCCGAACTCGTCGGCACTTTGGATGGCCGTCGGCCTGCTGTGGGTCCTCGATGCCTCGGTCAACCTGAGCATGGAGCCGTTCCGCGCGTTCGTCGCCGACAAGCTGCCCGCGGAGCAGCATTCGGCGGGCTTCGCCATGCAGAGCGTGCTCATCGGCTTCGGCGCGGTCGTCTCGTCGGCCCTGCCCTGGATGCTCATGAACTGGTTCGGCATGCCGTTCGACGCGGCCGGCTCCGCGATCCCCGCCGCGGTAAAGCTCGCGTTCTACATCGGCGCCGGCGTCTTTCTGGCGGCGGTCATTTATACCATTCTGACCACACCGGAATACCCGCCGGAGGACATGGACGCCTTCCGCCGCCATAACGCCGCAACCGCCGGCGCGCTCAACGGGTTCAAGGAAATCTCCGCCGGCATCCGCACGATGCCCCGGACGATGCGGCAGCTTGCGGTCGTCCAGTTTTTCACGTGGCTCGCCCTGTTCTCGATGTGGATCTACTTCGGCACTGGGATCGCGGAGAAGATCTTCGGCGGTCACCCGGGCGACGAGCGCTTCGCGCAGGGGGTGGCCTGGGGCGGAGTCTGCTTCTCGACCTATAACGGGGTCGCATTTCTCTTTGCGTTCGTCCTCCTCTGGCTCGTCCGACACTTCCGCGCCAAGGACATCCACACCGTCTGCCTTCTAGCGGGCGGGGCCGGACTGGCCTCGACGCCGTTCGTCCCGCATCCCAGCCTCCTCCTCGTCGCGATGGCGGGCGTCGGCGTCGCATGGGCCTCGATCCTGGCAATGCCCTACGCCCTGCTCGCCGCCTCGCTCCCCCCCGCGCGCACCGGCTTCTACATGGGCGTCTTCAATTTCTTCATCGTCATCCCCCAGATCATCATGTCGCTTTTCCTCGGCGAGCTTCTTGTAAAATGGGGTGGCGGAAACCCGCTTGCCCCGGTCCTCACCGGCGGACTCGCCATGATCATCGCGGCCGTCCTCACCCGCTTCGTCGATGAGCCAGCCCACCCGCAAACGCCCGCCGCGCCATGAGCGGGCGCGCTGAAGCCGGCCGGCCGTACGATGGCGATGCACCCGTGACCAGCGCCGAAAAAATCCGCCTCGGACAGCCGTGGCCGGGAGCAACAGGAGTTTTTACCCGGACCTCCGTGCGTGTGACATGGACGTCCGACAGCGTCCGGGTTTCCGCAGATCTCGAGGATGCCGACGTCTTCACATCCGCCCCGGGCGACTCGTGCCGTCTCTGGGAAATGGGCGATGTTTTTGAAATGTTTTTCCAAGCCGAAAACGCCGGCTATTATGTGGAGATGCACGTCGCACCCGGCAACCAGCGCCTTCACCTCAGGATTCCGATCGCGGGCGGTCCCGGGCCGCAGCGGAAGGATGTCGCCCCGGAAAACTTTTTTGTCGATCCGCCGCGGTTTTCCAGCCGGACGGCGCGCACGGCTGTCGGCTGGACGGTCGACGCGACGGTCCCCTGCTGCGAGGTTTCCGGCCGGGCCGCGATCACGCCCGGCGAGCGATGGCTGGTTTCGTTCTGCAGATACGATGCCTGGTCGGACTCCCGCCCGCCCGTGCTCTCCTCGAGTTCGCCCCACGCCGAGCCGAATTTCCACCGCCGCCACGAATGGAGGTCTCTGTGCTTCTGAGCGACGAGCAGATCGAACTCCTGTCGGGCGACCTCGACTACATCCTCGGCCGCACGACCTGCAATACCGTGCAGCTCACACGCGGGCAGGTCTCCAATGCGATGGCCCGGGATGCGGATGTCCTCCTCGACCTTGTCGAGGGCATGTCCCCCGCCGATGCCCGCTGGCTCAGCCTCCCGCCGGATGTGCTCCGCCCGCTCATCGCACGGCGCGCGCGGGGATCATCGCACCAAGCCGCACCTGCGGAAACCGCTCCCCTTCCTGCTTTCTGACTCCGGGGCAAAGCCTCCTGCAGCGATCCCGTGGCGGCCGGCTGCCAGCTGTCAGCCGCGCTTGCCGAGCAGGTGGTCGGGGTTGAGCTTCTTGAGGGCGGGGACGACAAAGAGTCCATCCTTGCGGATGAGCTTGCCGTCGAACCAGACTTCACCGCCGCCGTAGTCCGGTCGCTGGATGCAGACCATGTCCCAGTGGATGCGGCTGGTGTTGCCGTTGCCGGCTGTCTTGTAAGCCTGGCCGGGGGTGAAATGGAACGACCCCGCGATCTTCTCGTCGAAAAGGATGTCGCGCATCGGGTGGAGGATGTGCGGGTTGAAGCCCAGCGAGAACTCGCCGATGAAGCGCGCGCCGGCATCGCTGTCGAGGATGCGGTTGAGGGCCGGGGTGTTGTTGGCGGTGGCGCCGACAATCTTCCCCTTGGAAAATTCCAGCCGCACGCTGTCGAACGCGTGGCCCTGGTAGATGCTGGGCACGTTGAAGGTGACGGCGCCCTCGACGCTTGTCTTGACCGGGCAGGAGAAGACCTCGCCGTCGGGAATGTTGCGGTCGCCTCCGCAAGTGACCGAGCCGATGCCTTTGATGGAGAACCGGAGGTCGGTGCCGGGACCCTTGATGTGGACGCGGTCGGTCCGGTCCATGAGCGCCTTGAGGGCATCCATGCCGGGCGTCATGCGCGCGTAGTCGAGCGTGCAGACATTGAAGAAGAAATCCTCGAATGCCGGCGTGCTCATCTGCGCCTGCTGGGCCATCGCCGGGGTCGGCCAGCGGAGGACGACCCACTTCGTCTTGTTGATCCGCCAGTCCATCACCGGCCGGAGGATCCCGGCGATAAGGCGCATTTTTTCGTCGGGGACGTCCGCCATTTCGGTGATGTTGTGGCTGCCGCGCACGGCGATATACGCCTGCATTTTTTTCATGCGGGCGAGTTCGACCGCGCTGGAGACCTGGAGCTGCGGCCCGGTGGCCCCGACGGCGAGTTCCCTCGCGACAATGGCATGGTGGATCTGGACAAAGGGAACGGCGCCCGCAGCGCGTGCCGCGCGCACCAGCGCCAGAGCGATCTCGTCCGGAGCGTCGAAGACTTCGATCAGGACATTTTCGCCGGGTTCGAGCTTCGTCGAATGGCGGACCAGGACGTCCGCAAGTTTGTCGCAACGGGGATCATGCATGCCCGTAGAATCTCCCGATCGCGGAAAAAATCAATGCCCGATCGCCGGGTCCGGGAGGACCTCCGGGCCTGCGAAGGGCGGCACGGGCAGGAATTTTTCGAGGGTGAGGCGGGTCCCGCGGCGCTGCGGCGCGTAATCGACGGTGTCAAACGCCTGGCGGATGATGTGGACGCCGAGCCCTCCGGGGCGGATGTCCTCAAGCGCCCGGCTCCGGATTTGTCCGGGGTCGCACGAGCGGCCGTAGTCCCTCAGGACAAACCGCACGCGGTCGCGCAGCAGCCCGAGCGTGAGGCGGACCGGCTTGCACGAATTTCCGTAGGCATGGCGGATCACGTTCGTGCAGGCCTCGTCGAGGGCGAGCACCATGAGTTCGGCCGCACAGTCGTCGAATCCTGCCGCGGCCAGAAACGCACGCACCTCCGCACGCACCTCCGCGAGCCGGCACGTGTCGCTCTGGAAGGCGATCAGCTTTTTCATTCGAACCCTCCCACAAGAACGGTCAGGTCGTCGAGCTGGCTGCCACCGCCGCGGTGCGCGCGCTCGGCCGCCACGATCCGGTTCATGAGATCCTGCGGCGAGGCGGCCGGTCCGGAGACGTAATCAAGCATCAACTCGTCGAAGAGAACGCCGTCGGCCTCACCCCGCGATTCGCTCAGGCCGTCGGTATAGAGGACGATGCGCTCGCCCTCGGCGAGGACGACGCTGCCCTGGTTGTAGGTTGCGCGGGCAATGATGCCCAGCGGGAGTCCGGAACCGGTTTCCAGCTTCGATGCGGAGCCGTCCGGCTTGACCAGGACCGGGAGGCAATGGCCGGCGCTGGCGATCTCGACCCGGCGGCTCTGCGGGGTGAGACGGCCGACGAGCGTCGTGATGAACATCCCGCGGATGACGTTCGCGCAGAGCGTCTCGTTGAGACGGACAAGGGCATTCGCAGGCCCGGTTGTCGAGGCGAAGACAAACTGCATGGCGCTCAGCGTCTGCGCCATGAGGAGCGAGGCCGAGATCCCCTTGCCCGAGACATCGCCGATGGCAAAATAAATTTCGTCCGGGCTGCGCGGGAAGACGCCGTAGAAGTCGCCGCCGACATTGGCGGCCGGCGCGTTGTGCGCGGCGAACCGCGCTCCGGTGACTGCGGAGGGGATGGCCCGCGAGAGCAGCTCGCGCTGGATCTCGGCCGCGATCGCCAGGTCCCGCTCGACGCGCTCCTGCGCGCGCATGCGGTCGAGCGCACGCAGCTTCTCGATCGCCGTCGCGATGAGGTTGGAATACGCCGAGAGCCCGTCAAGGTCCTCCGGCTCGAACGCGGACTTGTTGATCGGGTTGAGCACCTGGAGGACCCCGGTGATCTCGCCGTCGCGCTTGAGCGCGGCGCAGATGATCGAGCGTGTGACAAATCCGGTCTGGCGGTCGGCATCCTTATAGAAGCGGTCGTCGGCGTAGGCATCGGGGATCAGCAACGGCTCGCCGTGCTCGAACACCCACCCGGCGATTCCCCGCCCCCTCGGCACGGTCAGCTTCGGCTCGACATACCCGCCCTCCCCGAGCGTGGCGATCGCCAGCTCGAGATTTCCGGTCTCGCCGTTCACCAGGAAAAGCGAGGCCGCCTCGGCGTGGATCACGCGCCGCGCGACGTCGAGGATCGCGCGCAGGAGCTCGCCGTATTCGGTGATCGAGTTGATGAGTCCGCTGACCTCGACGAGCCCGCGGTAGATGGTGAGCGACTTCCTGAGGGAGTCGTTATCGTTGGACATGGCGGAAACATTTCCACATTCCTCGCCGGCGCGCCAGCAGAAGAAGGTCCCGCCGGCGCTCCGGCCACCCGGAGCCCGGTCCGGTCACATCATGTTAGCGCCCATCTCGGCCAGCGCGCTGCGCTCGCCCTTGGTCAGGCAGATGTGGGCGGTGATGCTTTGCCCGCGGAGCCGGTTGCGCGTGTAGACGAGGCCGTTCGAGCGGCTGTCGACGTAGGGGTTGTCGATCTGGGCGGGGTCGCCGACCATCACGAGCTTCGACCCTCTCGACATGCGGGTCACAACGGTTTTCGCCTCGAGCGGCGTGAGCTGCTGGGCCTCGTCGAGAACAAAAAACCGGTTCGGGATCGAGCGCCCGCGGATGTAGCAGAGCGCCTCGATCTCGAGGAGCCCGCGCTCGATCAGGCGCTCGTAGGGTTTGACGACCGGATGCTGCTGGCCGTTGGCGGGCGCATGCTGCTCGTGGTCGGGCTTCTTGCGGTCCGAGGCGTTGCGCGGCTTGCCCTCGTGGTGCTGGGTGTTCAGGGGCAGGAGGACCTCGAACGCATCGTAGATCGACTGCAGCCACGGATGCATCTTCTCGTTCAGCGTGCCCGGCAGGAAGCCGAGCGTGTCGCCCATGGCCACGACCGGACGGCTCACCGTCATCCCGTTGAAGTCCTTCTGGGCGGTGAGGAAAAGCCCGGCCGCGACGGCGATAAGGGTCTTGCCCGTGCCCGCCTGTCCGTAGCAGGTCACGAGCGAAATTTCCGGGTCGAGCAGCGCGTCGAGGAAGCACTGCTGGCCCGCATTGGCCGCGCGCAGCTCGATCCCCTTTGGCATCTGGAGCGATTGCGGGAGGTTGAGCCGACGGAAATGTCCTCCGCCCATGTGGCGGGCCGGCATGAGCTTATGCTCGGAGACCGTGAGCAGAACATACTCGTTGATCTCGAGGGGACCAGTCCGGGCGGGCTCCAGATCGAGCGTCCGCGAGCTGCCGAAGCGCTGTAGTTCGTGCGCCTCGACGGCAATCGAGCGCACCTCGTAGCCCTCGGCATCTTTCGCCTCGACCTTGTCGTTGAGGTAGTCCTGGCAGTGGAGCCCGATGGCCAGCGCCTTGAGCTGCATGTTCAGGTCCTTGGTCACAAGGATCGTCGGATGCTCGGACTCCTGCTGGAGCGCGAGGCACGCACCGATAATCCGGTGGTCCATCCGTTCCTGGTCCGGGAAAATCCGGAGAAACCGGCTCATCCCTGGAGTCGAACGGGTCTTTCCAGCAGCCTCGTTGATGAGGATCCGGAGGGTTCCCCCGCCGGCCGTCCGGGCCCCCTTGGTGACGCTTTTCGCCTGGTGGCCGAAAATCTGCGTGAGAAACCGGTGAACCGTCCGGGCGTTTGCCCCGCGCTCGTTCTGCTCGTTCTTGAACCGGTCGAGCTCGGAGAGAACCTCGACCGGGATGTGGACGTGGTTGTTCTCAAAACGGTTCAGGCTGTGCGGGTCGTGAAGAAGAACATTCGTGTCGATCACAAAATTTTTCACCATCCCGGCATTCCGCCTGCGCGTCGTCGGCTCGGGGTTCGGGAAAAAGACGCTCTGTTCTTCAGGCGATTCCATCATGGCTGGTCGGTGCATAATCAGGGGAGGCTGGGATTGGTTGGTTTTTGGGAAATATGCTGCGAAAAACACGAAAGCCCGGCAAATCGCCGAAAGAGGGAGGCTTGGAAAAGGGGCGACGAGGCCGCCTGCCGGAAAATCGTTGGATTTCCAACAAAATACGAAGCGTTCTGGATGGCAGAGCGTTTCAGAGCGCTCACGGTATCGCACCGGATGCGCAGGAATTCAATCAAAAAAACGCCAGAGCAGTGATTATTTTCGCCGCTTTCGCGAACTGCGCAAAAAGAGGCCGGTTTCTTTCTTTTTTGGGGATTAGAAGAAGAGAGCCGTTGAGAAGCCGAGGACAGTGGCGTTTTGAACAGCTCCGGTGCCATTTGGCTGGATGAGATATTGCACGAACGGCTGGAAATAAGCCCACTCGTTGAGCTGGATGCGGTAGCCGCCTTCGAGGACCATCGTGTAGTTTGGCTGGTCGACGACGCCCTTGTTCTGCAATTTTTCGATGTTGTAGTAATTGTAATTTCCGTAACCGATGGCGAGGAGGGTCTGGTCCTTATCGCGGGTGGGGATGAGGCCCTTGTAGACGAGACCGGTCTGGAAGTAGAACGGGTATTTGTCCGCGAGCACATACTTCGGAGCAAAGGTGAGCATGGTGAACGACGAGAGCCCCTGGTCGCTGAGTTTGGGTGCCTCGGGTGTCACCGGTTCTTTGAAGGATTTTCCTGAGACGACGGATTTGCCATCCGAGGGGCCCTTGGCGAGCGGGGCGGGCGCTTCGGCGGTGGGCTCGCGGTAAAGCATCTGGTCGGCCTGGAAGTAGAAGCCGTATTGGCCGGCGACCGGGGTCCCGTTTGAGGAAACCGTATCGACGCCGAAGTAGTAGCCGCCGGCGGCATATTTTCCGGGGAGCTTGGACGCGCCAAATTTCGGTGTGTAGCCGATTTCGGAAACGGCCATGAGTCCGTTTTGGCGGGGATCCCGGGCGTAGCCGGAGTAAGCCAGACCGTGATTGGCAGAGTTCGCGCCCTGCGGCATCGCCAGAAAGAGTCCGCCTTTTGCGTAGAGGTCGCTGGTGGGTTTGACCAAAAGCGTGCCGCCCCATGAGGAGTAGCTGCTTGTCCACTGAATGTTGCCACCGATCCCCCGGGCGCTGTTGATTACGTTGTTCACGAAAAGCTGGGCGAGCGGCTGGATGAGAAATTCCTTCGACGGCTGGAGCCAGCCGCCGCGCACGGCGAGAAGGTTTTTGATTCCGAAAAGTTCCGGCGTCGTGTAGCCGAGACCGAAATTCGTGAGGCGCCACTGGGTTCCGCCCTGGTAATGGGATGGGTTGAACATGCTGCTGGCACCGATGAATGTGCCCGGGTTTGCGCTCGGGCTCAGCGGCTGGCGGTAGCGCACCTCGCCGAATCCCGTGAGGCCCTCAAGCACCTCAAAACCGGTTAGCTTCGCAAAATCCACATCGCCCTTGAAGTTGATCTCCTGATCAAACGAACCCCGCGACCCGCTCCGGCTGTCGATGATCCCGAAGAAATCCCCCTCCCACTTCCCGCTGAACGTCAGGCCGCGGCCGGCCAGCACATCGCGCGCCCCGAACCAGTTTCCGGTGAAGTTTTGACCGTTCCACCATCCGGCCAGCGCGGACTCCGGCTGGCTGGCGGGCTCGGAGGAAAGCGGACCCGCAGTTGCGGAAAATGGCATCGCCAGGATGGTCGCGGAAGCGCACAGCAGCACTTGCCAGCGCGGGAAATGTTTAATGTTTGAAATAAGCATTTTTTATGAAGTGCGCGATTCTTCATAAATTCCCCCGATCGACCACCCCTATTTCGAAATGCGTTGATAGCGGTCAAAACCAATGACGCAGGGAGCGCCACATGCAAATGCTCGGCACGGGAACGGCCCTACCGAACCTTGACGTGGCCGTCAGCGTAGAGGGTGTTGATTTTTCCGAGATGCGGACCCACGCCGCTCTGGCTGGTGAAGTCCGAGCAGAGGCTGAGGCGGGAGATTCTTTTGAGGAGGTGGACCCTGCGGCCGTAAATCGTCACGGCATTCTGGTTTTCGCCGTCGGCGATCGGGTTCCACATGTAGCTCGACTTCTCCTTGGCGTAGTTATTCGCACCGCGGAGGTCCGCCGGGCATTGCAGCGTCTTTTCGGCGACGCCGTAGGGTCCGAGGATATCCAGTATCCCGCCCACCTTCTTTTCCCCCGTGTAGACCGGGTTGCTCGGGTAAGGCTCGATCTCCGGAAAAATGTTATCATTGTCCTGGAGGTAGCCTTGCACAGCGACGCCGATCGAGCGGAGGTTGCCCGCGCAGGCGACGCTCCGGGATTTTTCGACCGCCCGCTGGATGCCGGGGGTCACAAGCGACGCGAGGATGGCGATGATCGCCATGACGAGGAGAAGTTCGATCAGCGTGAAGCCGGATGGCCGTGCGGAGGGAAGGGTCATGGCTTTGCCGGGGTTCCGGTTTTGGCGATCTGCTTGCGCTGGACGTAGGCGCGGTAGCGGTTGGCGCGCTGCTCGGGGGAACGCTTCGAATCGCGCCGTTCCTGCGCGGCAGCCATGCGGTCCTGGGCGGCAGGGTCATTCATGATCTGCTCCATCCGGGCCTGGCGCTGATCGGCCGGCAGCTTCCGCACCTCCTCGAAGGTCTTTTGGATCGCTTCCTGCTCGGCTCGGGCGGCCGCCTGCTCGCTTTTCGGCAGCAGGGCGATCTGGGCCTCGAGGCGTTCCTTTGCCCATTCAGGATTAGGTTCCGAGCGGGAGGGGGCGTCGGCATTATTCCGCCGTCCCGACGGCCCGGCGCTTGCCTCGCCGCCGAAGTCGCCCGGAGGCGGGCCGCCACCGGCCGCCCGCTCGCCGTCCTGCGGCCGGTTGAATTTGTTAATGAAGAAGAGCTCCTTCGAGGTACCACCCGCCAGCTTGGCCAGATCGGGAATGGCAGAGCCGGCCTTTCCGCTCTTCGGAAGCTTCTTGAGATCCGGGTTCCATGCCTCAGGGACGAGCGCAGACACGCCGGTCTTTTGTGAGAACTGGTCGAGGAAGCTCTGCAGCTTCTTGTCGCCCATCGCCGACACGTTCCACTTTGTGTTCCGGGGATCGGGGATAAAGTCGCTTTCGCCGGCCAGGAACGAGCCGCGGCCGCCAGCGGAAAATGTTTTCCAATCCTGGGGGCGGCGTTCCCCACCCTTCATGGCCTCGATCGCAGGAGCGATCGCGGAAGGAGTGGATGCGAGCAGGTAGACCACCCGCCAGTTCCCTTCGATACGCTCGGCCAAAGTGGCCACCGCCTCCACCGGAGTGACCTTGTCGACATCCATCGAAACGTTAATTGCCGGATCGGCGCTCGTCTGGATAACGATGCCGCCCTGCCGTTCGATGCTGGAGATGACCTTTGGCAGCGGGACTTCCCGCACGTGGACCGTCACAAGCCCCCAGCCGGCAATCACCCTCCAGACCGCCACCACAAAAAGCAATGCGGCGACAGAAGCCAAAACGAGCAGGCGCCTGTTATTCATAAGGGCGATGGAACACCGGCAGCCGGAAAAAGTTGCAAGGACATCCCGAATGCTTCGTGGTGCAGGTCGTCTCCCGGGGGACAGGAGGAACGGCCGGCAGACCTTCCCGGCGACGGAGGATTCCTACGCCGGAGCCGGCGCGGCAAAACCACCCGGAGGGAGACCGGGCTTGATGGCCTCGGGCGGCTCGGGAGTGGAATCAGCCGGTGGCGGCGGGAGCGGCGGCGGAGCGACCTCCATAACCGGCGGGTTCCGGATTTCCCCGAACTCGATGATCTCCTTGATGTGGCTGGCATCGAGCGTCTCGTATTCGAGGAGGGCCTTGGCAACCTTCTCGACGTTCGCGCGGTGGGATTCGAGGATCGCCTTCGCACGGGCATAGGCCTCGTCGATGATCCGCTTCACCTCGGCGTCGATCTGCTGCGCGGTCGCCTCGCTGTACTCCCGCGGTCGCGACATCTCGCGGGCGAGGAAGACGTATTCGCCGCCCTCGGCGAAGCTGATCATCCCGAGCGAGCTCATCCCCCATTCGCAGACCATCCGGCGCGCGAGCGTCGTCGCCTGGCGGATGTCGCCCGAAGCGCCATTGGAGACATCATTCGTGAACATCTCCTCAGCGATCCGGCCGCCCATTGTTACGGCGAGGAGATCAAGCGCCTCCTTCTGCTGGGTCGAGTACTTGTCGCCTTCGGGCAGATACATCGTCGCGCCGAGATACGGCCCGCGCGGGATGATGGTCACCTTGTGGAGCGGGCTCGTGTGCTCGAGGAGGACGTTGATGATCGCATGGCCGGCCTCGTGCCACGCTGTGGAGATTTTCTCGCGTTCGCTCATCGCCATGCTGCGGCGCTCCTTGCCCCAGCGGACTTTGTCGCGGGCCTCTTCGAGCTCGCGCTGGCCGATGGCCTTGAGCCCCTTGCGGGCGGCCAGGAGGGCGGCCTCGTTCAGGACGTTTGCCAGCTCCGCGCCGGAGTAGCCGGGCGTGCCGCGGGCGAGCACGGCGAGGTTCACCGCCTCGGCAAGCTTCACCTTTTTTGCGTGGACTTTCAGAATTTCCTCGCGGCCCTTCACGTCGGGGAGGCCCACGGTGACCTGGCGGTCGAAGCGGCCCGGACGCAGGAGCGCGGGGTCGAGCACGTCCGGGCGGTTGGTTGCGGCGATGATGATCACGCCCTCCTGGGTGTCGAAGCCGTCCATCTCCACGAGGAGCTGGTTGAGCGTCTGCTCGCGCTCGTCGTGGCCGCCGCCCATGCCGTGGCCGCGGTGGCGTCCGACCGCGTCGATCTCGTCAATGAACATCAGGCAGGGCGCGGACTTCTTGCCCTGCTCGAACATGTCCCGCACACGCGAGGCGCCGACACCGACAAACATCTCAACGAAATCCGAGCCGCTGATCGAGAAGAACGGGACATCCGCCTCGCCGGCGATCGCGCGGGCGAGCAGGGTCTTGCCGGTGCCCGGAGATCCAACCATGAGGATGCCCTTCGGGATGCGGCCTCCGAGCTTCTGGAAGCGCTTCGGGTCCTTGAGGAACTCGACAAGCTCCTGCACCTCGTCCTTCGCCTCCTCGACGCCGGCCACGTCCTTGAACGTGATGCGGTTCTTTTCCTTCGACATCATGCGGGCCTTTGATTTGCCGAAGTTGAGCGCACCCTTGCCGGCCATCTTGATCTGCGAGCGGAAGAAGAAATACAGGATGACGAGGAAAAGGACGATCGGCAGGAAGCTCACGAGCGCGGAGGCGAGCAGGTCGGACTTCGGCGTGATCGCAGGCGTGATGCCGGCGGCCGACAGCGCCTTGTCAATCTCCGGGCCGTTGAAAGAGGTAAAGATCGGCGTGCGGAACGGCACGGTCGTCTCCTCCCCGGTCCCCTTGGTCTTCTGCTTGACCTTGCCCTCGAAGTACTGGGTGTTGCGCCCCTCCTCGACCACGAGCTGGAGCGGCTGGTCGGCGGTAACCACGAGCTTGCCGTCCTTGACCAGCTCGAGAAATTTCGGGTAATCGATCAGCTCGGCCTGCGCGAAGCTGTTCCCCCGCACAAGGAATGCCCCGCCCAGCAAGGCAATGGCAACGGCAAGCAGGACAAGACCCCTCCAGTTCATCTGCGGGTCCACGGGTCCGCCGGGCCGGGGACGGTTGTCATTCGGTGGCTTCGGATTTTCTTCTGACATTCCGGTTACTTTCCCCTATCACAGCAACTTGGCAAATGCAAAAAGCAGTTGGATTACAAAAGTCTCCCGGGGAAATGCCGCATGCGATGGTCGTATCCATCCATGATGTCAGCCCGTCCACGCGCGCCCGCACCCAGGCGATCCTCGACGACCTGCTTGCTGCGGGCGCGGCCGTCACGTCCCTGCTGGTCATCCCCGACCACCACCACCGCGGGCTGATTTCCGGGGATCCCGGATTCGCCGCCTGGCTCCGGGAAAAATGCGGCGAAGGCCACGAGGCGGTCGTGCACGGCTACTTCCACCTGCGGGACGGTCGGACATCCGACGGACCCTGGAAGCGGCTCGTCACCCGCTCGTATACCGCCGGCGAGGGCGAATTCTACGACCTCGACGAGGCCGCTGCCGGACAACTTCTTGCGAGCGGAAAGCGCGCATTCGACGCCTGCGGCGTGAGCTATTCCGGGTTCATCGCGCCGGCGTGGCTGCTTGGCGGGGACGCCGAGCGGGCAGTGCGGCAGGCGGGGTTCGACTACACAACCCGGATCGCCACGGTGAGCGACTTCCGCAGCGGCACCATCCACCCCTCCCGCAGCCTTGTCTGGAGCGTGCGGGCCGGATGGCGGCGGGCGTGCAGCCTCGGCTGGAACGCCCTGCTCGAGCGGACTCTGCAATCGGCCCCCCTCCTCCGCGTCGGGATCCACCCGCCCGACTGGGACCATGCCGCCATCCGGAGCCAGATTTTGCGGATCGTCCGTGCTGCGCTTGCCGGACGCGAAGCGATGACCTACGAGCGGTGGGTCCGGCGCATGCGCAGCGGAGCATAACCGCGCACTCTCCGCCGCCGCCCGGGCGGCCCGGCTTTTCCCCTGCCCGGCGGTGCCCGGCCCGAAGATTATTCTCCCATCACGCCGCGGCTCCCGTATCATCGCCGGGAATGGAAACGACAGTTCACTCCGGGAGGATGCGGCAGTGGCCAGACGGCCCCATGACGCCGGCGGTCGGGAGATGATGGATTCCCGGAAGACCTCCGCGAGACCGCCGACCCTGCGGGAACGCCTCGAATACGGGGGGCTCGTCGCGGGGGCGGAGTTTGTCTGCCAGCTGCCATTCCCGTCAATCCGGCCGCTTGCCAGCGCCCTCGGCTCGGCGGTCTACGCGCTCGACCCGCGTGGGCGCACGGTCGCTCTGGCAAACATCGAGGCCGCTTTCCCGGGAAAATATTCGACGCGGGAGAAGCGCCGGATCGCGCGCAAATCCTATGGCACGTTCGCCCGGACGATGTTCGAGCTCTTCTGGGCGCCGAACATGACCGAGGCACGCTTGGACCGCCTGGTCACATTCGAGGGACTCGAGACGGCGCTCTGCCGCCGCGATCCCGACCGGGCCGCCGTCTACGCGTGTCTCCACTTCAGCAATTTCGAATGGCTGGCGCTGGCCAATTCGTTCCTGATTACGCCCGGTCCGGTGATCGCGCAGCAGTTCCGGAATCCGCTGCTCGGTCCGGTCTTCGACCGGCTGCGCGCCAGCACCGGCAACCACGCGATCCCGCAGGAACGCGCGATGATCCGGATGCTCAAACTCCTCAAGGGTGGCGGAAAGTTCGGCATGCTTTGCGACCTCAACCTCGACCCCCGGGAGGGCAGCGTGCTCATCAAGGCCTTTGACGGGCTTCTCACCAGCGTCACCCAGGCCCATGCGGCCCTCGCCCAGCGCACGAATGCCGCCATCGTCCCCGTCGAGTGCCGGCCGATGGATGACGGCCGCTACCGCATCATCCACCACCCCGCAATCGAGCATGTCACCGGATCGGATGCGCGCGCCATCGTCCAGCAATGCTGGGACACCCTCGAGCCCGCCATCCACGCCCATCCCGAGTGCTGGCTCTGGTCCTACAAGCACTGGCGCTACAAGCCGGCCGCGGACAACGCCCGCTACCCGTTTTACGCCAATACGGCAAAGCGCTTCGACAAGCTCGTCCGGCAGATGTCGGAGCCGCCGGCGTCGTAGCGTTTCCGCTTCCTCCAAACCCTCAACGCGGGCATAGAAAAATCAGAGCTTCATGCCGCGGCGGAGCCGGGCGAGGTAGAAGAATCCTCCGGGAAGCGCCCAAACGAGGTAGACGCACATCCCCGCGATCGAGATGAGAAGACCGGTTCCCCGCGGCACATGGCAGAGCTCGTAGAGAAGCTGCTCGAAAAGCGCCTCGCGGACGCCGATGCCGTTCAAGCTGATCGGAAGCGAGGCGACGGTCGTCACCAGCGGCATGATCGATGTCATGTCAAAAAAGCTCACCTTGGCCGTGAACGCGAGGCCGGCAAAATAGAATGCCGAAAAGTAGGAGACGAGCATCGGAATGGTATAAAACGCGCCGAGGAGGGCCTCGCGGCGGTTCGCGATGCAGAGCTGCCAGAGCGTCGAGAGCTTGACGATCTGCGCGCGGAACGGAATCCGCTCGGGCAGGCGCTCGACGAGATGGCGGCTCGTCAGCACGAACGAGGCGACCAGCCCCGCGCCCATCGCAAAGAGAACGATCGCAAAGACCTTCATCGAATATCCGACGCCAATGCTCGTCGCGAACCAGTCGCTCCGCGACCAGGCAAACCCCAGGCCCATCGCCACCAGGACCAGCACGGCCAGCAGGCGGTCGATCGCCACGCTCAGGAACCCCGCCGTCTTGTGTCCGGGATAATCCCTCATCACGAAGAGCACTCTCACCAGATCGCCGCCGGTCGTCCCCGGCAGAAACTGGTTGAAGAACGCCCCGATAAAAAACAACCGCGTGACCGCGCCGATCGGAACCTCCAGGTGGAGCATGCGAAGAAAAAGCTGCCAGCGCAGGATGCCGAAAAACTCGCACAGCCCGGCCGATGCGAAGGCGGCAAGCATCCACCGCCAGTCTGCGGTGCAGAGCGCGTGCCACATCGCCTCCCGGCGCTCCTGGTCATGGAAGAGCCACCAAAGGAGACCGACTGTGACCAGCACCTGCAGGACGGTGAGCAGGTGCTGCCCGAGCTTCGGCTGGTCCGCAGGAAGGTCGTGTGAGGGGGACGATGGGCGCTCCATGTGCGGCGGATGCTACATGGACAGCGCCGCGCGCGGCAACCCCGATCGGTCTCGAGCAAGAACGCGGCCGGGCCGTTCAGGCCGCGCCAGCCGGCCGCGACACGACGACGAAGACACGGTCGCGCGGCCGCACCGCACCGACGACACGCACGGCGACATGCTCGCCGCGTGCGGCGGACGGGCGGGCTTCGCGGTCGATCTGGATCGAGTCCACCGTGAAGCGGACGACTCCGGTCGTCGGACCCTGGATGAGAAGTTCGTCGCCGAGCGCAAACCCGGCATTGGTCACGCGGATTTCGGCGGCTCCGGCCTTGCGGTAGAAGTTCACGACCTCGCCGACCGCGCGCTTGGTTTTTGCTGCCTGGTTCCCGTTCGCCGGCGTCCATTGGTCCATCGGCCTACCGAGGAAAAACCCGGGCGAAAGCCCGCGGTGGAAAACGCTATCGAGGCCGGTCATGAGCGAGGCCTTCAGCGCCTCGAAGTCCCTGCGGAAATTCCGGCGTCCGCGATTGGCGAAATAGAAGTCGACCGCCGTGCGGTAGGCGGAGGTGACGGTGGCGACATATTCCGGCGAGCGGGCGCGGCCTTCGATTTTGAGGCTGGATACGCCGGCCTCGATAAGCTTCTCGATAAACGGGAGCGTGCAGAGGTCCTCCGGGCTCAGGAGGCGGTTCCCCGCGATGCGGAACGACGGCTGGCCCCCGTCGTCGATGAGCTGGTATTCGCGGCGGCACGGCTGCGTGCATTCCCCGCGGTTCGCGGACTTGCCGGCGGTGGACTCGGAGAGAAAGCAGCGGCCGCTGATCGAGACGCACATCGCCCCGTGCGCGAACACCTCGATTTCGAAATCCGGCGGCAGCGCGCTTTTCATCGCACGAATCTGCGCGAGCGTACATTCGCGGGCGAGCACGGCACGGCGGATGCCGAACGTCCGGTGATAAAACCCGATCGCCGCGGAGTTGGAAGCCGAGGCCTGGGTGGAAAGGAAGACCGGGAGGCCCGCCGCCACCGCGCGCTGGATGACCGCCATATCCCAGGCGATCACCGCGTCAACCCCCGCATCTGCGGCCGCCTGAACGACGTTGCCGGCCCTCTCCAGCTCGTTCTCGTGGACCATCGTGTTGAGGGCGAGGTAGGCGCGCGCCCCCGCGGCGTGGCAGTCGCGGGCGATCCGGCCCATTTCGGAGCGCGTGAAATTCCGTGATCCGGCCCGCATGTTGAGCCCGCGCACGCCGAAATAGACAGCGTCGGCACCGCTCTGGAGCGCGGCCCGCAGGCACGTCCAGTCGCCGGCCGGCGACATGATTTCGACGGGTGTCCGACCCCTCATTCCGGCGACTCGAACCAGAATTTTTCGAACGCCTCGGTCCAGTCGCGCGATTCGACGCGCCCCCGCGAGGCGTTGCCCATCGTTGCGCGGAGCGAGGGATCCTCGACAAGTCGGCGGATCGCGCCGGCGAGCTCGGCGGCGTCGAGCGCCTTCGTCACAAAGCCGTCCTTGCCGTGGTGGACGAGATCACGCGGGCCGCCGATATCCGAGACGATCGCGGGGATCCCGCTCGCCTGGGCTTCGAGAACCACGTTGCCAAACGTGTCGGTCGTACTCGGGAAGACAAAGAAATCTGCCGAGGCGTAGGCGGTCGCGAGTTCCTCGCCGCCGAGGTAGCCGGTGAAAATCGCGTCGGGCAGGAGGCGCTTCATCTCGGCCATATACGGCCCGTCGCCGACGATGAGCGGACGGGCGGGCGTCCGGGTTTCGGCCAGTTTGCGCGTCGCGGCCACGAGCACGTCGAGGTTCTTCTCTTTCGAGACGCGGCCGACAAAGAGCATGCCGGCCTCGCCCTCGCGCAGCCCGCGGGATTTCCAGAACCCAGGCTCCCTCCGGGCCGGGTTGAACAGCCGGGTGTCGAGACCCCGCGGGAGAATCCGGATCCGCTCGGCCGGGATCCCCCGCTCGACCCAGCATTTCCTGTAGTCCTCGGAGTTCACGTAGATCAGGTCGAGCTGGCTGTAGAACCAATGCATATAGTTCCACGTGAGCGTCTCCATGAACGAATCGTCGGTGAGGATCCGGACATACTGCGGGAAATCGGTGTGGTAGATCCCGAGCGCGCGGAGCCCGAGCACCTTCGCCGCAGCCAGCGCGGCGAGGCCGAGCGGACCCGGCGTGCTGATGATGATCTCGGAAAACCCGCCCTGCTGGAGGTGGTCGAAAATCTGGAGATACGGCGGGAAACTCAGCCGCTGAAGCTCGTATTCCGGCAGCTCAAACTCGCCGATCGGCGGAAAGTTTTTCAGCGGGATCCCGTGGTCGGCGACCTCCGACCGGCAGACCATGACCGTCATGTCGTGGCCGGCAGCGACCCCGGAGGCGGTCATCTTGCGGATCGTGGTGGCCACGCCGTTGACGTCCTCGAGCGTGTCAGTGAACCACGCGCGCCGGCGGTTGCGGAGGGATTCGGGCACCTCGCCGGTGAGCGTGCGGGCGGTCTCGCGGAGCCACTCGCGGCGGGGCAGCCGGAACGCATGGATATACGGGCTCAGCAGCCCGACAATCGGCGCCAGCGGGATGATCGTCTGGATGCTCTCAAGAAATTTTCCGGACGAGATCTGCTGGATGAACTGGGTGACAAACCGGTAGCCGAGCTTGTTGGCGATGAGGTTCGCCATGAGGAACGCACGGCGCTCGGGCTCGGCTACCCCGCTGGTTGCGCGCGCCATTTCGGCCCGCATCTCCGGCTGGTTGAGGCAGGCGGCCAGCTCTTTCCAGACCGAGCTGTTCCCGGCCTTTGCAATCTCGAAAATTTTCCCCGTGGCGACCCCCTGGGCGAGAAACCCGAGCTTGTCCCCGAGCGAAAATTCGGTCGGATCCTTCCCCTCCATGAAGCGCGAAAAGATTTTTTCCATGAGCCCGACGGCGGGCACTCCGGGTTTGAGGGAGAGGCGGGCCTTGGCATACTCGAAGACCGTGCTGTAGGTCCCGTGCGCGAGGCTCAGCGGGGTGCCGGCCTCCCCGCAGGCGGCGCACTGCCCGTCGCGGATGTGCCCCAGAAACGCTGCCGCATCCCCGCAGGCCGGAGTCTCGGTGAACGCCCGGGCGGGGTTCGTCCCGCCGTGGTCGTCCGAGCCGCCGACAAAGGCTTTCTTCCACGGCTCGTCATGCGTCGGCTCGATCCCCGTGCGCGCATGAAACATCTCGATGTGCCGGGCGGTCAGCGCACCCAGCACGGACTTCGCCGTGTCGCTCACGAGACCGGAATACCTGCCGTTCACCGCCTCGAAATGCCGAAACAGGAGGATCAGCTTCTGGAGGTGGAGCGCGGTGAGCTTCTCGTTCACGCTGTGAAACGGATGGGCCACCGCATGCGCGATCCGCTCGGCGGCCAGAAGCGCCTGCATCTCGTAGATGTTTTCCCGCGCGTCCTGGATCATCCGGTGCTGGGCCTCTGTAATCCCCCAAACCAGCAGGTGGATCCGGCATTCGTCCTCCGGGAAATAGACGGTGACCTCCTCGCCCACGATCACACCCGGGAGGTGCGCGATCTCCAGGCATCCGCCGATCGTGTTGTGGTCGGTAAGCGTCACAAAGTCCATGCCGCCGGCCTTCAGCCGCTTGTAGATCTGGAGCGGGTCGGAATAGCTCGCGGGAAAATCCAGGCGCCGGAGGACCCAGTCGGCCGCGCGGTCGCTGTGGCGCGTGTGGATGTGCAGGTCGGCGCGGGATGTTTTCTGGTTCATGGATGGTTGCTGGCTGCCAGCAGTCCCCCCCTCATAGGGCATCATTCCGCTCACCGCAAGCCGGCGGCTTCCGGATTCTTTTCGCCCGGACCGCTCCCTGCCTGCCCACGGTTTGGCGGCAGCGGAGGCCGGCGCGCCGGCCGCCACTGGGCTTGGCGCGAATGCCTGCTCTGGACAACCGGCACCCGTTCCATTATTGATCCACATCATGAATTCCCCCGACCGCAGCCTTCGAGATCTCACGCCGGAATCCGCAGCGCCCACCGACATCGCACCGCTCGGGCGACCGGCGGAGAAGCCGGCCCACGAGCGGACCGGGGCGGAGGATGCCGCGCTGGCCGACTGGGCGGCGATCGAGGCGGATCCGGATTTTATTTCCCTTCTGAAGGCGAAGGCAGCATTCGTGGCCCCGGCAACGGCGGTCTTCGTGGTCTACTATTTTGCACTTCCGATCGGGGTCGGGTGGTTTCCGAAGCTGATGGAAACCAGGGTCTGGGGGGCTGTGAACATCGCCTACCTTTTTGCGCTGTCCCAGTTTTTCATGGCCTGGATCCTGGCCTTCCTCTACGTCGCGGTGGCGGCGGGGTGGGACCGCCGGGCGGCCGGCCTGATCGCGAAATTCCAGAGGAAGGAGGCGGAATGATCGCCGCAGCCTCAGCCGATCACACGGCACTGTGGATGTTTCTCGGCTTCGTCGCCGCCACGCTCGTCATCACCTACTTCAGCGCCAGAAAATCCACGGGCGCGAGCGCGTATTTCGCCGCCGGTCGGCGGATCACCGGCTGGCAGAACGGGCTCGCGGTCGCGGGCGACTACATGAGCGCGGCCAGCTTCCTCGGCATCGCCGGGATGATTGCGTTCAACGGCTACGACGGGTTCATGTATTCGGTCGGGTTTCTCGTGGCGTATCTCACCGTGCTCTTCGTGGTGGCCGAGCCGCTGCGGAACGCGGGAAAATACACGATGGCCGACGTCTTGGCCTACCGGCTGAAGCCGCGCCCGGTGCGCGCGGCGGCCTCGCTGAGCACGCTGACGGTATCGGTTTTCTACATGATCGCGCAGATGGTCGGCGCGGGCACGCTGGTCCGCCAGCTCATCCCCGGGGTCAGCTACGAGCTGGCGGTCATCGGCGTCGGGGTGCTCATGGTCGTCTACGTCGTCTTCGGCGGCATGCTGGCGACGACGTGGGTGCAGATCATCAAGGCGATTCTGCTCATGAGCGGCAGCGTGTTCCTCAGCATCCTCGTGCTCAGCAAATTCCAGTTCGACCTGGGGAAATTTTTCAGCTCGCTGACGGCGATCACCTCGACCGGGGCGAACGGCGAATCGATCACGCGGAATTTCCTCACGCCCGGCCTGCTATTCAAGAACCCTTGGGACCAGATCTCGCTGGGGATGGCGCTGGTGTTCGGCACCGCCGGGCTGCCGCACATCCTGATCCGGTTCTACACCGTTCCCGATGCGAAGACCGCGCGGGCGAGCGTGGTGTGGGCGATGCTGATCATCGGGCTCTTCTACATCATGACGACGTTCTTCGGGTTCGGCGCGGCAAGCCTGCTCGGGCCGGATTTCCTGAAGGCCAACGGCGGGACAAACATGGCGGCGCCGCAGCTCGCACACGCCCTGGGAGGCGAAATTTTCTTCGCCTTCATCAGCGCGGTCGCGTTCGCGACCATCCTCGCCGTGGTTGCGGGTCTCACGATCAGCGCGAGCACGAGCTTCGCGCACGATTTTTTCACGAACGTCATCCACCACGGCCGGGAGCACCGTCCCGGCGAGGAGGTCCGCGTCGCACGGATCACGGCGTTCGTGGTCGGAGCGGCCTCGATCGGGATCGCGATCCTGCTCGGGCCTTCGGTGAACGTCGCGTTTTTGGTCGGCCTGGCGTTCGCCGTTGCCGCCAGCGCCAACCTGCCGGTGATCGTCTTTTCGATTTTCTGGAAGCGGTTCACGACAACCGGAGCGGTGACCGGTCTCCTCGTGGGACTCGTCTCAAGCATCGTCCTCATCCTCATCAGCCCGGACTTCATGAAGAACGCCTGGTTCCCGCTCAAGAACCCGGCCATCGTCAGCATCCCGCTCGGCTTCCTCGGCGCATTCCTCGGCACATTCCTCTCGCGCGAGCCGTCCGCCGAGCAGCTTTTCCCGGAGTTGAAGGTGCGCGCGAATACCGGCCTCGGTGCGGAGAAGGCCTCGCCGCACTAGGGCGGGCGGTCCGTACTTCCCTGCCGTAATGCTGGTGGAAACCCCCGGCGGTCTTTTGTCGTTTATTATTACTTTGACGCTTCAAGAACGGGTTGCATAAGTTGCAATGCCCCGTGCCGGATGGGGTGTGAGTCCGGAAGTTGCCTCAATGATCGCCCGCAAACAAGAAATCAATCTTCAGTTCAATCAGTTTGTCGATGCGATCCTGCTGGGGCTGGTCTTCTGGCTCGCGCATGCCCTGCGCTACCACCGCCTGATCATCCTCGACAACCTCTGGTCGATCGATGGCTTCGACAAATTCGTCTGGATACTCGCGGTTATCGTGCCATTCGGGCCGTTCCTACTCGAAAAGCAGGGCTTCTACAGCTACACGCTTGAGAAAACCACGCTGAAGTCGCTCCGCCAGATGGCGAGCGCCGCGGTCTGGCTATTTGTCATTCTCGCGCTAGCGGTGATTTTTTTGAGGCTGGAGGTGCCGAGCCGCTCGGTTCTGATCCTGTTCGGGCTCATGGCTCCGGTCATGCTGCTGATCCGGGAGAGAGTTACTCACGTTTACTACCTTCAGCAGTTGAAGCAGGGGGCGATCGGCGAGCGGATCATCCTCGCCGGTGAGCCGGAAAGCATGCGATCGTTCCGGGAATCGCTTTCGCATCTCCAGCGCCAGGAGATCCGGATCGTGGAGGAGGTTGATCTGACCGCCAACGATGCAGAGACGCTGACCGTGGCGATCCATAACCACTCGGTCGGCCGTGTGGTGCTTGCCTTCAACCGGATCGAGCTTGGTAAAGTCGAGCGCGCGATCGGCGCCTGCGAGATCGAGGGCGTGGAAGCATGGCTTAACGTGGATTTTATCCATACCTCCGGTGCCCGCCCATCTTATGAACTGCTCGGCCACAGGCCGATGCTGGTGTTCCGGAGGACGCCCGAACTCTCCTGGGCGATTCTTGTCAAGAACCTCATGGACCGGACGATTGCCTTTGGCATGCTGGTTGTGGCGGCTCCTTTCCTTTTCGCCGTGGCGCTGGCCGTCAAGCTCACGTCTCCCGGCCCGATCATTTTCCGGCAGAAGAGGGCCGGCCTTCATGGCCGTCCTTTCGACATGCTGAAGTTCCGCACCATGTGCGTGGATGCTGAGGAAAAGCGCCAGTCGCTGGAGTCGATGAATACGATGAGCGGTCCGGTCTTCAAGGCTGACGACGACCCCCGCATCACCAACATTGGCAAGTGGCTCCGCCGGACCAGCGTCGATGAGTTTCCCCAGCTGTTCAATGTTCTGCGAGGGGAGATGAGCCTGGTCGGGCCGAGGCCGCTGCCGATCTATGAGGTCGAAAAGTTTGAGCTGTTGGAGCACCGTCGGAGGCTGAGCATGAAGCCCGGACTCACCTGCATCTGGCAGGTGAAGGGCCGCAATGCTGTGACCAGTTTTGATGACTGGGTGCGGATGGATCTGGAGTATATCGACAACTGGTCGCTGGCTCTGGATCTCTATCTTTTATTTGTCACGGTGCCGGTGGTTTTCCTCGGCCGAGGGGCAAAGTAGGAGGCCGCTGGCTGCAGGCCCGCTGAGGAACTTTTCACATGGCCGCGCAACACATGCTCGCGTTAATTCGGGCCCATCAAGCTGAGATTCACCAGGCTTGCGCGAACCGCCGCGGGGGATTAAGCTGACTCCTGATGGCGGACGGCCGCTCCGCGCGCGCCGCAAGGTTCGTGCGGGGAGGAAAGTCCGGACACCGTAAGGCAGCATGCCGCGTAGAACGCGCGGGAGGCGCGGGCGAAAGCCCGCGCCGACGGAAAGTGTCACAGAAAACAAACCGCCACCGGGCGCAAGTCCGGGGGTAAGGGTGAAAAGGCGGGATAAGAGCCCACCGCCCGCGGCGCAAGCCGCGGGGCACGAAAAACCCCATGCGGTGCAAGACAGAACAGGAGGATCCGGGTTGCCTGCCCGTTCCGGCCCGCGCAAGCGGACCGGAGGTCTCCGGGTAATAGTCGCAGTCCGCAAGGACTGTCCCGCCCGCAAGGCGCGGGACAAGACAAATGGCCGTACAGGCTCCGGAGCGAAAGCCCCGGGGCTGGACAGAATCCGGCTTACAGCCATCAGAAAAGCGGGGGCGCTCCGGCAACGGGGCGCCTCCGTCCACTTTCCCGCTGGACCACGCATTTTCTTTTGGCTTGAAGCGGGGAATTCCTGCACGATGCCGGTGATGGGTGTCCAACTCAAAGCCAACAACCTCGAGCGGTCGTTCCGGATCGGAAAGACCCGGATCCCGGTCCTGCGCGGCGTGGGGTTGGAAATTGTTTCCGGAGAATCGGTTTTCCTCTGCGGGGCCAGCGGCGCCGGGAAAACGACGCTCCTCTACACGCTGGCCGGACTCGAGACGCCGGAGTCGGGGACGGTCGAGTTTGAAGGCCAGTCGCTCTACGCACTGGGATCCGACCGCCTGGCCCGCCTGCGCAACACCCGGATGGGGTTTGTCTTCCAGTCCTACTTTTTGCTGCCCGAGCTGACGGCGCTCGAAAATGTCCTGATCCCGGCGATGATTGCCGGCAAATCCGCCGCCGACCGCGCCCGCGAGCTCCTCGGACGGGTCGGGCTCTCGGAGCGCGCCAACCACCTTCCCGCGGAGCTGAGCGGCGGCGAACAGCAGCGGGTCGCCATCGCCCGCGCCCTGATCAACGATCCCGCCATTCTCTTCGCCGACGAGCCGACCGGCAACCTCGACTCACACACCGGCGAGTCGATCATCGAAATCCTCCTCGGCGTGAGCCGCGCAGACCGCCGCACGCTCGTCGTCGTCACCCACGACGAACACCTCGCCCGCCGCGGCGACCGCCTCCTCCGCATTGAGGACGGACGCCTGGCTGCCAGCGGATAACCCCGGACGCGCCCAGCCATGGCACCAGACTACCCGGCTTCGTTCACCAACCTCACCCGCGAGCTGCGCAGGCTTCCAGGCATCGGCCCCCGCAGCGCCGAGCGCATCGCTCTCTGGCTGCTCGGCGCCAAGGATGCCCGGCCGGCCGAGCTGGCGGCTGCACTCACGTTCGCTGCGGATTCCATCCGCCCGTGCGACCGCTGCGGGTTCTTTGCCGTCGCTGAGCTGTGCGAGATCTGCCTCCAGCCGGCCCGGGCCGGCCGCGAGATCTGCGTCGTCGAGCAGGCGACCGACATCCTCCCGCTCGAACGCACCGGAATCTTTGCCGGCCTCTATCACGCGCTCGGCGGTCGCCTGGCGCCGCTCGACCACGTCGGCCCCGACCAGCTCCGCATCGACCAGCTCGCCTGCCGCGTTGCCGACGAGCGCCCATCGGAAATCATCCTCGCGCTCAGCGCGGACGTCGAGGGCGAGGCGACGACCAACTACCTCGTGGAAATCCTCGGCCCGCTTGGCGTGCCGGTGAGCCGGATTGCCCACGGACTGCCCGCCGGCGGCGGACTCGAACACGCCGATCAGGTCACGCTCCAGCGGGCGCTTTCCGGCCGGCGGAAAGCCTGAGCCCGACCGTGCTGCACGACCTGCGCCTCCGCTCCTTCCGCTGCTTCGACTGGCTGGAATTCCAGCCCGGGCGCGGACGCACCTTCATCGTCGGCCCGAACGCGCAGGGCAAGACCTCGATCCTCGAGGCGGTCTGCATCCTCCTCCGGCTTCAGTCCCCGCGCACACCGTCGCTCGCCGAGGCCGTGAAATTCGGGCAGCCCGGCTTCGCCCTCGACGGCCACTGCGCCGGCGCCCACCTCGCGTGCCGGTATACCGGGGACGGACGCGAGATCGTCCTCGACTCGAAGCCCCAGCCGCGCACGGATGACTACCTCGACGTCGCGCGCGTCGCCTGGTTTGCAAACTCCGACCTCGAGCTCGTGCGGGGCAGCGGTTCGGTCCGGCGACGGTTTCTCGATTTTCTCGGGATGCAATCCGGTCCCGGCTACAGGAAAGCGCTCCGCGCCTGCGAGCGGGCGCTGAGGTCGCGCAACGCCCTGCTCAAGGACGGCCGGCCCCGCCGCGAGATCGCCGCCTTCGATGAGCCGCTCATCGAGGCCGGCGAGACCCTCCTCGCCGCAAGGGAGGAACTCTGCCGCGCGCTCGCGCCGTTGGCCCGCGCATCCTGCGCGGAGATCAGCGGAGGATCCGACGAGCTCGGGCTTTCCTACCGGCCCGGCTGCACCCTCCCGTTCCGCGAGGCCCTTGCAGCGTCGCGGGCCGACGAGGAACGCCTGCGCCAGACGGTCGTCGGCCCCCACCGCGACGACATCGGCCTGCTCATCAACGGCCTTCAGGCCTCGTCGTTCGCCTCGGAGGGCCAGCAGCGCGGCATCGCGCTTGCGCTCAAGCTCGCA
>Ga0209398_1000242_pt1 | contig 37440 bp, 52 predicted proteins | sample AshMeaBigSpring_FD_184125 | JGI IMG/M metagenome (GOLD analysis project Ga0209398, IMG submission 184125) | Groundwater microbial communities from Big Spring, Nevada to study Microbial Dark Matter (Phase II) - Ash Meadows Big Spring (SPAdes)... | ecosystem: Environmental > Aquatic > Deep...
AAAAGAGGAGGCAGTGTTTTAGGTGGATTGGGTAATATTTTAGATGGTGATGGTTGGAGATAATTTATCAATAGTTCAATATAAAAAAGCGGCAGTGAACTAAATTTCACTGCCGCTTTATTAGGGGGCAAAACTAACTAAACAAAAGAGTTCACCGTATAAAATAGTACTGCTGTGCAGGTTACAGGTATATTTTGCCGATTTTTTCCGACTGGTATAGTTGGGTATTGTGCGGTTATAGTTGGATTTTTGGGGCAGAAATGCCCCTTTTTTGTGTTTTTGATTTGATTTCTATAGAAATATGCGGAAAAACAGAAGATTAAAAAAAATGCGGTTTAAAACGCTTTTAACGGTGAATGAATTTGAGTATTTGGAATTTTGTAAAAACTTCACCGTGTAATTCACCGTTTAAAATGGTGAATGATGTTTGTATTTTTGGTTTTTCAAAGATGTTTGACTGCTGTTATGGCAGCAAAATTTTACATTTTTTAGTTAGATAAAAAGAAAATATTATTAAAAACCATTGCATAACTCTACAAATTCCCAACCAATAAGTATATTCTGATTGTATTTTTTTCTAAACTCAACTATATAATATGGTCTATCAAATTCTGTAGGTTCATCCAATTGATTTTCAATATTAATATTCAATTGCAAATTGTTAACCCTAATTCTTACTTTATCCTCCCTGAAAACACTTGCTGGTGGTAGTAGTTTTCTAGCCTCTTGGATAATATTTTCTAATGTCATAGCTGTGTATATTTTGGAAGATATTCATAAGGTTTAAAGTCTGGGTTTTCATAATCTGCCTCTCGTTCAAAAAAGCTTTCATGAACACACTCAATTAATAAATTATTTCTATAACAGTAGTCTAAAAATTGAACTAGCTTTTCAGGCTCTTCAATCGAATTCGCATCTTCTCCACCTAATGATACCTTGTAAGCTTCTGCTTTAATTCTTTCATCTCTGTTAATTAGGTAACAATACTGCCCCAAGTAAAATATGTTTCTATGTCTTTATGTGACCATTGCCATCCTTGTGAATTTGATTTAGATTTAATTCTTCGAATTAGCACTGTCTTTTCTATAATACTTGAGCCACCTAATGCTTTTGGTCGATTAATATTACAACGACATAAAGCCTTTACAGTTAAACCAATTGCTGGTAATTGATTTAATTTCTCCATTGCTGTGCAGCTAGGTAGGTTTCACAATATTTTTTCTCTGCATTTCCTTTTACTCTCAGATAAGTATTTATAAAATAAAATGCCATTACTCTATCTTCATCGCTTAACTTTTCCCAAAGCTTTAAACTGCGTTTACGACTGCTTCTTTGCTTATCATTATACTTGTTCCAAAACATTTCAAATGTTACTTCCTGCGTTAGCTCTACTACAGTTACATCGTTTTTACTGCTTATTAGTTTTGCCCATTCGATGAAGCTGTTGATATGTACATGTAGATTTTTTACTACCGATTCTACAATTGAAGTATTAATACTTTGCTCTTTTATTTCGAATCCTAATAACTGACCAGCTTTGCTGTAAGTGTAAATAACTCCTTCAGGCATTTTTTGACTGGTTACGCTAAACTTGGTAACTGTTTGCATATTGGTAATTTTGGTTCTATCAATGGTCTTACAAAAGCATTGTAATCATCGCTGGTTGGTGAAAAAATGTTATTAATTGCAAAGCTTTCTGAAAGCTTTAAATTGAATGTTATATGCTTTTTACCAGTTGGAAAAAATTCAAACTTGTGTAAGAGCCTTTTGTAACAATCGGCAACAACTGTACTTTCTACCTCCCAATCTTCAACTGGTGCTGCCATCATTGTCTGCTTCACTAGTTCCCCAAAAATTATCCATTGAAATCTGTTGAGCTTTATGGTTACGTTTTTCATCTTCTAATTTTTTCAATTCGGTTTTTACATCAACTTTTAGCCAGCTGTAAAATGTTCTTAAACTTATTTTAAACTTGGGATACACACTTTGATGAAACACATATTCCATTACCATTCCTGGTCTATATTCTGCCTTAAAGAATTCCTGTACTTCTTGTATTCGTTTCAATTTATTTTCAGGTGTGTATGCCATGTGTTTACAATTTTTTTGCAGCTGCTTTTATAAAATCTCTCTTTACTTTTTCGGCATTTCTACGTAGCAACCACAGTTCTTTTGTGTTATAGTTATTGAATGGCTTTTTTTGCCCATTTACGCCGTAGTTTTCTGCCCAAGCCTTACAATCGTCAACCGTTCTGCCAATGCTTTTAAATATGGCTATTATCGCCTTTCTAAGCTTATCGTTTTTATCGTTAACATAGTCGGTACTAGTATATTTATTCGGGCTAATATTTACAATTTGCCGTTCGAACTCTTTGAATTCTTGAAACGATAAGGCTGATAAGCTGCAATGTTTGCCACCAGTAAAATCAAATACTAAATCTTCTTTGGTTACTGCTGCTCCTTGAGCATTTAGTTGGTTAATAATTGCGAAAACTCTAGCATATTGATTTTTCATACTAATCGAATTGTTGGTGTGTTTGAATAGCTTCGTGTACATCTGCCCCACTCTGGTAGTATTGTAAAAATTCTTGCTCGGAAAACTGATGCCCTACTGAATACGAATATTCTTCAACAGCAATTTTATTGGCGTTTTCCATGTACACTTCAAAACTGATTTGTGTTTTATTGAGTATCATTTTAGGTTTGGTTTAAAGAGGTTTTAAAGGTTTATTCTGTTTTTACCATGACGACGAAAGTTGTATAGTTCTAAAAGCATATCGGTATATTGCTTTCTATCGATGCACTTTACAAAGCTTCGTTGCTGCTGCTCTATTTGATGAAGCAGAACGCTGATTTCAAAGTTTTCTAAGCTGCTAACTGTAGTGATTGCTCTGATAAAGCTTACTTGATAAATGAATGTGCCATATTGCTCTAGTTTCTGAAGGATTTCTCCAATTCTATAGGCTTTCATTCCGTTTTCTATTCTAAACTCACCTGCTCTAAAATCGTCTAAAAGCGACTTAGTGTTAGTTCTACTTTCAAAAAAACCAATGGCTATAGTGAGTGTAATTTTTGGGTATTTATTTAAAAAAGTACTTAGTTTTTTGTACTCTTCTTTACCTTCTACTACATAAAAATTTAGGTAATATTCAAGCTGCCAATTTTTTTTATTGCTGTTGAGCATAGCAATATCGTTATTCGTAATGCTACTATCAATTACATAGTAAATAGGTAGTTGTAAAATGGTTGCAGCTTCTAATCTGTGCTGCCCATCGATTACTTGCATCTCCTTATTTACACTAATTGGGTTTAGGTGCAATAGGTTTTTTAGACGTATTGCTGCAACTAATTTTTTTACATGTTTTGCATCAACCTCTCGATTGCTATTGATGCTTTTGAATATAGCGTAATCCCTTGTTTGTAATACTTGCATGGCTTTAGTTTTTAGACATTCCTGCATTTGCAATGCCGTAAGGTGAACGATTGCTATAAATAGCTGGTGGGCGTTGATAAGGTTTTGTTTCTTGCTGTTTTTCTACAATCACTGGCTCAGATGTAGTGTCGTATTTCTTTGGCAAAACCACATCTTTAACATCTTCTTTTTTCTGCACCTCTTGTAATTCTTCTTTACTTACTTTATCGAATGCTGTTTTTTGCATTCGCCAAGCTTTAGAAATACATACACCTAATAGTTGTGCTATTTCTTTTGTTTTTAAATGAGGGTTGCTTAACAAAAAGGTTCTTTGTTGTTCTGTAATTACTTGTTGCATGGTGTTACAGGTTTAAAGAGTTCTTCAATGTCGACGGCTATTTCTTTTACTGTTTCGTTAATCATAATGTTTATGATTATAAGCCTACTTAAATCGCTTGTTACCTCATTGTTTTTATAAACGCCAACAATTTTTTCGTTTAATTGAGATAAGCCTATTAAAAGAATATCAGTAAATGCTTTGTAGGTTTCTGTATCTGATATGCCATACTCATGCAATCCATCTTGCCTACCACTCCATAAAACGTTTAACATTATAAAATAAAAACGCTTTCGTATATCAGCTATTATGAAAACATTATTAGCGAACATTTTTTCTAATTCTGTATTCATTTCAAGCCATAAGTGAATGTAGAAAACCAATTTTGTGATAAAATTTTCTTTGTGAAACATGCTTTTAAATTTTAGTTTTTTTAAAAAAACCACCTGTAGAAACAGGCGGACAACTTAACCATTGAAATTTACCTATGAGCCTACTGCTGTACTTCTTCAGTTGCAGCTGTAGGCTGAGGCTGCTCTTCTTCTATTTCTTTGGAAGGAAATGGTGCTTCAGAAATGTTTAGCGGCAATACAAGTGTTTCTCCAGTTGTGCTTTTAAACACACATTGTACAAATTCTTTACTCCTTGTTGGCTTGTAAGCATCCTGTATTATTTGAATAGCATCGATAAAGCTTTCATTGCCTGTTTTATCTGCCATTTGGCGTAATTGCAATACACGAGAAGCCTTTAAATTACCTTTACTATCTTTTGATAGCAGCTTTAAAACCGAATCAACTAATACTTGCGTTTCTTGGTTTGTAGCAAGGCTTTTAATATAATCGTTGACTTTCGCAATTCCAGTGTTCGCTGTATCATCCCAATTATCGCTTAGTCTAAAACCGATGGTAATTTGAATAGCTCCATCTTTACTGGTAAATGTGTGGGTGTTTTGCTCTTCCTCACGGCCGTATAATTCGGCTTTCATTTTAGTGAGCGTTTTAAAGGTATCGAATGCCAATTCTTTGGCTTCGCTTAAGGCTTCACTTGCCGACTTTAATACTGGATATACCGTATGCACTGCATTATCTGCAAGTTCCTTATACTTTGCTCTTTCTTTGGCAATGTTTTCTTTTTTACTTTTTTCCTCTTCAGCCAATTGTTTCATTAATTCAGCCCTTTGCTCAGGCGTAAGTTTATTAATGTCAATTACTGGTGCTGTTGTTGTTGTTTCCATGATAAAAAATGGTGTTTTATTTATAAAATGTTTTCTATTTCTAAAAGCCCTAGCAAGTCTTGCTCAAGGTTTTCATCATTCAATAAGTAGCATTTGTATTGTTCATAGGTTAGGTTAGCCATCCTTTGAACCTTGTTGTATATATAATGGTGATCATCTTGCATCCACTTAAGTTTCCACCATCTCCAGTACCAGTTTCCTACAATACTTTTCGTTAGGTAGTTTTCAATTTTCTCGGCATCGGAATCGTAGATGCGACTAAACAAGTGGGCAAACCTTTGTCCGTAATCAAGCATCATATCAATCCACTCCTCTTTGGTAACTATTTGCTCAATAATTATCAATCTATTGTTGCTAACCTTTAGCATATCTATGCTACATTCTGTACGTGTTACATTATGTGTACTTGCTGTTGGCATATCTATGCTGATTTACGGTTTAATTTTACCATCTGTTTAATTCTGCGTAAGTCGGTTACTACTCTCAACACAACTGGTTGAGACTTGATGGTTATATTTTTACGCACTGGCTTACTTTTTTCAAAGGCATCTTTAATTTTTTCCTCGTCATCAAATCCATTCAGTTTGCAAATGCCGATTACTTCTTGTATGGTGCTACCAATAAGCTTAATTGAGCGTCTACCAAATCGGCTATCAATTTCATCATAGCCTTTCCAACCGTTTTTTACACCTGTTTCAATTTCTTTATCTAAATCTTCAGGGCCTGCAATAACAACGCTTAAAAAATCTTCACACTCATTGAATAAGGGTATTAAATACAGCTTTGCAGAACGCTTGAGTTTGTTGGCTTCGTCAATTAAAATTTGTGGCTTTAATTGGCTTTTTTGCTGTAGGTGTTCAATTACTATTTCTACCATTTCGTTAGGGTTTTTATAGCCCTTAGAAATGCTTATTCCTAATGTTTGGCATAGCTTAGACATAAATTCCTTTTTACCCCATTCTAAGCAACGTATATAGTATACATTGCCCCCTTTATCGTTTTGAGCATAGTATTTTAAGCCTGTGCTTTTGCCAATTCCACCACTATCGACTATTCTTAAAAAAGTACTGTTTACCCTTGCATCGTGAAGCACTTTAGCAATGCTTTTGCAGTCGGTGTTTTCGTAGGTTAGCCAAGTATTAAATAAGCCCAATTTTAAACCAACTTCAAACCAAGCTTCATCGCCTTTGGTGTTGTATTTGTTGGCTTTCATTAAGTTGATGGCTGTTGGTGATACGTTGCAAAAAATTGCGACTGCTTCGTATGTGCCTAATTGCTCTTTTTTTGCTTCAATTAGTTGAATGATGCTTTGTTTCTGTTCTGTTGTTACATTTGGCATAGGAATAAAATTTAACGGTGTTTAAGTTTTGTTGTAGAGCGGTGGTGCAAACACCGCTCTTTTTAATCGGCAACTATGTGTGGGCTTTGTAAATAATCTTTCATTCTTTGTTCTAAAGCCTTAGTTGTTGTAAAGCCATCTTCCAAAGTGTGCCATTCGGGTTTTAAAACTGTTTTGCCTTTAATACGTCTCGTAAACTTGTGACCAACCATGTGTGTTACTTCTTTACGGATGATTGTAAACCCTGCTTTAAGCAGCTTTAACTGGTCTTTTGCTTCCATTGTTGATTTGTTTTTTAGTTTTTTGAATGTCTTTGAAGATTAGAAAAATGATACATACTAAAAATGTCATGGCTGCTAAAAAGAAGAACAGGAAAACGGCTAAAAAGAGCAAGTTTGCATTGTTACTGGTTTCGAGTGTTGAGCCATTAAATAAAAGGAGCAGTTTCATACGTGTTTTTTTTATTGGTTTAATATTGATCACTAACGTCGTAATCGCTTAAGTTGGCAGTATTGCCTTCAATAAGCGTTTGTGTGGCAGCATCTTCCGCATCTTGACTAATGTATTTATGAGTGCTGCCAGCTTGTAAAATGCCCATATCGTCAAACCCAACCGCCATTTTATACTGCAACATTTGATTTTTATATTCTTGCAATTGGCGAATAATGGCTTTGTCTTTACCATAGCCTTCAAAAGCGTTGGGCCCGTATGGATTAATGGCACTTATTTCGGTAGCTGTGCCTAAGAATTTTTTAACCGCTTTGCCTTCGTTTAATTCGTAGATGTTGATGCTGGTTAAATCTTCTAAGAAATAAGTAATTAATACGGTTTGCTGGTTGGCTACTACATTAATGTCTTCACAACGGAAGTTGAACGTAACGCCATTTATTTCAAAGTCAATTAATCCCTCATTTGCAATTTTGGCTTTGCGTTTTAAGCCAAATAAATAGGCATATTGGTCAGCAGCTATTGGTATTACATTTGGCTTTTCGCTGGCTTTGTGTATTTCTGCTGGTGTTTGGTGTAAGTTGGCAAATTTGCGGCTGTACACACTGTATTTGGTGCTTCTGTATGCCTCTATGCAACTGCTCATTTCATCGGCAGCTTTATCATAATTCCAACCCTCTTTATTGGCTACTTTGCGTAAGTGTGCTAGGTACTCTTTGCTACGGTGTGCAGCTTTGCGTTTACTTTGTACACCTTCACCATAGTAGTAGTCGCTTTCTTGCATGAATACCGTTTGCAATGTACCAAACCAACGTTCTAATTTTCCCTTTCCTTCAGCTTTATGCGTATAGGTTACTTTTACACCACGCAATTCCAAATCGGCTTGAAAAGCCATGAATTCAGGTGTGTTGTGACCGGGAAATTTATCGAACACAATTTCATACGGTAGATAATTGGCTTCTTGAACTGCCATTTTTAAAGCTTCTATGTATGCCCACCTGTTTTCGGCTAAATTGTAGGTGTAGCCCAATACATCACCACTGTGTACATCTCTTACAGCTACTACTGTTAAGTAAGCTTCTTTGTTAACTGTTTTTTCTTTACCTGTTTCCTCGTCAATAATGGTAACCTTTTGTTTAAAGCTGGTCATGTTTACCCTAGTACCATCCACTTGCCAACAATCGCCAGCATGTAAGGCGTTTTCAAAAGGAGTATAACCTCTGTAGCCTTGTCCATGTTTACTATTTCCCCAACGGCCACCAGCAGTAATGTATTTTATTTGTGCCTCTGCCATTTTAGTGCCTACCCATCGGCGACTTGGTGTTGGTTTTTGAAAAACCGTACACATGAATTGCACCTTACGTATAATATACTCTTCCGTAAAGTTTTTACCACTGAAACGGAGATTTACAATCCAGCTTTCTATTTGCTCATCGTTGCAAAAAACGGCTGCGTTTTGGTTGTTACTACGCTTTAACTGCACTAATTCATGTGCAGGTGTTCCTTGCAACACTGGCAGTAGTTTTTGTTTGAAGTTTCGGTAGTGACTTGGCAGATAGTCTGCATCTGCTGAGGCGATAAGTTGAACCAAGTCTTTGAATATACTGTCACTTCCACTGTAATTAGTGTTGGTTGCTTGTATGTAGGCTTTAGCCGCTTCCAAAAAGCAAGCAGCCGTAGCCAATTTAGTTTGTTGAGCTTTTGTGCAATCGCCATAGTATTGGTAAAATTTAATGACATTGTTTTGTAAGAAAGCTTCTATAAATTGCTGTAAGCTTCCTTTATCTTGTTGATTGGTAGCAGTATTTTGAGCTTTTTGAATTAACTCAATTTTACTAGGCAAAGCCGTTTTGTAAAAAGTGGGTGCTTTATCAGCAATTGTGTCGTAATCAATATAGAATGTACCGTCTAGCTTACCATATCTCCAGCTACAATCAGGCACATAGGGTAAAAATGGTTTGTTTCTAAAACAATTACTTACTTTTTGACGGTAAGCGTAAAACGCTTTTTTAAGCAAGTAATCTTTGCTTAGGTTTGGAAGCAGTTGGCATAGCTGGTTTATTTCTATCCAAACCTCGTGGGCTGCTTTTTTGTAAATAATTGGTGATGGCATAGATTAGGCGTTATCGAAATCTTCATTAATAAATTCCTTTGAAACTTTAAAATGATTTGCTATAGCTTCTAATTCCTTATTTGACGTAAAGCCATATTTTACAATAAATTCAAGCCTTTCTAAAGGAATGCCAATTGCTTTAGCTGCCTGTTCAAGAGATGTATAATTGTGGCTTATTAAAAATTGAATGTTAATTCCAACATGCTTGTTGAGAGATGTAGTGAGGGTAATATTTTCTGTTTCAGTCTCAATTTTTGAATATGCCAACCTTATTTCATTTGCTTTTTCCCCTCTGTAAACATTGTCGTATTTAGGGTTTCTTAATCTTCTAACATATTCATTGCTAACACCAAATATTTTAGCAACTTTTGCGGTAAAATGGGAATTTTGTTTAGTTTCTTTTTTAATAACTGGCAAACTTGAGTGTATAATAATTATTGGTTTTTTTTGACCTTTCATTTTAAACCCTGCAAGAGCATTATTAGGAATGTTTGTTGGATAATAAGTAATAGTATTCATTGTAATTAGTTTTTAAGCTTAAATGTGATTTTGTAACAGAAGAATTCTTTTATTATATTCAATAATTTTCTCTTCAAGTATTTGAATAAGAGCAGTAAGTCTTAGTGCCGTTACCTGATGTAGTGGTAATTTTAAAAGTTTAGAAACATCATAAAATATTTCTTCATAACATCTTTCGATTATTGCAAATGGCTCTGATGTGCCTTTTATTTTGAAACCACATAAAGCATTTTCGGAGATAGATCTAGGATAATAAGTTATAGGATTCATTTGGTGTATTTTTTTGTAAAGAATTAGGCTGCTTGTATGTTTTGTTGCAAATTCTGGATGATGCGTTGCTTACTTTGTTTGTATTTGATGTAGGCTTTTCTAATTGCCTGTGGTTTTTCACCTTTATAACGCTGGTGTTTGGTATCGGCTACAATTTTTCTTATGTAATCATCTGTTACGTTGAAGAGTATTGCAATTTCTCTTGCACAATCGTCGTAAGCTTTAATTCTGTTTCTAATAGGCTTTTTCATATCTTGCTTGTATTAATTTCAAGACAAAAATAGTATTTAATTGGATTTATCCAAATAAATACTGAAAATATTTTTTTATGAAAGAAATTTATTGGGCTTCTAATTTGAAGTGGCTAAGAAAAAAACAAAACATATCACAAGCTGAAATAGCTGATAAGCTACAATTTACCGTTACTCAATGGTCTAATTGGGAAAGTAAAAATGTTTTTCCGAATGTAAAAGACTTGATTGCATTATCCAATTATTTTGGATATAAAATAGATGAGTTGTTGCATGATGATTTATCTAAAGTGCAACTTGTTGGAAACTATAAAGGAATGAGTGAGCTTGAAAGCTATAAAAAAAGCAATAGCATTTTAGAGGAAACACTTTTACTAAACGCAAAAAATCATGAACGTTTATCTTCATTACAACAGGACAAGATTTTAAATCTTGAAAAGGAAATAATAGAGTTAAAAGAACAAATTAAAAAAAGAGCAACTGTTAAGGCTATTGGCTGAAATAAATTTTATATATTTAAATTAAAAAACTATGAAAAAAAATTGGATTATTGGAATTGCAATTTTCTTAGTGTTAGCAATTATTGGAAACATAATGAAGAAAAATACTAAGCCAAAAGAAACTGTTGTGAAAGAAACTTTAAAACCAAAAATTGATGAACAATGTACAATGGCAAGCGTAATCTTAAAGGATTATGTAAAAGAAATGCTTGATGCACCTAAAACTGCTGAATTTCCTTGGAGTGATTATAAGTGTAGATATGAAGGTAATGGAGTTTATTTTGTACAGAGTTATGTAGAGTTTAAAAATTTATACAATGTTCCTTTGAAAAGAACTTATCAAATAACCCTTCAGTTTGATGGTGTTGATAAATATTCACCTAGAAGTTGGAAGATGTTGAAATTCGGTTGGTTAGATTAACTATTGAATAAAAAAAGCAACTCAATTTTAATGAGTTGCTTAAGAGTGACCCGTGTTTTGTTAGCTAGTTTATTTTATAGGTTATAAAATTTTCACGTATAATGTGGCATGGTTCGTACGAAACTATTACTTTCTCAATAAAATACAAACCATTTCTTTCGGTGTTGTTTTTGTTAATGATTTCTAAACCATCACCTGCATTTGTTTGTGGATAACCAAAACCTTTAACACTTCCTGTATAGCCTGTGTAAAAGTATTTTTTATAATGGGCTTCTAAAGCCTTTTTAACTTCTGGTATTCCTAAAGGGTTATCCATTGAAAATTCTTTTTTTATTGTTTTGGCATCGGGGTTTGTGCTGCCAAAAAAAAGTGGTATACTTTTACCTTTTACGTTCAATGTTGTTTCAACCCTAGCTTCCATGTTTAAATATGCCATAAAATTAATTTAAAGTTGTTTTATTAATTCACCACTTACCTCTACATCTCCATCGTTACCACCTACATAGGTAATCGGCTTTTGAGGCACTGTTTTAAACGCTGTAAACTCATACACTTGCACTTGGTAGGCCATTACACCTGTGTCTACAGGATATTCGTCTACCAAGTCTAAACCTGAATTCATCTCCGTAGTACAGCCTTGCAATATCTCATTGATGGTTTGGTAGCCCATTACTTTGGCTAATGCCTCGTTATAATTGGTAAATATGCTACCAGTTTCTGCCACAGGAGCATCGCTTACTACATGCACTATCAATTCTCCAATGCCGTTTTTAACCTTGCTTACGCTGCGTTTATTCCACCGTATTTTCCATTGTAAAAACAATGCTGGTGTGGCGTAAAATTCAAATTGTTCGGGGTTTAAAGTTTGCCCACGATACAAATCAATGGTGGCTATTGGTTGTAAGCCAGCATCAATGAGTAACTGTTTGTTTTCCTCTAATTCAAACAATTCATAAATTTTTTGTAATAGTAGTAACATAGTTAGGTGCTTTGTTTGATGGCTGTGGCAATGTCGGTAAACATTCTCCAGTCAATTCTTTTTATTAATAATGGGCTTACACCCATAAACTGCCGTTGCTCTATCTTCATTTTACGTTGGTGGGTGCGTACACTAATAGTGGCTTTGCTATTATCAAACTGCTTACTCGTTCTAGTGCGTTCATTTCCTTTTTTAGTAGTGTACTTTTCCTTTACCTTTTTATAGCGTTGTCGTTGGTGGGCTTTTACGGTAACTGTACCCTCAAAGCCTTCGTTATGTGCTTTAGCATAAGGAACAGTAAGGCGACTTGTGCTAATTAATGCAGCTTTGGCATTGGCAAAAACTTTACGAATATCACGTTTCAAAACCCCCTTATCAACCAAAATGGCACGGCCTTTATTTCGCTTTGCTTTATCGCTTCTTTTTTTAAAAGGTTTGTTATAAATGTCTACACCACTTGTAAATCTTTCTTTAAAAAAATTAACCGCTTCGGCTGCACAACGGTCGGGCAATTTTTCATAAGCCTTAGCCACATTGTCTAAAATTTTGAAATATTGTTGCGTTTCCTGCATGTTTAACTATTTAATCCCACTTCCATTCCACGAGTAAACCTTGTGAGAATATTGATAACAAACTTTTCAAATTCGGCAGGACTCATTTGGCTAAACTGGGTGTTTTGGCTTATAAAATCGCCACCAATTACGTTTTCTATATTGGTGGTAATATTTCTTACCTGTTCAGCACCACGTATGGCAGTGCCACCGCTTTTGCTTTTATCTCCTTCAGCTAATACTTTAGAAACCTTTGCATTGGGCCCAGTGGGTGATGGTGGCATAATACTACTCGGTGAAGTAGGTTTAGGATTATCAGGATTGTTCTTTACCTCCACCACAGGATTATCATTTTTACCAAAGCCAAAAAACGCTTTAACGGTTTTGTACACCCCTTCAATTGCTTCGACCCAAGGTAAAATATAGACATCGTAAACAGCTTTAAAAATTGTTCCTACTTTTTTTAAAACTTTGCCTATTGCACCCAAAACAGTGCCTCCCCAACTGAGAGCTTTGCCAAAAAGCCAAAATAAATCGTTTATCATTTCGCTAGTTGCTAACCATTGATAAAGCGGTTGCAAAAAATCCCATAGGTTTTGCCCAATGGCACTTATAATATTCCAAGCACCAAACAATATAGTTTTAATACCCTTCCAAATAGGAGCAAACCTTTCAGCTTGAGCATTCAAGTAAGGCATTAGTTGTTGACCGATATTTAACAACCAATCAGCTATTGGGCCGATAACACTATTTACAGCTTGACCCACTTTTATCCAAGCAACATCTATCATGTTGCCAATTTGCACCCATCCGTCCATATCTGTACTGGCACTTTCAATGGCTTTTTGAAATTGTCCAGTACTATTGGTTACAAAATCTACTGTATCGCCAAATCCTTTTGCATTTTGAGAAAGGATAGAAAGTGTACCAGCAGCTTCCATATCTAAACCCAAACTATCTAGTACTTTAGTTCGCTGCTGGTCGCTTAAGCCACTAAGAGCAATTGACAATTGTTCAACCGTATCTTTAAACGGTTTCATTTTTCCCTCCTGGTCAAAAAGACTGACACCAATTTTTTCAAATCGTTTTGCTTTTTCAGGGTCGCCCAAAACTTTAAATACATTTTCTAAACCTGTAGCAGCCTGTTCAGCTTTTAAACCTTGAGCAGTTAAGAAAGCGAAAGAGCCACTGACCTGTTCCATATTTAAGCCTACATTTTTGGCAACAGGTATAATTTTAGGTAAGTAGTTGGCAATGTCGGCAAATTCAGCATTGCCCTTATTTAAAGTGGCAAATAAAATATCGTATAAGCGATTGGCATCTTTAATGCCGCTACTATTCATACTGTTGGCAGCTGCTCTAGCCACCGTTTCTACATCGGTAGAACCTGCTTTGGCTGCTTCCAATGTAGGGTTTACAGTTGCCAAAGCATCGTTTTTATTCATGCCACTGCTTAACAATATATTGTAAGCTTGTGGCGATGCACTGGCAGCCCCTTCAAACTTGCTAAAGGCTGCTGTGTTTAGTAGTTGGTTGCCTGTAGCCTTTAAATCGGCTTTGCTTTCTTGAGCCGTAACATTGGCTTTAGCCATTCGTTTATCAAAATCGCTAGCAATGTTGCTAGCTTTAACCATAGCCCCTCCTAAAGCTAATACTGCTGTTGTTGCTAAAACGTAAGGATTTGCAAGAGAGCCTAAAGCACTAGAAAGGCCAGGTATACTATCCTTAATACTATTAAATGCTTCTATATGGCTACTTTTTAGACTATTTAACCTGTCTTTAATTTCCTTAACATTGGAGTTGACGGTTTGCTTAGCCTTAGCCAATGCACCGCCAATGCGTTGTTTAATTTCTAATAGTAAAGAAACTTTTGCTTCTCCGTTCATAAAAAATGTTTATATATTTGTAGTCTTAATTGAGATAAGTACTTAAACCGTAATAATCCTTTAAATGGTGGCTTCTGTGAGGCCCGGCCAATAGCCGAAAGGGGGATTTTTACGGTTTTTTGCTTTTATGTATCAAGTACCCCTTTCTCACTTTTTCTTCCTCGCCCTTTATATTGAACCAAGTATTTATTTCAACATTGTTGTTTTTTAAACCTGTACTTACAACCAAACTTCTACCTTCAAAATGTTTGATATAACTCGTTTGATAATAATCCTTACCTGCCTCATACTTATAGAAATACACTTCATCAGGATTGGTTAAAATATCTTGAATGAATGGAAAAAGCTGATGCCTTAACTCTTCATTATTGGTGTAATAATCTTTTGTATGTTTTTTAAAGGTTTTTTCTTGCATTACTATTTTTCTACCCAAATAATCTTCGTAACGCATAAATTTTTCACCTTTTTTGGGTTTCCAAAGTTCTGAAACATTGTCTTTGGTAATAGAATTATCTAATTCAATGATGGGTAAATCATTCAATTCAGCCATACTTTTAAGTTTGTAAAACTTGTAACTAAGTTGGTTTTGCTCCGTAGCTATGTTTAGCTTTTTTAGATACATTTCATTGGCAGTAAATACCTGTTCAGTTTTACCTCTGTTAATGTTCCACTGGCTTTTCTCACTAATGTCAAGAAGTTTTAAAGCTTCAGCATTGGTTGTTATGCTATCTGCTGGAGGCTTACCTAAATATTGAATCATTTCGCAACGGCAATTCCATCCACTCGGTGGCCAAATACCCAAACCACTTTCATCGCTTAAGTTAAAAACCTTTCCATCTAGTACTTGGTGTGAGCTTCTTACTCTGCTATCTCCAACCGTTTGCCATTGAACAAAAGATGTAACAGTATCTTTTTCACGCTGAAATTGTTGCCAACGGCTTGCATTTTGCCCAACAGCAATAGTATGATTGTACTCAGTTCGTAAATAATTTACATCTGCATTGTTTAGGTATTGCTTAGCCAATACTTTGAATTCATCAAAAGACCTCACATTTTTGTTTTCATCAAATAACAATTCGTTTAATGCAATAACATTGGCAGCCTCTTTTATTCTTGAAAATTCGAATAAGTTGTATTCCATAGCTGCTAAACAATGATGGTCGATAGCATCATAGCCAACATTTAACCTATTACTCCATCCATCAAATAATCCTTCCTGTAACTTGGTATAAGTTGCTACACTTTTTTGAATTTCAACAGCTAGCGTATCTTCACCTTTAAACAAAGTGTTTATAAGTAAATCACTCAATTCACTTAAAAAATCAAAACCATCCGCTACAGCTTCCTTATGCTGGCAACAACCAGCATCTTGTATATAATTTGGCAGCAAAATACCTTTAGCCCCTAAAGCTGCTGCAAACGCAGTAGAGGCATTATTAAAATTTCCGTTGTTGGTTGTTGGTTGAGCGGCTACTTTTTTACCAATAATGGGTACTTGAAAGGTTTTGATTAACCAATCTTCCTCTACATCGTATTTTTCTAAAATGCCTTTAACAATTTCAAAATGTTCCTTTAAAGTCAATTTTTGTGTACGGTCAAAAGCAAATACATCTCCATCGGCAAAGGCTATACCATTTGCTCTTAAAATAGGTATTAGTTGCCCATTTACCACATACTCTATTCTGCGTTTATCGCTTTCGGCAATTTTATCGTCTAAGTTTTTTTGGTGCGTTTCGCTTTGGCTTCGGCTGCTTCCGTTGTCGCTAATCATAGTGCCACCAACTAAGCGTTTACTTATGTACTCATCACAAGCTTTCATTAAGCCACCAAACATTTTTTCAGGATCAATCTTTTCGTAATTGCTCATTACTTCGATTTTTGTTCCTTCAGGTAAAACGGCCACTAAACTTTCACCTGCCTGTTTTAACATGTCCTGAATTGTTTGTAAACTTTTGGTGTCGCTTTTGGTGCTTGTAGCAATTAAAGGTGGTAAACCGTATTTTTCTGTTGCTTCTGCCCATGCCATTATTGTATTGGCTTTCCAGTTTAAAACTGGTACAAGCGAGTTAATAATTCCAAAGTCGCTATAATCTTCAATGGTTATAACAGAACTAGCAAATGCAGGATTGTTTAAATCTATCCCTTTGTCTTCACTTACCTTAGCTAATACCAATTTTTGTTGCAACACATAGTTTCTACGTGGAACATGGTAAAAAAGAATCGGATTGATTTGCTGTAACTGCAACACGCTGTATTTCTTTAGTTTAGCCTCCAGCACCTGAAGCATAAACTTTTCAAACCATTCACCTTTAAAGATTTTAGTTTTCTCCTGGTCTATTTCTCCCTGCTTGTTTATAATCATATAATTAGAACAAGTACAGGCATCTGTCCGCAATTCCCATTGACTTTGGAAATGGCTTTCTTCACTTACTTTATCAAAAATATCTTGGAGCATTGCCCAACGAGGTTTTTCTGGGTCGGTTGCCAATGTTTGTGCATCCATCCAATCTTGGTTATCCTTCCTGTTACGGTCTTTAAATTCGTTTATAACCTGTATTTGCACTCCCTTAGTTTGGGTGGGTGCTTTTGTATTCGCTAAGGCAAAGGCAAATTTTTTGATTATGGGCAATTTTGCCACTCGGTCGGGTATTTGTATAAGTGCCATGTAGATAATTGATTTATGGGGAGATTAAACCAGGTTTAAATGAGTTTTTAAAACTTATGCCTAAACGGTTTTCTACTTGAAATAAAAATGTCGGTTTTTTGCTCTGAATTTTCCAAATAAGGAAGGGTTGTTTGAATGTTTCCCCTACCTGCATCTTTTAACCAACTAATAGCATCGTCATAATCGGTTTGGCGGTGGTTAGGTAAATCTTTCGTGCCAACTTGGTGGTATAAATAATATAATGCCACTACCACTACTATTTTAATAATATGCTTATTACGTGTATCGCTGCCTGTAGTGTGTGGTGTAAAAATTAAGGAGCAGTTAAATCGGCCGCCCAAATACTCGGTAATGGTGGCAATAGCCGTATCAGTAGCTCTGACAAATGCCTCAGAAGGCTGTGAGTTTGTGGACTGGCCGATTAACTGCTGTAAAATTTCAGGCTTTATAAAGCCGTTAAAATCTTCGTGTTTTATAAATGACATAATTAATATCGTTTGTTTTTGAAAGTTCTTTTTACAAATTGGGGTTCGAATTTGTCTATGAAAGTCATAGCATCTAATTCTTTAATTCCGACACCTATGGCATCAGGGCCATCGTCAGCAGATTGACTACCTTTTTGAAAAGCTAAGAACTGATCTATAGCTTCTTTTTGGTCGTAAGTATCTTTTTCATCAATATTCCAGTACACCCACATGCGTTCAAATACACCACAAATACTTTCTATATGGTCGAATTTATTACCATACTTCTTTTTATTAGCTGTAACTGGTATGTAATAGCCCCTTTCTTCACCTTCTCTGTCAAAGTCGCTTACAAATTCATCCTGAGCAAATAAGCCATCTATTTTGTAGGTAATATTATGTTTGCCTAGCTTTTTGTAGTGATGAAGGTCGTAGAGCCATTTTGCTACATTTTGGCGACTTGTTTGCCTTAAAAAGCTATGAATAATATGAAATTCTTTTCCTTTTTTCCCAATCAAAAACATGCCTTTAAAGTCAGCTTTATCTTTATAGCTTAAGTCACCAATAAAAATTAATGCATCATAATTATCATAAGACAACATCAATTTATGTTGCATTTGTTCAGCTTTAAATATTTTACCATCCTGAACGTGCATGTGCATGTATTCACGCATGAAGCCACGAGAATTACGGACATACTTTTTTCTCCAATACTCACTGGTGGTTTTCTCAGGCCAGTTTGGTACAAAATCTATAAGGTCTTTAACAGCTGGAACAGAAAGTATATGATAATTTGTTTTGTATCCTTCTTTTTTATCTAAGTCAATGTTTTTTTGAAAGAATGCTTTTAATCTGTTTGTAATACTATTTTTATGAAAGTTGTTGTTGCTGTAAACCAATCTTTCTATAGCGTCCTCATCACTATCGGTATCAAAACAACCTTCTACCTCTTCAGTAATGTATTCAACAGCCTCCTGCATTATTCTATCGTTATTTACATGGGCTTTTGTATCAACATCATCAATTACAATATAGGTAGGACGTTGATGTCCTTCCCTCAAACCTCTAGGGCTGCTACCAAAGCCTAAACTAATAAACCTTGCACCGTCTACAGTTAAAAAATTGCCTTCACTCCAGTCGCCTTTTTTAACCTTTTCACCATAATCGTTTTTTAAACGTTGGTTGTATTGCAGTTCTGCTTGTATATCGCTTAAAAGCTTCTTTGCTTTTATATCAGTTTCACCGATTAAAAGCGTAAAAGGATTTTCTTTTTTTACCAAGTAGAGATACAGTGGCAACCCCATATCGATGTGTACGCTTTTTCCACCGCTTCTAAAAATTTCAGCTAATAGTCTTATTTTTTTAAATTCAATAATCAATTTGGCAAGCATTACATGAAACCATGCACTTTTCTTTTTTGCATAGTGTGGAAAATTGTATTCAAACCAAGCTATATAGGTTTTTTCTTGCTTAGCAATGCGTTTCAATTTTTCTTCTGGGCGTTCACGCACATCCACCACTGTACTTTTAACAATGTGCTGGCAATGTGTTTCGTATTCAGCAAATAGTTTTAAATATTTATTATCCATTGGTGTTGATTATGTGAGCCAAGAACTTTTTATTCCATTCTAATAATTCCAATGCAAGCTTTGGGGCTTCTTTTGCCATAAATTCATCCTTTAATTTTAAAACCGCTGCTACTATACCAGGATTAATTCTGTCACTAATTCCTTCATAGACTTTAAAAAGCTTACTTAACGCATCTGCATCAATAGTTGGTTTTTCTCCATTTGCTATTAAAATCATTTGCTTAGCAACTAGGCGTTTCATTTTTATAGGGTTGTTAATTGTGTCTTCTCTACGCTTATCCCATTCATATTTATCACGCCATTTGCTAATAGTATTTTCACTAACATTTAGTGCTTCGGCTATTTGTTTTGCATCCCAAAACATCTCTACAAACATGTTCAGGGCAGCCTCTCTTTCTTTTACTTTTTCTTTCGGCATACCCACAAAAATGCTAAGCAGCGAAGCTGCTTAGTACAGGAGGTGCAACGGTTGCATGATATTCTGCAACCGTTGCAGGACGGCTTGTTTGACTGTTTTCGGTATCGCATTTTTGGTTTCACAAATGCGATACACCGAATTAAATAGCACTACAGCAGAATTAAGATTCTACGGCTACATTGGCCAGTGGTGGAATTCTTCAACTGATTTTGATAACACTATCGAAGACATCGAAAGAAAGTATCAAAATTTACACATTCGACTACACTGCTATGGTGGTGAGGTGTTTGAAGGAAATGTTATTTACAATAGACTAGTTCGTACTAAATTAAATGTTACTGTTTATGTAGATGGTGTTGCAGCAAGCATGGGTGGCGTAGTTATTCTACCTGCCAAAAAAATAGTAATGGCTCCGAATTCTTTCGTAATGATCCATGTGCCAAAAGCTTACACAAGTGGTAGTGCCAATGACCATTTTGCACAAGGTAAAGTGCTTAGAAATATGGAAGATGCCTTTACAAAGGCATTTAGCAAAAGAACTGGTAAGTCTACTAAAGAAATAGCTAAGTATTTAGATGGTTCAGACCATTGGTTAAGTGCTGATGAGTGCTTGCAAATGGGTTTGTGCGATGCCATAGAAGGTGAAAGTGCTACTACTGAAGCTGTTGCAAAGCCTGATAGTGGAACGGCAGTTGAAAGCATTTTTAACCGCTATTCTGCTATTGCGGTAGCAAGTGAGCCAACAAGTGTTACAAACTCAAATTCAAATACCATGACTCTTATTGAAGCGTTAATTATGGCCTTTGGCCTACAAGGCTTAACCAAAGACAGTAGTACAACGGCTGTGGTTGAAGCTATGAAAAAAGTTGTTACCGATAAGGATGCCAAAATAGCAAGCCTTACAACGGAGGTTCAAAATGTAAAAGATGCAACAATTGTTGCTGCTATTGCTTCGAAAGAAACGGAGTTAGGCAAGAAGTTTACAGAATTGGAACTGGAGAATTTTAAAGCAATTGGCCGATTAAATCCAACCGCTTTAACAACTGTATTAGCAGCTATTCAACCAGTGCCACAACTGCAAAACATTGTGCAACCTGAAGCTAAAGCAACTGCTTCCGCTACTACACCAACAGGAACTAGTGTTGTTGCTACTGACCGTAAAACATGGAATTGGGCTACATGGCAAGAAAAAGACCCTGATGGATTAGAGGCGTTAAGTAAGAGTGCCAAAGCCGAAGATAAGGCCGTGTTTAAAGCTTTATACATTGGTGAGTTTGGTGAAGCTGCTGCTGCCGATTTACAATAAATTTTTTTGTTCAACAATCCTGCTCCAACACAAGGCTACGTAACAAATCAATTTTAAAATTTAATTCTATACAAATGAAAAAAGTTAAGTACAGTGCTGCAAACGTAATGACTGCATTGTTTTTTATTGTTTTTACTACCGTAACCTTACATGTGTTGTTTGCTGTTCCCATGCTGCTTAGTGCAATTGTTTTGTCGCTTTTAAGTTTTCTACCTGTGGTGCAAATGCCGAAAAACAGTTTTTACGAAACATTTTATCGTCAAGCATGGGAAAGTGAAGCAATCAAGCGTTTTGATAATGCCAATAATAATAGCTGGAGACAAGGATTGAAAAACTTAGGTAAGTATGCTACTATGTTGGCTGATGGAGAAACATTGGTGATTAACCTTGCCTATTTTGGTGTAAAGCCTGATGTATTGGTAGATAATACCGCTTACCCGATAGCTATACAGCAACTAGATGCAGAGAATATAGCTATTTCAGTAAGGAAATACCAAACCAAAGCAACACCAATTACAGATGATGAATTGTTTGGTTTGGCATACGATAAAATTCGTACTGTTCAAGAAAGTCATATCCTTTCTATTGAAGAAGAGAAGAATGCAAGAGCCTTACACTCTGTTTGTCCTGTTGCAAATACGGCCGCAACGCCAATATTATTAACTACAGGAGACGTTGTAGCAGGTCGTAGAATGTTGCGAATCCAAGATTTATTAGATTTTAGAGATAAGTTAAACCGTTTAAAGCAGCCTAAGCTTGGTCGTAGAATGGTATTGTGTAATGACCACATCAACGACTTATTAAAGCAAGATGAAAAGTTTGCCAATCAATGGTACAACAAAGAAACTGGTGCTTTAAACAAGATGTTCAATTTTGAATTCTTTGAGTTTGAAGATGCTCCATATATCAACACAACTACTAGAGCAAAAACAAGCTATGGTGCTGTTCCACAAGCTGGTAGAGATTTTGAAAGTAGTGTGTATTTGCATTCAGCTAGAGTGGTAACCGTTACTGGACAAACAAAGGTGTATGCTAGCAAAAGCAGCGACGACCCTCAAAACCAAAGAAGCTTGATCAACTACCGTCATTACGATTTAGTAGTGCCATATAAGCAAGAGGCAATTGGGGCTATCGCATCTGCACCAGGAGCATAGTAATGATGCTTTTTGAGTGCCTTTATTAAGAAAAAAATATTATTCATTTTAATAAAATTGATATGGCTATCGAAAAAAAAGAATTAGCTGCTTTGTTAAAAGAGCTAAAAGAAAAATACGCTGAAGAAGCCAAAGAAACCGCCAAAAGCTTAGGTATTACAAAAATTTGGGTAAACAAAAAAGGTGAATTTTTTACCAGTGAAATGAATGCCCAATTAAGCGGTAATAAAGATGAGGTTGTGGGGTTTGATTTTTCAGAAGAAGAGGAAAAGCAAGCACCTGAGCCAAAAATGGTAAAAACGTCTGTAAAGGTTACACAGGAAATTTTAGACAAGTATCCTGAGCAGGTAAAACAAGGAATGAAAATCGGTGATACCATCGAAATCGAAGTTCCTGAAGATGTTACAGCAAAATAAAACGCAATCATCATAGCAAGCAAGGCAAAAGGGCTACTGAATAAAGTAGGTAGCTCTTTTTAAACCACATTTAAAAGTCATTTAAATTATTATAAAATGAGTAGCCTAAAAGGAGCAGGCATACAAAAAGGAGCAGTTGGGGCTAATTCAAGTAGCCCCACAACTTCTCCGAGTGTATTGTTAAGTAATGCTGCTGTTGCAGATACTACTGTTGTTGTAAATGTACCTGTTGAGGTTAAGAGTTTAAAGCAAGCTGAAGCACTTGGAATTACGGCTGCTTATGATACAGCCAAAGATGTAGTGTTGCACAGGCATATTGTTGATTTTTACGACATGGCTGGTGAGGGTACAAGCTTAACCATTATCCTAGTAGATGCACCTACACCTGCTGATGCTCTTGAAGATGCGGCTGTTGCTTTTGCAAAAAAGGCAATCGTTTTTGGTGCTGGTAAAATCAGAAATGTTGCATTAAGTTGGAATATACCAATTGCAACTGCCGAAACTACAACTGACGGCATTAGCACACCTATTAGAGCTGCTTTACCTAAAGCACAGGTATTAGCTGATTGGGCTTTTGCTACAGATAGGCCAGTGCATATACTTATAGAAGGTAGAAGATTGGCAGATGCCGTTAACACAGCCATAGATTTACGCAATATTGTAGTTGGTGCAGCACGTTTAGATGCTCCAAATGTAAGTGTGGTAATTGGTCAGGATTGGACTTATGCAGAAGCACGTAAAACGGCTACTGCTAATACAAAAACGCAATATTATGCTGCCGTTGGTAAAGCTTTAGGAACGCTTGCAGCTGCTGAGATGAATCAAAGTATTGCTGAAGTAGCAAGTTTTAATTTAAGTAATGCAGCTAAAGGATTCTTTGTTGTAGGCGGTTTAAGCAATCATAAAAAAATTAGCGAAGTAGAAGCTGATTTACAAACGCTTAACGATAAAGGTTACATTTTCCCAATTAGTTATAATACTGAAGCTGTAAGTGGTTTACGTTGGAATGGCGACCATACTTGTGTTGAAATTAGAGTAGATGCAGATGGTAACATTAATGATCACATGATATTCTACGCTCGAACGCTCAACGAAGTAAGTAGAAGTTTAAGAAACGTTTTGTTACAAAGTGTAAAACGTAGAATGCCAGCAAACACCTCAACTGGAAAGCTTACTAGTGGTTCAGTAAAATTGCTTGAAGCAGATGGCAATAAAGTATTTGAGTTGTACCAACAAGCTGGATTTATTAGTGGAGGTAGAACCATTGTTGACGCTAACAGCGACCTCGTAACACCTCCTAAAACCTTATTTGCAGATTTTGAAGTTGTACCCACATTGATATTAGACAATATCGCTGGAACGGTACGCCTAAAAAAATCTTTCACCGTTTAATTTTTTAACCCACTATGGCAAATACAGTAGTAGTAGTTAACCGCCAATATCATCCCGGCGATACAGTTCTTACCTTATTAGGAATTCAAGAAGATGAAGTGATGGAGATTAACTACAATTATAAAAGAGCTCATACACACAATAAGAGTTTAAAAGGTCTCTCTAGCTGGAGTATGGGTGGCATTTCTGAAATGACTTGCAGCCTAAAATTGTACATGACTGCTGTGCAACGCATTAAAGCCATTGCCAAAGCAAATGGTGTAAGCGATCTAACGCTTTTGCAACCCTTTAATGCAGCCGTTACCTATGCTAATGACGAGTTAGCTGAAGTAAACGACATTATAACCATGAAGTTTCAAAGCGATGGCCGTGAGGTTACTGGAGAAGAAGGATTAGCCATGAGTTATGAAATGTTCGTAACAGGTATGCAACTAGACGTTTAAAATTATTTAAAAACCACATAAAACCTGCTCTAATTATGGAACAAGCATTACCAGTTTACGTAACACCAGAAATGTTAGAAAAAGCAAAAACAGAAAGGACAAATGTAAAGTTAGCAGAATTGTTCGATGATAATGGAAACTACGTGGAATCCATTATCGTTCAACGACCAACCGCTTTTGTCTTTACTCAATTTGAAAAAATTATTGATAAAGAACCTTACAAAGCAAAAAAAATGTTGATTAAAGATTGTGTTGTTGGAGAAGAACGAGCTAAACAAATAAGCAGCCTTAGCAATGACAATCCATTATTCAACGCCGCTTTTGCAGCTTGTTCTGAAATATTGCCAATCGGTAAAGCTGTAGTAAAAAACTTATAAACCAGCGATTTGGCGAAGCGTTGAAAGAAGAAGAGGTTACTGCTTACTACGATCACTGGTTGAGCATTATCCTCTTTTTTTTTCAAATACGCCATCCAGAAACTGTTACTGAAGAAGAGTGGTTTGATAAAGTTGAACGCTGGCAACATTTAGAAAAGTATGGTTTTTTACCAGTAAAAATGAAAAACAATGGATAATCTACAGAAACAATTACAAGAGGCACGTAGTAAAGCGGTTCAGCCTTTTGATTCTCTAGATAAAGCCATTAATCCTGAACGTTTGGCAAGAAGCACACAAACGCTTTTGGAAGGAACAAAAAATACTGGTAAAGAATTACAGCAAAGAGGCAAACGAGTAATTGATTTAGGAAAACGTTTTGAAAAAGCATTTGGTTTTGTTAGTGGCAACGTACCGAAAGATTTACAAAACAAAGGCTTTAAAACGGCTATTCAAAATGCTGGTGTTTACGTAAAAAGCAATACCACTTTTGAAACCATGTTGTTAAGAAATGGAAGTACTGAGTTGGTATTTGATTATTACAATTTGAATGACAGTTTAGGTGGTTTGTTTGCTCCACCACCGATTGTAAGCTTTAGCAAAAGCAAACGGCAGGAAAGAACTGTGTTAGATGGCCCTGAAGGAGAAGTGGTAGAAAAATATGGTCACGAGCCTTGGAGCATTACCATTAGAGGTTTATTGATAGATACAGTAAACCACAACTACCCAAGCCAAAAAGTGAGAACACTTATCAGCGTATTTAATACAGATGATATGTGGGAAGTAGAGAGCGAAATTTTTCAAGACCACGGCATTAGAAGCATATACTTTGAACAGATAGACAGTGAAGGTGTGGAGAGCTTTGATGACACTTGGAGTTATACTTTAAAAGCATTTAGCATAAAACCTGTAGAATTTTTCTTAAGAAAAAAATAATCACATGAAATTCTTATTCGCAATTATGGCCTACTTAAATATGCAAGCTGAAGTAATTATTGGTGATATTGTTTTACCACATATCAACAGCTTCACCATTAACGAAAGTATTGAAGATATAAGCGATTACGCAACCATAACCATAGCAAAAAACTACAAGCAACTTAAAGGCAATCCCATTTTAAAATATATACAAGCTGGTTACCCAGTTGAAATTAAATGTGGCTACAATGGTGACATTGCTACTGAATTTACTGGATTTGTAAAGCCTGGCATTAGTGCTGAGTGGCCTGTAAAAATTGAATGTGATGAGTTGTTTTTGTTGAGACAAGGTAACGTAATTGTAAGCGATAGAAATATTACACTGATTGATTTGCTTACCAAAATTGCACCACAATACGAAGTAGAAGCCCCAAAAACCAACTTAGGCAAAACGGTGATTAGTAACGTATCGCCTTATCGTGTATTGCAAGATTTAAAGAAAAAGTATGGCTTTTACAGCCGTATAAATGGCAATAAATTATCGGTAGGTTTTGCCTATGACTTCAATCCATCATTTACCCAAACACATCAATACATAATTGGCAGAAACGTAAAGGATAGTAAAGGATTAAAGTTTAATACGGAAGTAGACTTTAATGTACGTGTTGAGGCTCATGTATTGGTAAAAGGAAAAAAAGTAATTGTTTCTGAAGGCAGTAGCGATAAAGATGCAAAAGTGCAAAAGATTGATTTAAACGAGTACATGACAGAAGAGGAAGCACAAAAAACAGCTAAAGCAAGGTTGCATAAAATACTCTATGCAGGTTTTACAGGAAACATTGTTGGCTTTGGTTTTCCGCGTACACATGCTGGTGATGCTCTTGAAATTCTCAATCCAAAATTACCTGAGCAAGATGGCACTTACATGATTGAAAAGGTAGAAGTAGAATATGCACCAAGCCATATTAATAGAGATAACACATTGAGTTTTAAAATCGTTTAAAGTGGCTTTAACACCTGAAGAAGCATTTGCAGAAGCCTTAAAAAAAGGACATGAAAAGTTCGCTACCAAAACCATTGTTTTTGGTGTAGCAAAAAATGTAAGAGAAACTGTTTGTGATGTTGAAAGAGATGGCGAGGCAAGCTTGATAGATGTTAGACTAATGGCTTGGGATGATGCGGAAGGATATTGTGTTATAACACCCAAAGAGAACAGTATTGTAATAGCTGGAATTGTAAATAATAGCGAAGAGCAAGCTTGCATTATTCAAGCTAGTGAGATTGAAAAGATACATGTAAAAATTGCCACAGTAGAAGTAAAAATTAGTGCTGAAGGAGTGGTGGTAAAAAAAGAACAGGACAATTTAAAAGATGTGCTTACACTAATGATAGATGCGGTAAAACAGATAACTGTTTTGTATGGCAACAACCCCAACTATTTAAAGTTGCAGCAGGCACAAACTAAAATAAACAACCTTTTGAAATAATGCCACTGAATAAAGATGTTTTAGGCCTTTTGTTATACAACGCTAGAGCTGCATTTGATAATAAAACAATGGATGAATTAATTGCTGAACATGGCACATTGGAAGGGGTAAGATTGGCAATTTGTAAAGCAGATGCTGAAGCAATAATAAACCATTTTAAAGCCGATGCCACTGTGCCAGCTTTAGGTTTAAACGCACCAAATGGAGCGGTAGTAGGAATGGCAAAAATTGTTTAATCATGAGAAAGGATATTTTATTGGATGACAATTTTCAGGTAGTGATTGATAATCAAGATATGGTAATTACCAATAGTGATGAACAACATGTACAGCTATTGGCAATTACAGAAAAAGGAGCGATAAAATACAACCCTACGGCAGGATTTGGATTGTACGGCCGTTTGAAACAAAGAGTAGCCAACGTGAGATCCTTTGAAAGAGAATTAAAAATTGAACTAGAGCTGGATGGTTACGGTAGTGCTAGCATTGATACAAGCGAAGGTGTTAACAACGTAAAAATAGAATTATGAGAGATGCAAGAATAAGTTTACCAAGAGTGCAGCAACTGCACCCTACTTTGATTAACCAAGTAGTAGAAATAATCAATAAGGTTGAAATAAATTTTCCTAAAACTATACAAGTTAGGGTTACTGCAACTTTTAGAACTTTTGCTGAACAGGATGCTCTTTTTAGAAAACGCCCAAAAGTAAGCAATAGCAGAGGCGGCCAGAGCTATCATAACTATCGTTTAGCTTTTGATTTTGTTCTTATGTACGATTTGAATGGCGATGGCAATTATGAAACAGTTAGCTGGGATACCTTGAAAGATTTTGACAGAGATGGACAAGCTGATTGGATGGAAGTAGTAAATGCTTTTAAAGCTGCTGGTTGGGAATGGGGTGGCGACTTTAGAAGCTTACCTGATAGCCCACACTTACAATTTACCTATAACAAACATTGGAGAGAATTATTAGCCATGCACAATGCAAAAAAATTCATCCCAAAAACTCAATTTTTAAAACTACCATAAACATGAAAACAGCAAGCTTCTTAAGCATAAGCACCATTTTAGGATTTTTACAAATTCAATTTTTACCCAACGCTAATTTATTAGCTTGGGCTTTTGCCATTATTGGTTTAGACTTTGTAACTGGATTGATTAAGTCTGCCGTAAATAAGGTAGCTATTACTAGTACAGGCTTTAGAAACAGTATAAAAAAACTCATCCAATACATCGGAATTATCCTATTAGGTGCATTGTTAGGCAATGCTTTGCCTAAGGATAACGACATGGTTAGATGGATAAATGATGTTGTACTAATCTTCATCATTTATACTGAAGCTTACAGTGTGGTTGAGAACTTGAGAGATGTTAATCCAAATAGTACGATTTCAACTAAAATATTCAGTGGTTTATTAACCATTTTAACATTAGGTATTGATAAGCTTTCAAGCATAAAAAAGCCTAGCGATACTGTAAAAATGATTGCTGTTGCTACAACAATTGGATTGGTTGCTTCTTGTAAAGTAATAAAGCCTGAAACTACAAACTCAACCGATAAAAGCGATAGCACTATTATTAAAAAAGAGTACGTTCCTGTTTTAGTACCAGGAGCAAATGTAGCTGGTTCTATAAACTATGATAGCTTATACAAAATATGGCGTAATACTTTGCCAACAAACGCCTCAAATACCAATACCGATAGTTTGTTTAAAGCCTTTTTAAAAACGTTTAAAACTGGCGAAAAAACAACCATTGTAGACCCTAACAGTAAAGTGCAATTAGAGTATTGGATGGATGCTTACGGCAAACTAAACATTAGTTGCAGCAGCAAAGACCAAACGCTTCAATTGTTAACCACAGAAATAACAAGACTTACCAAAATAGCTACACAAGCTAAAAAGGTAGAAGTGGTGGTAAAAGCTCCACAATGGGCATGGATAAGCTTAGCCTTTAATCTATTGTTGTTAGGTGCATTATTGCTAATACTCTTTTTGTTATTTAAAACACGTTCTTAAAATGGCAATTGTACAAGAAGGACAAACCTTGTTAGATGTTGCTATTCAACATTGTGGCAATGCTGAAGCTTTATTCGACATAGTAAAGCTGAATGTGTTTGAAGACATTACACAAGATGTTGCTGTTGGTACAGAATTACTACTTCCTGAAGTAACCACTGATAACAAAGATGTTGTAGCATTTTTTAGCAATAAACAAGTTATTCCTGCTAGTAATGCTACACAAGCAGAACAAGAGCAGCAACAACAAGAACAAGGAATTAATTATTGGGCAATTGGTGAAGACTTTGTGATTAGTTAAAATTTAAACAATGGCAGCAAGAACTACACAAGAAATATTTGAAATAATGAGGCAAAAGGCCATTGCAGATGCTACTGCTATTGGTGATGTTGATGCTGTAGAAATGTATGAAGAAAACGATAGTAGTTTCGCTTTTTGGCGTAGTTTCTTTTTTACCGTTGCCTTTATTACACACACTTGTGAGGTAATTTTTGAAACGTTTGTACAAACGGTATTGGATATTATAGATCGTTTAAAACCTCACACTCGCAATTGGTATAGAAACAAGATTTTAGACTTCTGCTATGGTATTCCTTTAGTTACAGATAGCGACAAGTTTAACACTACAGGCTTTACACCTCAGCAGATAGAATTTAGCAAAATAGTAAAGTATTGTGCTATTAACGAAACAACCGTAAATCAATTACGAGTGCTACAAGTAAAAGTAGCTGGTAGAAATGGGCAAGGTATTCCAATAGCATTAACCGCACCACAAGAGTTGGCTTTAATAACCTACATCGAGGAAATAAAAGATGCAGGCGTAGTTGTTTTGGTTTATAACCAAGCTGCCGATGTAATTAAAGCAAGTTTAAACGTGTATTACAACCCTATGCTTTTAGATTCTTTGGGCAATCGATTAGATGGTGCTGGTGGTAAACCAATTGAAGAAGCTGCATTGGCTTATCCTTTCAATTTAGGCTTTAATGGTGAGTTTATTGCCAGTCGTTTTATTGATGCTGTACAAAGTGCTTATGGCGTAAGTAGAAACAGAGCCGACTTGGTTTTGTTGCAAAAGAAAACAGGTAACAATCAATATATCAATGTAAATAGTTCGTTTGTTCCTGATGCTGGTTATGCGGTTTTTGAAAACAATGGTTTAATAATAAATTATATAGCCGATGTGGTTGGTTGATTTAAAAAAGCTAGCACAATGGTATATGCAAAAACCATTGAACAAAGGTCGCAACATGCAAATGGTGTGGGCTGCTACTTTTCCTTTAAGGCAGCTTTATAACAGGTTTACAAACTTTAGAAAAGAAACCCTTTACTACTTGAGCCACAACAGTCAAGTGTGTTATTTAAGAAAGGTTTGTAATGATAAATGCGACACACAGCTTCGCCGAATATATATAACAGACTTTAACGGCATACAAGGGGTTTTTGCATGGCCTGATGAAGATGTAAGAGATATTGATGTTACAAACGATATATACCTGTGGCCTGATAACATGTATGCAGATAGTGGAATAGACTTTACAGTGCATGTGCCAGCTTCAGTAGTTGATACAGATACAAAATTGAATTTTCTAAAAAGCCAAATCAACACCTACAAGTTACCCGGCAAAAACTACAACATAGAAACATTTTAATCATGAAAAGAATTGATTATAGCATTTTACAAGGTTTTCCGCTAAGCTCTACTATGCTGCGTTATCAGCAAGAGCAGCTAGAGCAGATACAACAACTGAGCAACTTAGCTGGTATCAGTTACATATTAGATGGTTGTACTGAAGCTGCTGGTGTAGTAAGTGATGGATGGGTAGTTATAAAAGGTGAAGTTTTGCCATTTACAGGTGGGCCAGTAAATAATGGCATTAAAGTAATAATTACAGAACAAGTAATTAATCGGAATTTTTTTGGAGGCGGTAATAATGCATACTACAGGGTTAGAACTGCCACTTTTGGTGTAAGTGGTAATGTAAATACAGAATGGTTGTGGGCAGATTTTAAACGTAATAATCCCAATAATGGGTTATTAGCTAGGATGGATAAATTGGAAAAAATAATTGCTCCTTTATTGCCTTATGATAACAACGGTACACAAGAATGGGGAAGTTATTTATACTGGATGAAGCCAGCTAATTTAATTCCTGATGGTTGGGTTGAAGTTGATGAAGCAGAATGGCGTGGCCGCTTTCCATTAATAGCAGACCGTACCAATATTAATTACAATACCATTGGTGCAACAGGTGGTGCAGAAACGCATACACTTACTGAAGATGAAATGCCTGCACATTCGCATCCAATTAATAATGCTGTAAGAAATGCAGGTTCAGGAGGACAAAATTATACAGGTGGGCCTTACAATTTTTCAATTCCTATAAATGCCACAGGTTCAGCTGGAGGAAGCCAGCCACACAACAACATGCCTCCATTTAGAATAGTTGTATTTATAAAATTCGTAGGGTAATAAATGAGCCAGTTTAAAAACATAGTAAAACAATGGTTTCAAAAAAACGATAAGCCAACTGAAGAGCAGTTTGCCCAAAGCTTCGATTATATCTTTTTTAAAGATGAAGTTATTCCTGTGTCGGCAATTGAAGGATTAATTGATGTCTTAAATGGAAAAGCCAACAGTAATGCTGTGGCTGCATTAATGCCGATTATTGCAAGCAATGTAGCAACGGTACAAATACCTGCATACACATGGGTAACCGCTATTTTAATCTTCAGCAACCAAGATGCAGTGGTTACGGTTGGAACAACTGAAGGTGGAGTTGAGTACAGCGATGGAATTAACATTACCAATGGTAAAGGATTAATTGAATACAGCTATGTAACTGGTGCAGCTGCACAAACATTTTACTTCAGTAATGTACCACAAAACGCAATCATCAAAATATATAAACAGTAATATGAAAAGAATCATCACAGCCATTTTATTGCTTTTTGCAATTTGGGCAAATGCTCAACAGCAAGTTGATAGCTTGAGAGTAAAACAAAGCTTACGCATTAAAGATGCAAGGATAACAAATGTAACAACAGATACTAGTTTATCAACCAATGACTTAACTATCATTGCTCCTGCTGCAACTATTAAACAGTACTTTCAAAACAACATTAAATCGGTTTCAGGTAGCGGTCAAAATATGGCTAATACCAATTTAGTTCTCACAGCTAATAGAAAGCATTATCTTAATGGAAGGTCATTTACTTTTTTTAATAGTTTGCCTACAGGTGCTTCCACAACTTCATTTGATAGTACAGGTATAACATTGAGAAATGTAACAGATACTACTAATGGTGCATATAATTTTGAAACCAAAATAAACTCTTCGGGGATTCGTACAAGTGAACTTGTTGGCAATTCTTTGGTTTTGACAAACGCTTATTTTAATCAAGGAACTTTAACAATTGCAAGTTACTTATCTTCTCTAGGTTACACGGTTAACCCTGCTACATCTGGAATAACAAGAATAAATAAGGACAGTGCTACCTTGTTAAACAACGTTACAGGGAAAAGAACCTTGTTGCAAGGCGATAGTATCTTGACACCTAACATAAGACTAACATATGCTTTAGCTGATAATTCCGCAGATAGTATTGCAGCATTTAAAAATGGTTTATTTGTAAAAATTGCAAGGTCAAATATTGGCGGATTAGACACAACTGTTGGTGATGGAAGATATACAAGGTTGCAGCGTTTTTTAGATAGCATAGCTGTTGTTAAATCATTGGCAAACTCAAAGCTTACTCAAACCGATGCAGACAATAGATATGCAAGAGTAAATTTTAACAACACATTTGCAGCAACGAATATTTTTTTAGATAGTGTATTATTAAAAAACAACACCAATAATTTAATTGCGGCTTATAAATCTACTTTTGGATCAGGAATAGGCACTGGAATAATACGAGCATACAACGAAGTCAATTCTAATTATATAGGCTTTAGCGGAGAAGGTAACTTTCAAAGCTTTAGAAACGGGGTTTTAACAACGCTACTTGTTGCTGATACTTCATTGCCAACAACTAACACAATGCCTACCAATGTGAATGGTAAATTTGCAAGTAGCACTGGTAGAATAGAGTTAGGCGTAAATGATGTTGTAGGACTTAATAATAGCCTTAACAACAAAGCCGATAAAGCCACAACCATCACCGTAGGCAGTGGAACTTCTGCACAAGATTTGTCAGTAAATAGAAGTTTTTTAACCAACGTGCCAAATGTTGATGCAACACAACGATCTAATCATACAGGAACTCAGTTGGCTAGTACAATTAGCGATTTTACAAACGCTGCAAGAAGTTCAATTTCTGTATTAACTCCACTAACTTTTAGTAACGGAATAATAAGAATTGATACCAATGCTTATGTTGGTAAGAATAGAAATAATGATACGATTTTTGGTGATAAAGTTAATATGGGTGTAGTAAGTATCTTTAATCAAACACCAACATTAAGACTTGTAAATAGTCAAGATAGTTCATTTGCGTATTTTGAAAGGAGTATAAACGATAATTCGCTAACATTATACAACTCAGCATTGCAACTGAGTGGATCTGGAAATTCTATTCAATTAAATACAAATTCTGGAGGTACAGCTCCGTACACAGAACAAGATAACTGGAGTGTAAGTGGATGGGTTTACGGAGGTTACACTGGCTTTGACCTTATATTTGCAATTGGTGACAGAAACGGTAATTGGTTTAGTTTAAACAGATATGATTCAGATAGATTTATTTGGTTTAGTAATGTTAATCAAGGTATAGGCTTTAACATTATTCAAAATAATTTTTCAAGGTCTAATTGGGTTCACTTTGCAGTAACATTTGATGGATTTACTACTAAAATATATATTAACAAATTACTCGTTGCAGCTCTTTGGATATCTTCTATACCTAATCCTTCAAGTGGGTTTATTTATTTAGGAAATGCTCTTAATAAATCATTCGCTGATATGTCCACTTGCGAATTAGACCAAATACTTGTATACAACAGAGTTCTAACTCAAAATGGAGTTAGCGGCGATATTGACTTAATTTATAATGGAGGCATAGGGAATGCGGTTATACCTATCAATGGTTTAATTAGAAGATGGGAGTGGGAGAATAATTTTGGAACAGGAACTGCAATTGAAACAAGTGGCATTTCAGGAGGTCCTTATAACTTTACATTAAACAATGTAATATGGGCAACTACAGGAATAGTACCTGTACAAGGTAATACTGTTAATTCAATAGGTTTAAGATTTAGAAATGCTGTTGGTAGTGGCGAAAAAATGGAATCGATACTTGGAGACCCATTAGGTAGGGCAACGTTAAACGGAAGATCAATTTCTTTTCTATTCGGTATTGATAAAACAACATTATTTGCTAGTGCCAGAGGAATTATAATAAACCCAAATGGTCTTCCAGTTCAACCGGACTTTAAAAATACTCTAAATGTCATTGGCTCAACGTGTATTGGTTTAAATGATATTGAAGCCCCAACAAACGGTTTAATAGTAAGTGGTAATTCAATCTTCTCAAACATTACCACCAAATTTACTACAACGATTGCAGCACAAATAAATTTAGGAGCATCAACGGAATCAGCTAACACAGGACAAATATTTTTCCCCGATGGCGTAAATCAAACAACTGTTCAGAATGGCCTATTAAATAGAGTTGGAGGCAGTCTGATTTGGAATGTTAACGGAATAGCCCATCTTACTCCTAGAGCATTAAGAACAACGGCAACGCTTGATTTTCCAAGCATAGCAGCTGGAGCAACAGCAACATTAACTGTTACATTAATTAATGCAGTTGAAGCAGACATAGCTGATGTGTCAATTCCAATTGTATCACAATCAGTAGGATTAATATGGGGAAAGCCACGAGTTACAGCAACAAACACAATAGCGTTAGATGTATTCAATCCTACAGCATCTGCAATAGACCCACCAAGTGGAGATTTTGTATTTATTGTAAATAAATTCCTATAATATGTCACAATTACCAGCAAATCACAGGTTTCCTTGTATAGACGGGAAAGTTCATAATTATGATGAAAATGGCGAGTTAGTAACAGTTTACTAAAAAGCAGAACTACTTGCACAAAAAGAAAATATCAATCACCAAAGGCTTGAAGAGATTGATTACGTTGACAAAATTTTAGAAAAATTCACTAGTTAAATTATAACAATGAAAAAGACACTATTCATTTTATTAGTTGTTGGAGCTGTTTTTGGTTTCAACTCGCCAAAATCTTATCGTTTTAATTTAAGCGAAAACGATGCAGTTAAAATTATAGAAAGCCTGAAAAGATCGCCAGTTATATCAGCAGCTGAAGCGAATGAATTGATTGAAAAAATACAAAGACAAGCTGCTGATACAAGTTTAAACCCAAACAAGTAGTTAAACCAAGTTCTTTGAAATAAAGATTTTAGTATTAATAACGGGGTTCAGAAAACCGTTAAGGATGCAAGCAAAAATGAGAACGCCGATTAGCTATTACGGCGGCAAACAAATGATGTTGAGGCACATATTGCCTTTGATACCAGCACACACAATTTATACAGAAGTTTACTTTGGAGGTGGTGCGGTTTTTTGGGGTAAAGAGCCTAGTAAAGTAGAAGTTATAAACGACATCAATGGTAATGTAATTAACTTTTACAACGTTCTTAAAACAGATTATAAAGCTTTACAGCAAGAAGTAGAACTTACCATTCACAGCAGAATAGTTTATAAACGTGCAATGGTTATTTATGATGTGCCACAGCTTTTTACACCTGTTCAACGTGCATGGGCTTTTTGGGTAGCTACAAACATGGGACATAGTAGTCAAGTTGGTTCATGGGCTTTAGACCATTACGGCAAATGTGCTAATAAGGTTCAAGTTAAAATTGAACAATTTGGTCAAGAATATGCAGAAAGGCTTAGATATGCTACAATAGAAAACAACGATGCATGTTATGTATTAAAGCATAGAGATAAGCCTGAAGCATTTCATTATATTGACCCACCTTATGTAGGTGCAGACCAAGGCCACTATAGTGGTTATACGCAAGCAAACTTTAATGAGTTACTTGCAACAATGGCAACGCTTGAAGGTAAGTTTATGCTAAGCACATACCACAATGAAGAGTTAACCAAGTATTGTAAAAAACACAAGTGGTATCAAAAAGAATTTGTTATGCAATTAGCAGCAAGCAACACAAAAAGTAAAAAGAAAATTGAGGTTGTTACAACCAACTATCCAATTTAAAAAAGGGGCTTTAAGCCCCTTTTTCTATGTAAGTTCTTTTAAAAAATGCAGCTGGATGCTTTGCAAATCGTATGCTAACAAACCAGCTGTTTGGGGTTCAGTACATACGCTGGAGTGTTTATTTGCGTGTGCTAACAAAACAAAAAACCCTTACAGGCCACTCCAGCAATTCCTTCTGTGCAACCTGTAAGGGTAAAAATTTATTGTTTTGTTAGCGGTGTAAATGTAGTTTAAGGAGGGTTTACAGCCAAATTAAAGCCTCTATAATTCAAATTGAATTGACAAAAAGGCATACATTCGAAAAAATGAAACAAAATTTTTCAAAAAAACTCAAACTTGTTTGCATGTTTGGTTTTGCCGATTAATCTTTTATTTTTAAAAAGAAACTCTTTTTATTGTTTTGTAAACGTTTTGCTGCCGATTATTTTTCCTTGTGTATCTACAATTTGAAGCACATAATTACCTGCTTGAATTGCATTGTTAAGTTGAACATTTTTACTTGTTGATCCGCTTTGAATAAACATTTTTTCTTGTTGTAATAAGCGACCATTTATGTCAATAATTTTTGCAAAATAATTACCCAATTCTATATTATTGAACTGAACTTGTAAAGTATTGGTAACCGTAGGATTTGGATATACTCGAACAGTTGCTTCTATTATTAAGTTTTCTGTATTTGCTTTTACGGTGCTAGATAATTGTGTAAAACCATCTTTATCTACAGACTGAATGCGATAATAATTACTTCCTTGAAGTGGAGCAAAATCGGTAAATGCATATTTGCCACCAATACCGTTTGCTTTTACAGTGCCAACTTTATAAAACTGTGTGCCATCAGCACTACGTTGTACTACAAAATTATTGGTATTCACTTCGTTACTTGTTTGCCAATTTACAACTACAGTACTGTTTTTTGTTGTTGCAGCAATGCTATTATAGGTAAGAGGTAAAACACCTGTTAGTAGTAAGTTAGATGCATATATTTCTCCGTTTGTTGTTGTTCTACTATCTGGCCAAGCTATTAAAACTCCTCTCGAGCCATTTGTTAAACTTACAGGAGAAGTTTGGTTGCCTGTTGCATTAGTTACTAAAACTCCATTAGTAGCCCACATAATGGTTTTATCTGCTTTTATTCTTTGTGCGTAAATATCTGTACCTGTCGTACCACTATTTCTTGTATCATCCCAAATAATAATTACGCCATCTGCACTGTCTGAAACAATATTTAAGTTACGTGACGATGCCGTTGGTGAACTAGTTGAAGGTTGATTGCCAGTATTGGTGCAA